>OICR01000881.1_pt1 | contig 11602 bp, 8 predicted proteins | sample 1581321 | NCBI WGS metagenome assembly OICR01 (sample SAMEA3882557, study PRJEB24775) | human gut metagenome | biome: human-associated habitat; feature: intestine environment; material: feces | place: Netherlands | collected 2009/2010
CTCCAGCACCGCCAGCAGCATGGCCGCCCGGTTATAGTCGAAGCCGTTGCTCATGCGCCGGGGGTTGGAGGCGCTGGCCGGGGCGATCAGGGCCTGCACCTCCGCCAGAACGGGCCTGGCCCCCTCCATGGCGCAGGTGACGCAGGTGCCGGGGGCGTCCTTGGGACGCCCGGACAGCAGCATCTCCGAGGGGTTCTCCACCTCCCGCAGGCCCCGGTCCATCATCTCGAACACGCCGATCTCGTTGGTGGCGCCGAAGCGGTTTTTTGCCGCCCGGAGGATCCGATAGGTCATGTGCTGGTCCCCCTCGAAATACAGCACGCAGTCCACCATGTGCTCCAGGACCTTGGGCCCGGCGATGGAGCCCTCCTTGTTCACATGGCCGATGACAAACACGGTAACCCCCTGGCCCTTGGCCAGCTGCATCAGGGCCATGGTGCAGTCCTTCACCTGTCCCACCCCTCCGGCGGGGGAATCCAGGTCCTCGTTATACAGGGTCTGGATGGAGTCCACGATCAGCACGTCCGGCTGCTCGCTGCGGACGCACTCTAAGATATTCCCCAGGCAGGTCTCCGACAGAACGTACAGATTATCGCTCTCCGCGTCCAGGCGCTGGGCCCGCAGCTTCAGCTGGTGGGCCGACTCCTCGCCGGACACATACAGCACCCGGGCGAACTCCCCCAGCTTCTTGCAGATCTGGAGCATCAGGGTGGATTTGCCGATACCCGGCGCGCCGCCCACCAGCACCAGGGAGCCTTTCACCGCGCCGCCGCCCAAAACCCGGTCCAGCTCCCCCATACCGGTGGAAAAGCGGATCTCGTCCGCCGTGCCGATCTCTGTAATGGGAACGGGCTTTACAGCCCTCGCCGACGCTGGCTTTCTGCCGGATTTCACCGGCTTATCCGCCTGCTCCACGATGCTGTTCCATGCGCCGCAGGCCGGGCAGCGTCCCGCCCACTTGGGGGTCTCGTTGCCGCACTCGGTGCAGTAAAATATGGTTTTGGTTTTCATGCGCTTGCTCCCTCCGTGTCGTGCTGGAGAAATCCGGCGGCGATGCACACCGCCAGCTTCAGCTGATACCCGCCGGTCAGTAGCTGCCCGGTTTCCGTCCGGTTGGACAGAAAGCCACACTCCACTAAAATGGCGGGACATTGTACATTTTTCATCAGATAGATGGTGCTGTCGATGGCCTTGGCGTTTTTCCCGTTTCCGGCGTTGACGGCGCCGTTCAGGGCCGCCTGGACCGTCTCGCCCAGCCGTGGGCCGGAGACCGCGCCGTTATAAAACACCTGAGCCCCATGGACCGACGGGTGGTCGGGCATACTGTTCTGGTGGATGCTGATGAGCACCGCCTCCGGCTTGCTGTTAATCAGGGCCACCCGGTTTTTCAGGTCCGACACCTTCTTCTCCCGCAGGGTGACGGCCTCCGGCGAATAAATCGCGTCCTCCCCCGTCCGGGTCAGCACGGTATCCCGGCCCAGAAACAGCAGCACATCCCGCAGCCGCCGGGTGATGGCCAGGTTCAGGTCGCTTTCCACCACCCCGTCCGGGGACACCGCGCCGCCGTCCTCGCCGCCATGTCCGGCGTCCAGAACGATGGTCCGGCAGCCCGCGGCAGCGTTTACAGCGGCAGGCCGTCCCGGCCGCAGGACCGCCGCAGCCGCCGCAAGATACCGGCGGCGAAGTATAACGATCATCTCCGCACCCCCTTCGGCTCACCGTATGCAGGGGATGCGTTTTCTATACCATACCACATTTCCCGATAAAAGGGAATCCCCCGTTTCCCGCTGGGGGAGGGGTACATATACTGGAGTGAGCCCCCGCGCGGGGGCCATACCCACGATTTGTGAAGGAGGAATCCCCTTGTACACAGAAACAAGCAGCTGCACCCCTGCCAATGGGTGCCCGCAGAACCAGGGCAGTCTCCCCGGCGGCTGCGGGGCGCTGGCCTTTCCCTTTGTGGCCATGCAGCAGCAGGACCCGCCCCGGTACGACCAGCGGGAGGCCCTGCAGCAGGGAACGTTGTTTCCCGGGCTGGACCTGCCGTTTCATAAGGAGCTGCGCAGCCGGTTCCCGGCGGCCAACAACGCCCTGTCGGAGCTGATGGCCCTGGATTTTGCCATTGACGAGCTGGGGCTGTATCTGGTGACCCACGCCGACGACCAGGAGGTCCTGAACCTGTATTGGAAATATATCGCCCTGGCCAAGGAGGGCCGCGCCCGGTATCAGGAGCAGTACGGCCCCCTGACCCAGACCACCGTCACGGAGGGCGGCTATCGGTGGCTCAACGATCCGTGGCCCTGGGACGAAGGAGGTTCGGACTGATGTTTGTATATGAAAAGAAGCTGCAGTACCCCGTGCGCATCGCCAATCCCAACCCCAAGCTGGCGGCCTTTATTATCAGCCAGTACGGTGGTCCGGACGGCGAGCTGGGCGCGTCTCTGCGCTATCTGAGCCAGCGGTACTCCATGCCCTATCCGGAACTGAAGGCCCTGCTGACGGACATCGGCACCGAGGAGCTGGGACACCTGGAGATCATCGGCGCCATCGTCCACCAGCTGACCCGGAACATGACGCCGGAGGAGGTCAAAAAGGCGGGATACGAGGCGTATTTCGTGGATCACACCGCCGGGGTGTATCCCACCGCCGCCTCCGGCTCCCCGTGGAATGCGGCGTCCATGGCCGTCAAGGGCGACCTGATCGCCGACCTGACGGAGGACCTGGCCGCCGAGCAGAAGGCCCGGGTCACCTATGATAACATCCTGCGCCTGTCCGACGACCCGGACGTCAACGACGTCATCAAGTTCCTGCGGGCCCGGGAGATCGTGCATTTCCAGCGCTTCGGCGAGGGCCTGCGCCTGGCCAAGGAGAAGATGGACCAGAAGAATCTCTACTTCGTCAACCCGTCCTTCGATCAATAAGCGCAAAAATGCCCCTGCCTTCTGAAACGAAGGCAGGGGCATTTTCAGATAGCTGTCAGATGCGGATGGCCAGGTTATAGGCGGCCTTGGTGGCCTGCCACATATTGCCGGGCTTCTCAGTGTTGTAGCTGTCGCCGATGTTGTGGACCTCAGCGGCAACCATCTCCTGCTGAGCGGACAGGAAGGGCTGGTCGTCGCCCTTGTTGCCGATGGCCATGACCACCAGGTCGGCCTCCAGCTGCTCGATATACTCCTCGTTGGTCATCTTGGGGGCCAGAGGATTCTCCACGTTCTTGGGGATGATGGGAGCCCAGGTGCAGTAGGGATCCGGCACGGCCTTGGCGCGGTTGCGGGCGATGACCACATGGCCATTCTCGAACCGGGTGACCCGGGCGCAGTTGATGAGCTGGCCGCCCTCGGCCTCGAAGTAGTGGATCAGATGGCCGCGGTTGGCGGTGCAGGCGCCCTCCTCGAAGTGCTCCAGCATCTCCACGCAGGTGACCTTGCGCTGGTGCTCGGTGGCCAGCCAATAGGCGGTCTCCAGGCCCACGGCGCCGCCGCCCACCACCACGATCCTGCGATCGGTGTCGGCCAGCTCCTGGGGATGGGTCAGCAGCCAGGTGGCCTCGATGTGGCGGGTCTCCTTCAGGCCGGGAATGGGAGGCAGACCCTCCTTGCTGCCATTGGCAAACACCACGGCGTCGTATCCGGCTTCCTTCAGCTGCTGGTTGGTCATGGTGGTGTCCAGGTGCACGGTGACGCCATCCTGCTTCTCCACCTGGCGGAACAGCCATTCCATATAGTTGTGCAGCTCATACTTGCTCAGAGGAGCACCGGCGGCGTGCATCTTGCCGCCCATACGGTCGGACTTTTCAAATACGTCCACGGTATGGCCCCGCTGTGCGGCGGTGATGGCGAAGTTCAGGCCCGCGCAGCCTGCGCCGATAACGGCGATGCGCTTGCGCACCTTGGCCGGGGTGGGAACGGCAGGCAGCAGCTCCTCGAAGCCGGTGCGGGGATTCACGGCGCACTGGGGATGGCCGCCCTCGATGAACTCGTTGACGCAGCCCTCCTGGCAGCCGATGCAGGGACGGATGTCCTCCACCTTACCGGCGTAGGCCTTGTTGCACCAGTCGGCATCGGCCAGCACCGGGCGGCCCAGCATGATCATGTCGCACTTGCCGTCCCGCAGGGCCTGCTCGGCCAGGTCGGGATAGCCCAGCTTGCCCACGGCCACAATGGGGACCTCCATGCCCACGTTGGACTTGACGCCCCGGGCGGCGAAGTATTCCTTGGCCACCTTGGACACGTCCAGGAAGCAACCGGCGGGCATACCGGCCGGGGGATGGGGCAGCCACCAGTTGTCATAGCAGCCCAGGTCCACATCGAACATATCGACGCCGGCCTTCACCAGGTTCTCCATATAGTTCAGGGTATCGGCGATGGAGCGGCCGTTCTTGAAGCCCTTCAGGCTCTTGACGGTGTCCATGCGGTCGCCATAGGTCTCGTTCAGGGCCAGGGACAGGTCGATGCGGTACATAATGGGATAATTGGGGCCCACCTTCCTGCGGATGGCCTTGATCATGTCCACGCCGAAGCGCTGCCAGTCGGCATACTTGCCGATCTTGCGGTGGTTGAAGGCGGGGGAGGTCAGCTGATCCAGCAGATAGCCCTCGTGGCCGTGCAGATACACGCCGTCCATGCCCATGACCTTGGCGTCCATGGACGCCTGGGCGGCATTGCGGATGATCTTGTCGCACTCCAGGTCCGTCAGGGGACGGCAGGGCACGTCAGGCAGATAGAAGTTGGGGTTCCAGGAGGCGGAAACCGGCAGCTGGAGCTTGGTCAGCAGGCACTGGGGATTGCCCACACGGCCCAGGCCCGGCGTCAGCTGGATGAAGATGCGGCTGCCCCGGGCGTGAACGCCCTGGGCCAGGTCGCGCCAGCCCATGAAGTTGGTGCGGGTGCCGTCGATACGGGGGAAGTAAGAGTAGTTGCCCTTCTCCGTGACGGAGGAGTCAATGTGATGGCTGATGGGGATCAGGCCCGTGGTCAGCAGGCCCACGCCGCCCTCGGCCCGGGCAAAGAAATACTGGAGCATCTTGTCGTTGGGACGGCCGGTCTCCTCGGCCATCTGACAGTTGCCCATGGGGGCCATGACCAACCGGTTCTTCACCGTCAGCTTGTTGATCTGGATGGGAGAGAACAAAGAGGTGTAGGGATAGAGGTCCCGGGTCATGCGTGCCGTGCCGCCTGCGCGGTTTTCGCAGTCGGTGCGCACCCAGTTGCCGAAGCTGTTGACCAGCTGCTGTACCAAAATGTCTTTCTTCAAGGGTATGCCCTCACTTTCCTGAAATGGTAAAAGTTTGCGTATCGATTGATGAGACAAGCATACCACATCTCGCCGCCAGAATCAACAAAAAAAATCAAAAATTCGAATAAATTCGTTGCAACTTGCCTGATTTCATGGTAAAATGATAGTGGTAAAAAGCAAATAATGTACAGAGTATGGCATTTATGTGGATTAACGGCCACTGACTTTGTACAGAACCGCGTGCATGTATATGCACACAGCCCAGAAAGGACGTGAAGTACGGTTGAACAGAAACCCCAAGATCCTGGCCGTGGCCGGTAAGGGCGGCGTGGGCAAGACGTCGCTGTCGGCTGCCTTCGTGCGGCTTTTGACCGAGACGCACCCGGACGCCCGGATCTTAGCCATCGACGCGGACCCCGCCGTGGGTCTGTCCACCGCCCTGGGGGTGGAGGTACGGCAGACCCTGGATGATATCCGTAAGCAGATCGTGTCCTCGGTGGAGGATGGCGAGCCGCGGGAGGCCATCGAGCTGCTCAGCGAGGCCCGGTACCGCATCTTCGACACCATGGTGGAGCAGCAGAAATTCTCCTTCCTGGCCATCGGCCGGCCGGAGACCGCCGGGTGCTACTGCAAGGTCAACGCCTACCTCAAGGAGATCATCAATCTTCTGGCCGGCGACTTCGACTATGTGGTCATCGACGGCGAGGCCGGCATTGAACAGATCAACCGCCGCGTCATGGAGAAGGTCACCCATCTGGTGCTGGTGACGGACCCCAGCCGCAAGGGCACCCAGGTGATCCAGACCATCAAGCGCGTGGCCGACGACCTGGTGATGTACGACCGCTGTGGCGCGGTGGTGAACCGGGTGACGGACCCGGCCATGATCCCCTACATTCATATTGAAGGCATTGATGTTCTCGCCTATATCGGCAGCGACGCCAAGCACGCCGCCAACGATATTCGGGGACTGAGTGTTTTTGATCTGCCTGACGACGCTCCGGTGATCGCAGGCGCCCGCGAAGCCCTGACAAAACTGCAGATCCTGTAAACTTTTAGGAGAGAGGTGTAATTCTTGAGAGATCTGAAGCATTTGATCTACTTCGAAAATCTGCTGGAAAACGCCGACAATGAGCTGGTCAAGCAGGCTCAGGCGGACGGCAAGCTGGCCGTCGGCTATACCTGCTACCACGTGCCCGAGGCGCTGCTCAACGTCGGCAACTGCTTTTCCGTGCGCCTGCGGGCGCCCCGGACCGGCTCTTTGGACATCGCCACCTATTACATGTCCAACTATACCTGCGAGTTCGCCCGTGCCCTGGTGGAGCGGGGCATGGAGGGCGGCTTCCAGTTCCTGGACGCTTTGGCCGGTGTGGACGCCTGTTCCATGATGAACCGCGCCATGGAGCATTTTGAGATTCTCCAGCTGAACTCCAAGCCCAATTTCTTCGTGAGCCACTGCGACATCCCCTATAAAATCACCGACTATACCCTGGATTCCTACGTGTCCCAGATGCGCATCCATGTGCTGGACGAGCTGAAAAACCGCTACGGCGTGGACACCTCCGACGACGCCATCCGCGCTGCCGTGGCCCAGCATAACGAGGTCTGCCGCATCATCAGCGAGATCGGCGAAATGCGCAAGGCCGATAACCCCGTCATCACCGGGTATGAGTTCCACGTGCTGAACCTGGTGACCTATACCTGTCCCAAGGACCTGATTCTCCCCTATCTGCGGGAGACCCTGGAGGAGCTGAAGGCCGATACCCGCAAGCAGCTGATGAACGACCGCGAGGCCGCCGCCCAGCGTGCCTTTGAGGACGCCCTGATGCAGAAGGTGGCCGACGGCATCCAGGCCGACATCCCCGACGAGATGGTGGACGTTCAGGCCCAGCAGATGATGGAGAACTTCCAGCAGCAGCTGGCCGCCCAGGGCATCCCCTTTGACCAGTATCTGAAGATGACCAACACCACCGAGGACGATTTCAAGAAGCAGGCCCATGAGCCCGCCCTGCAGCAGGTCCGCATGGATCTGGCCGTGGCCGCCCTGGTGAAGGCCGAGGAGCTGGAGGCCACCGCCGAGGAGATCGAGGCCGAGATGAAGTCCGTGGCCGATAAGTACGGCATGGACCTGGATACCATCAAGAAGTATCTGCCCGAGGCCGACGTCCGCGAGCAGGTCCTGCGCAGCAAGGCTATCAAGGCCGTGGCCGACGCCGCCGTAGCCGTGGCTCCCGTTGTTGAGGAGACCAAGGAAGAAGCCAAGCAGGAAGAGGAAAAGAAGGACGAGGAATAATTTTTCGTCCCCTGCTTGAGATACCCACCGGGCGGGTATAATGGGGTTGAGTTTCATCTATTTGTACAGGAGGTCATTTCTATGAGTTTAGTCCCTTATGTTGTGGAGCAGACCAACCGGGGCGAGCGTTCCTATGACATCTTTTCCCGGCTGCTGAACGACCGCATCATCTTCCTGGGCGAAGAGGTCAATGATACCACCGCCAGCCTGGTGGTGGCCCAGTTGCTGTATCTGGAGGCCCAGGACCCCGACAAGGATATCCAGATGTACATCAACAGCCCCGGCGGTTCTGTGACCGCGGGTATGGCCATCTACGATACCATGCAGTATATCAAGTGCGACGTGTCCACCATCTGCATCGGCATGGCTGCCAGCATGGGCGCGTTCCTGCTGTCCTCCGGCGCCCGGGGCAAGCGCATTGCCCTGCCCAATGCGGAGATCATGATCCACCAGCCCTCCGCCGGGACCCAGGGTAAGGTCACGGATATGGAGATCGACGTGGAGCATTTCCTGAAGCTGAAAAAGCGCCTGAACCAGATTCTAGCCGACAACACCGGCAAGGATCCCGAACAGGTGAAGCAGGACTCCGAGCGGGATCACTGGATGCTGGCCGAGGAGGCCCGGGAATACGGCCTGGTGGACAAGGTCATTTACAAGAGGTAACCAATGGCAGACGATAAGAAATCCCTGCGGTGCTCCTTCTGTGGCAAGGCGGAGAACCAGGTGCACCGCATGATCCAGGGCCCTGGCGTGCGCATCTGCGACGAGTGCGTCCAGTTGTGCATGTCCATTCTGGACGATGGGTACGAGCCCGGCCCCGAGGCCGGGTACGAGACCCCGGACCAGTTGCCCACTCCCCGGGAGATCAAAGAGGTGCTGGATCAGTACGTCATCGGCCAGGACGCCGCCAAGGTGGCCCTGTCCGTGGCGGTCTATAACCACTATAAGCGCATTTTCTTCGGCGGCGGCGAGGATGTGGAGCTGCAGAAGAGCAACATCCTGATGATTGGCCCCACAGGCTCCGGCAAGACCCTGTTTGCCCAGACCCTGGCCCGGGTGCTGAAGGTCCCCTTCGCCATCGCCGACGCTACCACCCTCACCGAAGCCGGTTATGTGGGAGACGACGTGGAGAACATCCTGCTGCGGCTGCTGCAGGCGGCGGATTTCGACGTGGAGTTGGCCGAGCGGGGCATCATCTATGTGGATGAGATCGACAAGATCGCCCGCAAGAGCGAGAACACCTCCATCACCCGGGACGTGTCCGGCGAGGGCGTGCAGCAGGCGCTGCTGAAAATCCTGGAGGGCACCGTGGCCAACGTGCCGCCTCAGGGCGGCCGGAAGCACCCCCATCAGGAGTTCATCCAGGTGGACACCCACAACATTCTGTTCATCTGCGGCGGCGCCTTCGACGGGCTGGAGAAGATCATCGAGCAGCGCACCGACCGCAAGGGCATCGGCTTCGACGCCGTTGTGGAGAGTAAGGCAGAGCGCCGGACCGGGCAGCTGCTGAAGGAGGTCCAGCCCCATGATCTGCTGAAGTTCGGCATTATCCCCGAGCTGGTGGGCCGTTTGCCGGTGATCGCCGCTCTGGACGGCCTGAACCGGGAGGATCTGGTCCGTATCCTGACGGAGCCGAAGAACGCCCTGGTCAAGCAGTATCAGAAGCTGTTTTCCTATGACGATGTGAAGCTGGTGTTCGAGCCGGACGCCCTGGAGGCCGTGGCCGACAAGGCCATCGAGCGCAACATCGGTGCCCGTGGCCTGCGGGCCGTCATGGAGGGAGTCCTGACCCCCATCATGTACGACATTCCCTCGGACCACACCATCGAACAGGTGACCATCACCGCCGGGGCCGTCAACGACGGCGCAGCGCCCGTGATCCTGCGGGATCCCAGCCGCGGCACCAAGAACGCGCCGGCGTCCTGAAACAAGCACAAAGGGGAGAGACGCGTGCGCCTCTCCCCTCTTGCCCTATTGTACTTTCCCTATCGCAAAGGAGATACCCTTATGACCACACAAAATATGCCGGTGCTGGCCCTGCGGGGGCTGACTGCCTTCCCGGGCCAGACGCTGAGCTTCGACGCGGAGCGTGAGATATCCATCCTGGCCCTGGAAAACGCCATGGAGGGCGACCGGGAGCTGCTGCTGGTGACCCAGCGGGAGATCGGCGTCCAGGACCCCCAGGAGGAGGACCTGTACGAGATCGGCACCGTGTGCCGCATTTTCCAGATCGTCAAGACCTCGGATACCGGGGTACGGGTCATCGCCGGGGGCCTGCACCGGGCGGCCCTGCGCCGCCTGTGGCAGACCAAGCCCTTCCTGCAGGCCAATGTGGAGCTGCTGGAGGACCAGAGCTGGCGGGCCTCGGACCGCACCGAGGCTCTGACCCGGCGGACATACGCCCTGTTTGGCCAGTATCAGGAGCTGGTGGGGAATCTGTCCGACCAGCTGGTGGCCTCCGTGCTGGACATCCGGGACCCGGGCCTGCTGGCGGACACCATCGCCGCCAACATCAACCTCCGGCACCAGGATCGCCAGCGGGTGCTGCAGGAGCTGCACCCCGCCCGGCGGCTGCTGGTGATGAACGAAATTCTGGTGCATGAGGTGGATATCGCCGTCCTGGAGTCGGATATCGACCAGAAGGTCCGCCAGCGGGTGGGCCAGGTCCAGCGGGATATGGTCCTGCGGGAGCAGCTGCACGTTCTGCAGCACGAGCTGGGCGAGGACGGCGACGACGAGCTGTACGAATACGAGGAGAAGATCAACCGCTGCCGGGCCGGTGACGAGGTGCGGGAGAAGCTCATGAAGGAGCTGCACCGCCTGTCCAAGCAGCCCTTCGGCAGCGCCGAGGGGGCCGTCATCCGGAACTATCTGGATGTGTGCCTGGACGTGCCCTGGGGTGTGGAGACCCACGACCGGGCCGACGTGGAACAGGCCCGGAAGATCCTGGACAAGGACCACTACGGCCTGGACAAGGTGAAGGAGCGGATCCTGGAATTCATCGCCGTGCGGCAGCTGAACCCCCAGGCCAAGGGCAAGATCCTCTGCCTGGTGGGCCCCCCGGGCGTAGGCAAAACCTCCATCGCCCTGTCCGTGGCCAAGGCCATGCACCGAAAGCTGTCCCGGCTGAGTCTGGGCGGCATCCGGGACGAGGCGGACATCCGGGGACACCGGAAAACCTACATCGGCGCCATGCCCGGCCGGATCATCGACGCGGTGATCCGCAGCGGCTCCATGAATCCCCTGCTGGTGCTGGATGAGATTGACAAGCTGGCCAGCGATATGCGGGGCGACCCGGCGTCGGCCCTGCTGGAGGTGCTGGACAGCGAACAGAACCACGCCTTCCGGGATCACTTCCTGGAGGTGCCGGTAGACCTGAGCCGGGTGATGTTCATCACCACCGCCAACACCCTGGACACCATCCCCCGTCCCCTGCTGGACCGGATGGAGGTCATCGAGCTCACCAGCTATACCGACGAGGAGAAGCTGCAGATCGCCAAGCGGCATCTGCTGCCCAAGCAGCTGAAGGAGCACGGTCTGAAGAAAACCCAGCTGCGCATCACCGACGACGCCATCCGGCGGGTCATCGCCGCCTACACCAAGGAATCCGGCGTCCGGGTGCTGGAGCGCCAGCTGGGGAAGCTGTGCCGAAAAGCCGCCATGCAGCTGGTGGAGGGCGATGTAAAGCGAGTTGACATTACAGAGAATAACCTGAAAGAACTGCTGGGAACCCAGCAGTACAGCGAGTCCATCCACAGCGACCGGGACCAGGTGGGCGTGGTAAACGGCCTGGCCTGGACCCAGGTAGGCGGCGAAATTCTGGAAGTGGAGGCCCAGGCCCTGGACGGCAGCGGAAAGCTGGAGCTTACCGGCAATCTCGGCAGCGTTATGCAGGAATCCGCCAAGGCCGCCCTGACCTGCCTGCGCAGCCGTTGGGAGGAGCTGGGCCTGCCCCGGGACTTCTATAAGACCAAGGACGTGCATGTCCACTTCCCGGAGGGGGCCGTGCCCAAGGACGGGCCTTCCGCCGGCATTACCATCTGTACAGCTATGGTTTCCGCACTTACCGGCGCCACC
>OICR01000885.1_pt1 | contig 11577 bp, 10 predicted proteins | sample 1581321 | NCBI WGS metagenome assembly OICR01 (sample SAMEA3882557, study PRJEB24775) | human gut metagenome | biome: human-associated habitat; feature: intestine environment; material: feces | place: Netherlands | collected 2009/2010
ATGTTCAAACAAACCGCCACTGAGCCATGGATGGCGAATTGGCGGTGGTGGCGTACAGATATATTATGTAAATTAGAACATTTAGAACTTCTTAGGTTCAATACATTGTATATAGGATGAACTATATAAAACTATATGTGATATATAATAATTACAATGTTGACATTTAATTACAGGAGGATTTAAGATATGACAATCGCAATTGGAAGTGACCACGGCGGATATGAACTCAAGCTGGAGGTTATCAAGCATTTGAAGGATCGCGGATTTGAAGTGACAGATTACGGCTGTGACAGCACAGCATCCTGCGACTACCCAATCTATGGAAAGGCTGTTGCAGAGGCAATCGCCGCCGGCAAGCAGGATCTGGGTATTCTCATCTGCGGTACCGGTATCGGTATGAGCATGGTTGCAAATAAGGTCGAAGGTGTCCGCGCCGCACTCTGCAGTGACTGTTTCTCTGCACAGGCAACCCGCGAGCACAACAACGCCAATGTACTCTGCATGGGCGCACGTACAATCGGACCTGGTCTTGCACTTATGATCGTGGACAAATTCGTGGATACACCATTCTCAAACGATGAGAGACATGTGCGTAGAATCAAGATGTTCTCATAGAACTGATCAAATCACGTTACACCGTTGTAATCCACGAACCTGTGGTCGTTGAATCGCGGGCAATTCAGGAATAAGGCAGGACGAATATGCAGACGATTATTACAAACCTCAAACGAGCCTCTGTAGAAATCATCCTTCTCTCGCTGTTATGCGAGGAACCGATGTACGGCTACCAGTTGGCACAGGAAATTAAAAAGCGCAGCAATGGACAGTTCTCCCTTATGGAAGCGTCTATGTATCCCGTACTTGGACGGTTGAAAGAGCAGGGCGATGTTACGATGGAGACGGTACAGAAAACACCGAAGTCCAAGCGTGTCTATTATCATATTACCGAGATGGGGCGCAACCATCTGGCGCAGATGAAGCAGATCTTTGCAGATACTGTCGGAATCATCAATACGATCATTCAGGCATAATGTATTATGTATTATACAGACGATCGCACAGAAAAAGCGGGTATGCATTTGGCATACTCGCTTTTTTTATCTTTTCTTATTTTGCTGGCTTCGGCGTTCCACAGGTACAGGTTGTGACGTATTTTTCATTTTTCTTCCTGCATTTTGGACAGATCCAGATTCTTCCAGACTTCACATCCTGACGGTAATCACGTTTGTTCTGTGCCAAAATGGATTCTGTAATCTGTTTTTGTCTCCGTTCTTCTGCCAGTTCTTCCCGCTCCTGCTGTTCAACCAGATCCATAGCCACATCCACCACCATCGGAAGGCGGATCTACACGCAATGGTTCCGGTATAAACAAATGCGCAATCTTATCATCCAATGTTGTCTCTGTCTTGTACATGTAATGAGACGGTCTATTCAAGTTTCCTTTTTCGATTGGTTTCGGTGGTTTCGCCTTTATATTCGCAATCGTTGCTATCAACGATAAAACCACAAATACAGCTATCACAATCAAAATAATCATTCCATCTGACATAATTTCACCCCTGTCATTCTTCCGGTAGCTGCCAGTCTGCCAGTGCCTCCCGGTACACCGCAAGCTGCTGTTCATATATTTCTATGGACTGCTTTTGCTGTTCCGATGATGTCTGTAATTCTGCTTTTTCCGCCTGCGCAAGCAAAGCCTCGTAGCAGGCAACCAACCCCTCCAGACTCTTCTTTCCGCCTGCCTCTACATCCAGGATGCATTCCGTCTCGGAAACGGCATTCTGATACCAGACGATCGCCTCATCATAATCCATGCTATCTTTATAATAACAGCCAAGCTCATAGCAGATCTCCGCACACGGCGTATCAAGCATATCCCGGAGTGCGTATTTCATAAGCTCCGCGCCGTTCCCCTGCAGTCTTGCCAGATGTGCCAGCACACAGGCGGCTTCCCTGCCCGCTTCCGCCATCGGATTTTTCTCCCATTCCATCGTGAAGAAATCCTCTGCCCGCTCAAAATCTGTCAATTCGCCACATTTCAGGAGTTCCTTTGCATACATCTTCCGTAGCTTCGGCGACAACACGCCATCCCGCGCATACATCCGTTCACAGATCTCGAAATCCCTGCCTCCATGCACCGCTAACGGCTTGTGTAAGATCTCGATCTCGCTGTCGAACACAACCGGATCTAACCGCACCGTCTCATGCACCGGGTCGATCCACGTAAACGTCCGAAGACGCTTAAAGAGCTTCGGGCGAAGCTCCCGTTTCACATTCATAACTGTATTGAACGCTTCTGTGACGTACCACATCTGCACGATCTCAATCTCCGGAAGCAGACAGTTCTTCAGATCAAGGAAACGCGCCCGGTTCTCCGCATCAAGCACCTCGTCCGCATCCGGCGCATAGATGTATTCCATCGTCGCCTTGGAGAATGAGAAATTCCGCGCCGCCGAGAAATCGCCAATCCACGTAAAATCATAGATCTGATCGGTATAGCGTGCCGCGACCTCCTTCGTGCGGTCGGTGGAACCTGTATCCACAATGATGATCTCGTCCATCAGGTCAGCGACACTGTCCAGACACCGCGCCAGAACCTGCTCTTCATTTTTCACGATCATACATAAACTGATGGTTGCCATTGCTACCCCCTGTCATTCGCATCATTTGTTTATCCGTACACATTCTTTTTTTATTATACCTGTTTTATATGTGGCAGACAAGTAAGATTCCTGCTCCTTTTTCGCAATTTTGCTTGACCTTCCAACGTAAAATGAGTATTCTATAAGGTGTGATATTTTATAAGAGAGGACTTCTACTATGAAACAGATTATTTTAACTGGCGATCGTCCGACAGGACGTTTGCATGTTGGACATTATGTAGGCTCTTTGAAAGAGCGTGTGAAACTTCAGAATTCTGGTGTCTATGATGAGATCTACATCATGATCGCGGACGCACAGGCACTCACAGATAACGCAGAGCACCCAGAGAAGGTACGTCAGAACATCATGCAGGTTGCACTCGATTACCTCGCATGCGGACTTGATCCGGAGAAGGCAACGATCTTCATCCAGTCTATGATTCCGGAACTGACCGAGCTTACATTCTATTATATGAACCTCGTTACCGTTTCCCGTGTGCAGCGTAACCCGACTGTAAAGGCAGAGATCCAGATGCGTAACTTTGAGGCAAGCATCCCGGTTGGTTTCTTCTGCTACCCAATCAGTCAGGCAGCCGATATCACAGCATTCCGTGCAACCCACGTACCGGTTGGCGAGGATCAGATGCCAATGATCGAGCAGTGTAAGGAAATCGTACACAAATTCAATACAGTATACGGCGAGACACTGACCGATCCGAAGATCGTACTTCCGGAAAACAGCGCATGTTTGCGTCTGCCTGGCATCGACGGTAAGGCGAAGATGAGTAAGTCTCTTGGCAACTGCATCTATCTTGCAGAGGAGCCGGAGGATATCAAGAAGAAGGTTATGTCGATGTTCACCGATCCGAACCATCTGCGTGTTGAAGATCCGGGGCAGGTGGAAGGTAACCCGGTATTTATCTACCTCGATGCATTCAGCAAGCCTGAGTATTTCGCAGAATTCCTTCCAGAATATTCTGGTATGGACGAGCTGAAGGAGCATTACACACGTGGTGGTCTTGGCGATGTGAAGGTGAAGAAGTTCCTGAACAATGTACTTCAGGCAGAGCTTGCTCCAATCCGTGAGCGTCGTAAGATGTGGGAGCAGAAGCTTCCAGATGTTTATGATATCCTGAAGGCTGGCAGCAAGAAAGCCAGAGAGACGGCAGGCAAAACACTTGAAGATGTCCGCCGCTCTATGAAGATTGATTATTTTGATAATGATAATCTGTTGAAGATGTAATTTTAATATAGATTAGTGTATTATGCAGAATGCAAAAAGGGGCGTTATAAAACGCCCCTTTTATTATCTTTATATCCTCTTCAATTTATTGAGCAGCTGCTCATCACTCATCCGAAATACATCATCGATGATCCAGATATGCATATCCCTTGCTCGCTGCTTGAAGAACATCGTGCCAGTCGTGTTATCACAGGCACGTGCTAAAACAAGTGCCTTTCTGGCATATTTGCCACCGAATTTTCGTGATACGGTCTCTAACTCATGCAGCGCATTTCCACCTGCCTTACCACTCTTGCAGGAGATAAAGATCGGACACACTTGCTTCATCAAGATCACATCGATCTCGTTCATCGTATCATAGCCGGGATTCATCGTGTCATGCACCTCACCATCCCAGTCAATATGCGCACCGATCACCGCATCCGAGAACAGGTAACCTTCCCGCGTCGCTACCTCATAGACATGCAGCTCCAGCATGTTTCCTGCCTTTGCGATAATCTTCTTGATCTGATTATTCTTGAACCGAAACATCACTTTTTTCCCGTGTTCTTCGTAATCCTTGAGCATGCCAATCTCATACAGATCCCGCAGCAGACGGATGGCATCGCCAAGCTGATTGATGTATAACTCACTCCAACCTTCCCGCTGGTTCGGTGTGTTCTTGCGAAGTTCGTCAATGACTCCACAATGTTTGTTCCAATCTCCACGGTATCTACGGCACAGATCCCACATAATCCGGATATCCTCCCGGAACTGATCGGTAAATTTCCACTCGGAGATACTTCCCGTCTCCTTCGTGAGCAGACCGCCATGCAGCATGATATCCTCCGCGATACTGATATTAAAATGATAATCGGACGTGATCACCTTCGAACCACGGACATCAATTTCCTTTCCGGTAAATGGATCGATACGCAGCTTGCTGACTTCCATTCTTGCGGAAATACACCCAAGCGCGATCAGAAGCATCTCACTACCACCGGTCAGAGCAAACCGAATCCCCGGATATTCCCGGATAATGCCCGCCAGAGTTCCTATAATGTTATCGAGATCATCCTTTGGTACCTCAATAAATTCCAATTCCACATCTGGATATTTGTGGTCACGAAACTGCTCGATATCCCGGATCTGCTTCGTAATCATATTATCTTTGTGTCCGAGAAAAATCACGCGTTCCGGCATGTATTTCATCATCACCATCACATTCTCAATTGGTTCCTGCGAAAAGAATTTGACGATAGCTTTTGTTCTCTCCATGTAACTTCCTCCTATAAAAGAATTGCAAAAGTACCCACCCCTGATACTTTTGCAATGATTCATTCTCTATTCTTTACTGCATAGATGCAAATAACGCCGCAATCTCCTCTGGCGACAGTGTCCGGTTTGGATTATCGTCCACTGGCATTGTCGGTGCTGGTTCTGCATCCATATTCATCGTTGTATCTGTGATATCCTGCTCTACTTCGTGCACTGCCTCTGCAACTTCCTCCGCATGTGCTTCCTCTGTGGACAGATCTGTCTGTCCCTGTTGTGGAAACGGGATCACATCTGCATTCTTCACATCCTCTGCCGGTTTATCTGCCTGCAGATTGCCAAGCAGAGCATCGATCATACTCTGATCTAACATACCTGTATTGGCTGCTTCTTCCTTGAATTCTGCCTCTTCCTTTAATTCCTTATCGGCACTACCGCCAAACTGCGAGAAGAAGTCCTCCGTATTAAATGCAGGCTCTGTTTCTTCTGTTGGTGCAGCCTCTTCTGCAACCGTTTCTGGTTCTTCTGTTGATGCTGCCTCTACCTCTGCTGGTGTATCATCTGTCTGAGTCAGAGAATCATCTGCGATTTTTAGTTCTGCCTCATCAGCTGTATCATTCTCAATTCCACCGGGGATCTGTGACTCTGGTACATCCGTCTCAGTCGTATTCTCAACATTCGTTACCACTTCCGGTTGCTCATCTTCCGGCACTCGTTTTTGCACATCCGCGGTAACGGCTGTCGATGCTGCCTCTACTGATGGTGCTGCCTCCACATATTTCGGCATCTCGATCGCATCCACTGCCTCACGCAATGCAGTAAGCTGGGCTGTCACCTGCTGTAACTGGGCAACCACTGCCTGTACATCGCCTGCCAGCTTGCCAAACTCCTCCAGCACCAGTGCAGTATGATCCGGCTCCTTCTGTGCCTGCAATGCTGCCTGCATTTCCAGTTCCTTCTGCATCTGTTCCGCCTGCTGTACTGCTTCCTCTTCCTTCTTCCGATCATAATTGATCAGAATCTTGATCGTCTTTTTCAACGCCTCATCCAACTGCTCTGCCTGCGCAGACAGATAGGTGTTTGTCTTTCTCTGCTGCACATAGGAAGCCTTTGCCAGACGTTCCATATCGTTGAGGATCTCCGTATCCTCTTTTTTCGTATATTCCTGCAAGGTCTTTGTCACATATTCCTGCATTGCCTGTTCTTTCGCCACTTTGATGTCGACAAAGGACAGAAGCAACGCATAGATACTTCCCACCAATACAAGCGAGATTATCGCAACATAGACTGCCTGTGAACGATATGCAAGCATGCAGTATCCCCACGCCAGAAGCGCCGTGAAACTGATCATGCCAAGTGTTACCATTCTCTTATATCGATTCCCCATCTGTTTTTTGCCTCCCTGCTTCTCGCCGCAGATTACCCTTTATAATGCTTCTCCGGATCTGCAAACTTCGTATATTTTCCAATCCAACGAAGATCGACGCTGCCCGTCTCACCACTACGCTGCTTGGCAATGATGATCTCCGCGGTCTGCGGTTTTGTCGTTGTCTCCGGATTGTAATATTCGTCTCGATAAATAAACATAACCACATCGGCATCCTGTTCGATAGATCCAGACTCTCGCAAATCCGAAAGCACTGGCTTGTGGTCCGGTCTTGCATCTACCGCACGGGAAAGCTGCGACAATGCAATAATTGGAATCTTCAGTTCCTTCGCCAAGTTCTTCAATGCACGGGAAACCTCCGCGATAAACTGCTGCCGGCTCTCCACGGCACGGCTTGGGCTCATCAACTGCAGGTAGTCGATCATGATAACCTGCACTCCATAATTCTGCTTCCATTTTCTTGCGATTGAACGAAGCTCTGAGATTGTAACCGATGAATTTTCCTCTATGTATAACGGCGAATTAGCAACTGCCTCTGTACTTTCGATGACCTTATCCCAGTCATCATCCGACAGATCGCCGACCTTCATACTCTTGGAATCAACCATTGCATCTACCGCCAGAATACGGCTTGCCAGCTGTTCCTTACTCATCTCCAATGAGAAGAATCCAACCGGAATATGTTTCATAACCGCCAGATGATGCGCAATATTTAAGACAAATGCCGTCTTACCCATCGCAGGTCTGGCTGCTACAAGCAAAAGTTCTCCGGCATGCATACCAGTCAGCATATTGTCCAAATCCCGGAATCCGGTCGGAACACCGGTAACCTTACCATCGTTTCTTGCCGCTTCCTCCATCTCACGAATGACATTCATCACAATCTCGCGGATCGGCACTGTATCCTCGGAGCCGTTTCGGTTCTGCACGAGCTTGAAGATACTCTGTTCTGCGCGCTCCATAATGACTTCAACCGGTTCCTGTGACTGGTATCCATCCTTCTCGGTATTCTCACAAAGCTTGATCAGCTGTCGGAGTGCCGCCTTATCCTTGACAATCTTCGCATAGTCCTTCACCGGAGCATATAACGGCGCTGACTGCACTAACTGTGCCAGCGTCACTGTGTTTGCCACTTCTTCTGGGATATCCTTCATCCGCAGCCGTTCTACCAACGTGATCGGATCAACACTTGCGCCCTCAGAGTACAGTTCAACCATGTTATCGAAGAGAATTCCGTACTGCTTATTGTAGAAATCTTCTCCTGTCAGCATATCCACCAGATCAGAAATCGCATCCCGGTTTACAAGCATTGTTCCCACGATTCCCTGCTCCGCCTTTTCATTATGCGGTTGTACACGTCTTATCGTATTTTCATCCATAAAATTAAGCTTCCTCAATCTTCACGGTAAGATCTGCGGTTACCTTTGTATGCAGCTTGATTCCAACCGTACGTGTGCCCGGTGCCTTGATGGCATCCTTCATAACAATCTTCTTTTTGTCGATGTCATGTCCAAGCTGCGACTTGATTGCCTCTGCAATTTCCCTGGAAGAAATGGAACCAAAGGTTCTTCCGTTTTCACCCATCTTGATGGAAAGCGTGATGCTCTCCTTCTCAATCTGTGCGGCAAGTGCCTGTGCGTCTGCCAGCACCTCTGCGGCAACCTTATCCTCATGTGCCTTCTTCAGCTTCAAATCATTCAGGTTCTTTGAGGTTGCTTCCATACCAAGCTTCTTTGGAAGCAGCATATTTCTTGCATATCCATCGGATACTTCTACAATCTGATCTTTTTTTCCAAGGCTTTTTACGTCCTGCAATAAAATAACTTTCATGTCTGGTTCCTCCTTAATTCCTAAATATCGCCTTCCCGATACATCTCATCTAAAAGCGTCTTTAACTGGATCAATACCAATTCATTTGTACTATTTGTAAACTGGGCTCCGGCGATATTTGCATGTCCACCGCCACCCATTTTTTCCATAATAATCTGCACATTTACATCGTCGACCGACCGTGCACTCATATAAACCGTGCCATCCTTCTCTGTCGTAACAAATGATGCACGGATTCCTTCGATGTTGAGCAGGTCGTTCGCAACCTTCGCCGCAACCACCGTCGGTGCATCGGATTCCTTCGGATCAACCGTGGAAATCGCAAAATGCTCCATATAAATCTCCGAATTGATGACGCCCTCTGCCAACTGGCGATACGTGTACATATCACTTCGGAACATCTTTCTGACACGAACAACATCCGCACCACTCCGGCGCAGATACGATGCTGCATCAAATGTACGCACACCCGTCTTGGTCAGAAAATTATCTGTATCAATCACGATACCAGCATACATGGCATCCGCCTCGATTGGACGAAGCTTTACCTTGCCCTCGATATACTGCAGGATCTCCGCAATCATCTCACATGCAGAGCTTGCATATGGCTCGATATACGAAAGTGTTGCATTCTCGATCACCTCGTCCGATTGTCTATGGTGATCAAATACCACGATAGACTTTGCCAGACTGAGCAGCTCCTCACACTCGGTCATGCTTGGTTTATTCACATCCGTTACGACAACCAGCGTGTTCGGAGTTACCCGGCTGATTGCTTGTTCACTGTTGATGATCATATCATCGCCGTAAACGCTGTTCCCCATAAATCCGCTGATGATCGGGCGGATGGCTGAGGTCACCTCATTCACTACGATATATGCCTTTTTATTTAACGTCTTAACCAGACGATACACGCCCACTGCCGAACCAAACGCATCCGCATCCGGTCGTTTGTGTGCCATGATAATAACACTGTCTTTACTTGTCAGAAGCTCCTGGAACGCCTGTGCCTTAACACGCGCCTTAACGGTTGCGGACTTCTCAGTTCCTGCACTCTTTCCACCAAAATACGTCGTCTTATCACCATATTTAACAACTGCCTGATCGCCGCCTCGTCCAAGTGCCAGTCCGATTGCGGTACGCGCCCGCTCATACGCCTGCGCAAAGCTGTCTGTTCCAGCACCGACACCGATACTTAACGTAACTGGAATCTCGTTTCCGACATTGATACTCTTTACCTCGTCCAGAATCGCAAACTTTGTCTCACGAAGCTGTGGCAGATACTGCTGCCGGAATACGAAGAAATATTTATCCTTCTCCAGCTTCTTTCCAATCGCGTCGATCGTGGAAAGATACATGTTGATTCGTCGGTCAACCAGTGCTTCCACCAGCGAATGACGAACCTCCTCTGTATTCTCCATAACCTCATCGTAATTATCAATATACAACAGTCCTGCGACAAGCTTCTGGTCTTCATTTTCCTTCTTGTAGATCCGAAGCTCTGTTTCATCATACAAATACAAAGTAATCATGGCATCTGCCTGATGATCGACCATCGCATCCTCATCCGAATCCACTAACGCCTCGGAAAAATCGATCCGGCGCAACAATGCCCGATAGACACGGTCGTTATATTCCAGATCCATCTGCATTTCCTCGGACGATAACGCCTCCGCATCCACCGCCGGGAAGAATGCCGAAATGTTTTTCCGAATCCGCTTCTTGGATCCAACGCCAATCTCTTCGATAAACTTTGCATTGCCCCACAGAATCTTACCATCCGTATCCAGCAGCGCATACGGAATATCCAGCTCTTTCAAAAGCTCCTTCTGAATCTGCCCCTGTTCCAGCGCAAACCGGAAGACAACCGGCATGATCGCCGCCTTCATTACAATGAAAAATATAATCTCACATACAACGAAGATAAAAACTGCCGCAGCGGCAATCGCACCGCTCTTTTTGTCATGTACATACAGCACGATCACCATGCCAACCAGAAGCACAGTCAGTGCCAATGGCATCAGCAGATATTGTTGTATTTTCTTTTTTAAGATCTTTTCGTTATTCATCGATTCTCACCTGTTGCCGTTTCAAACAGCCTCTCCCAGTGACTATTTTGCGATATTCGCAAGTCTTTCCTTTACCTGCTCCAATGTCTCTGTATACTTTTGCAGCTTTGCACGTTCTTCCTCAACCTTTGCTGCAGGTGCCTTATCTACAAACTTTGGATTTGCAAGCATACCGGATGCACGCTTGATCTCTGCCTCTAACTTTGTCTGTTCCTTCGTCAGACGCTCAATTTCCTTCTCGATATCCACAAGCTCTGCAAATGGAATGTAGATCGCTGCATCATGGATCACAACCGATACCGCATCATCTGCGATTCCACTCTTATCTGCCTGTACATGTACCTCGTTTGCATAGCCAAGCATAGCGAAGAAATTCTTACTTGCCGTAAAGATTGCACGAATGTCTTCCTTCGGCGATACAACATAGACACTTGCCTTTCTGCTCGGTGCAACGTTCATCTCTGTACGCACATTACGAATGCCACGTACGGCTTCCTTGATCTTATCCACAGCAGCCTCATCTGCCTTGAAATCAAATGCCTTGTCATATTCCGGCCACTTGGAGATCATGATAGATTCCTCGTCGGTCAGTGTACAGAAGATCTCCTCTGTTACAAATGGCATATATGGATGCAACAGCTTCAGACCAGTTGTAAGGACCGTCTTCAATGTCCAGAGTGCTGCTGCCTTTGTCTCGTCTGCGTCATCCCAGAGTCTTGGTTTTACCATCTCGATATACCAGTCACAGAACTCCTCCCACAGGAAATCGTACAGCTTTGATACTGCGATACCAAGCTCAAATTTTTCCATATTGTCTGTGACCTCCTGAACGAGATCATTCATCTTCGACAAAATCCACTTGTCCGCAAGTGTGAAGCCGTACTGCTTCATCGCTGCATCGACATCAGCGGTCATGGCAGCATCAATACCTGTGATATCTGCCTTCTCAATATTCATCATGATAAATCTGGATGCGTTCCAGATCTTATTTGCAAAGTTACGGCTTGCTTCAACTCTCTCCCAGTAGAAACGCATGTCGTTACCCGGTGCATTTCCGGTAATCAGTGTGAATCGGAGCGCATCGGCACCATACTTGTCGATAACCTCCAATGGATCGATACCATTTCCAAGGGACTTACTCATCTTACG
>OICR01000887.1_pt1 | contig 11570 bp, 8 predicted proteins | sample 1581321 | NCBI WGS metagenome assembly OICR01 (sample SAMEA3882557, study PRJEB24775) | human gut metagenome | biome: human-associated habitat; feature: intestine environment; material: feces | place: Netherlands | collected 2009/2010
CAATATGTTTGCCGATTTCTTCAAGCCCATCGCCCGGTATAACAGTGAGCGCGGCATCTGGTATGTCTATGACGGGAAGGTCTGGCAGCCGGACACAGAAAACCTCAAGGTGGCGGAACTGGCGAAGCTGCTGGCGGACAAGCTGTATGTGTTTGCCCTGACGATCACAGAGGAGGATGCTCGAAAGCGATTCATTGACCGGGTACGGAAGCTCCAGCTCCGAAAGCATCGGGAAACCATGCTGAAGGATGCAAAGTCTGTGTTCCCACTGTCCATGAAACACTACGACCGGGACATCTACCTGTTCAACTGCCAGAACGGAACGCTGGATCTGCGGACGATGGAGTTCCGGGAACACCGCCCGGACGACTACCTCACAAAGGTGTCCCCGGTCATCTATGACCCGAAAGCAGACTGCCCTCGCTGGCGGACTTTCATCACAGAGATCATGCAAGGGGATAAGGCGAGAGCAGACTATCTGCAAAAGGCCATCGGATATGCCTTGACCGGTGATACGAGGATGGAATGTCTGTTCATCCTCTATGGCCCTACTTCCCGAAACGGCAAGGGTACCACCATGGAAAGCATCCTGAGGATCATGGGCGAGTACGGCAAAAACGCCGACCCCACCATGCTGCAGGCGAAGTTCAATGCCCAGAGTGGTGGACCGTCTGAGGAGATCGCGCGCCTTGCCGGCTCCCGGTTCGTCAATATCTCAGAGCCGGAGAAGAAGATCACGCTGGATGCCGCCCTGACCAAACGCCTGACTGGTAACGACACCATCACGGCCCGATATTTGCATGAGAACAGCTTCGAGTTCCGTCCGAACTTCAAGATCTTCATCAACACGAACCATCGTCCGAACATCACAGACCTGACCTTGTTCGAGTCCGGTCGTATCAAGATCATCCCCTTTGACCGCCACTTTGATGAAAAAGAGCAGGATAAGGGCTTGAAGGGCTTCTTTGCGGAACCGGAAAATATGTCCGGCATCCTGAACTGGATGCTGGAAGGGTATAAGCTGTTTCGCAGTCAGGGTCTGGAAATGCCGGACTCTGTCGTGCAGGCCACCATGGACTACCAGATGTTCTCGGATAAGATGGGGCAGTTTTTCAGTGAATGTCTCCAACCGAAAGCAGATAGTGAGCTTCGCCGTGCTGCCGTTTATACACGCTACAAAGAGTGGTGTGCCGAAAACGGGTACAGGGCGGACTCTGCCAAGATGCTGAATACCGAGATCGACAAGAGGTACACCGTTCAGAAAAAGCGTCCGGCGGATGGTGTCGGAGGACCGACACAAGTGGTTATGGGTGTGGAGTTCACAATGACAGAAGGCATTAAAGAGGACTTTAACGTCGTGCCCTGATACTGTCTTAGAACGGCTCCAGTGGCTCGTACCAGCTACATCGGCTACAGACCGGCTACAAGAAAATGCTGATTCCACGACGTTTTTTGGCTTGTAGCTGATGTAGACGGTGAAAACCCTATTTTCTTATTATTCTTTTCTTTTATATGCAATTTACTTTTTACTAGCTACATCAGCTACAAAAAGAAAAAAGAGAAGATAAGAAGACTGAAAACCATCGTAATAACAATGCTTTTTTTTGAATTGGGCACCTCATATTGTGAGAGTTCGACCATCTACAAACCATCTACAAAAAAGATAAAAGCCACACGATACTTAGCAGGCAGCTTTTGTGGGAGCCTACGTTTGTGGGCAACGGCAAAGGCGGCCTGCTTTGTGATACATGAAAGCGAGGAACAGCTATGAGCAAGATTATCACATGTGAGCAGGTCAGCAACGGTCACCCGGATAAGATCTGTGACCAGATCGCGGATGCCATTGTGACCGACATCCTCCAGCACGACAAGAACGCCCGTGTAGCGATCGAGTGCTTGCTGAAACGCAGCCAGCTCTTTATCGCCGGCGAGGTCACCACCGATTACCAGCCCAACTACCAGCAGATCGTCCATGAGGTCATCACACGCATCGGTGCTGACAAGATGGGCTTTGATTTCAGCGACCTGCTCCGCATCGGCATTCTGGTCGATAAGCAGTCGCCGGATATCGCACTGGGTGTGGATAAGGGCGGCGCCGGTGACAAGGGCATCATGTACGGCTACGCCACCAACGAGACCGCCGAACAGATGCCAATCCCCTACATGGTCGCCACCAAGTTCCTGCAACTGCTGAAGAACCATCCGAGCAAGATGTTCCGGGCAGACGCCAAGGCACAGGTCAGCTACGACTATGATACCGGTCGGATCACCACCTTCCTCTGCTCTGTGCAGCACAGCCCGGATGTGGAGGTCAGCGACTTCCGCCACATCATCGAATCCATGATGGTGCTGGCCGCCTGTGAATACGGGCAGGACGGAAACTTCCAGAAACTGGTGAACCCCACCGGCCGGTTCGTGCTGGGCGGCAGCTATGCCGACTGTGGTGTCACCGGCCGTAAGCTGGCGTGCGATACCTACGGGGGCATCGGTCGAATGGGCGGCGGTGCCCTCAGCGGCAAAGACCCCACCAAGGTGGACAGGTCCGCAGCGTATATGGCACGGAAGATCGCCAAGGATATCGTGCAGGCCGGCTACGCTGACAAGTGCGAAGTCCAGCTGGCGTATGCCATCGGGGTGGTACAGCCGGTGGGTGTGGCGGTGGAGTGCTTCGGCACGGAACACCAGCCGTTGGACTTCATCCAGGCTTACGTCAAGGACAGCTACGACCTGAACCCGCAGGGTATCATCCAGCGTCTGGGTCTGCTGGACGTGGACTACAACAGGGTCAGTGCCTACGGTCACTTCGGCAAGCCCGGCCTGCCGTGGGAGGAATGACCCTTGCCCCGCAGACCCAAGGTGCCGTGCCGGCATCCCGGTTGCCCGGAGCTCGTAGAACCCGGCACTCTCTACTGTGCAAAGCACCTGCCGCTGCACCCGGAAGTCACACGCCCGGCGAGTAAGCGTGGCTATACCCGACAGTGGCAAAAAATAAGCAGGCAGTACCTCCAAGCCCATCCGCTCTGCGCCGAGTGTATGAGGCAGGGGAGATACACGAAAGCCACCGTGGTGGACCACATCACACCGCACCGTGGCGATCCCGGACTTTTCTGGGACGAAGCCAACTGGCAGCCGATGTGCAAAGCCTGCCACGACCGCAAGACCCTGACCAAAGACATCCACCCGGTGTACCACTACTGACCCCCACCGGGGGCCGGGGTCACTTCTCTACAGTGAAGTCAACAGAAGACCGGTGGCCCCTTTCGTGTGAAAAAACGCAAAATTCATAGGCCGGGGGTCCCGGCAATATCGGCGCAAAATGAACAAGGTGAAGATGAGGGCATCGGGGTGAACGCTCCGGTGCCTTTTGTTTTCCCCCGAAATGAACCAAAGCGTGTGAAAATCCTTGCAACATGGGGCTTTTCGCACGTTTTAGCTTGTTCCGGGACAAGGAAAAGCAAGCAGCAGCCGGACGCCGCAAAAACAAACTAACCCGGCGGGGCAGGGCTGGTTGCCGCTTCGCTTCTTTTCGTATGCTTTTTGAGATTTTCCACTGGAACTGACATGGAAACGGCGAAAAATGAGGACGGGGTGAGGATAGATGGAAGATTATACGGCCGAGATGATCAAGGACATGGCTTTTTCTTTCTGTCCGCAGTGTGGTGCTGCCATCGTTTCGAACCATCGGGGACGACCGAGAAAGTTCTGTTCTCCCGAATGCCGCTCCAAGTGGAACAACACCCACCCAAGACCGCAGAACTGGAAAACCGTGCGGTCAAAGGTCTGCCCGATGTGCGGCAGAGAGTTTTCCTACCGCCACCAGTACGGTCTTCCAAGAAAGTATTGCAGTCGAGCCTGTGCCAATAAAGGCAGGGCGAAGGGAGAAAGCAGCATTGGAAAATAAAGTGATCGGCGTATTTGCGGTCTGCAACACCGCAAGCATCTGTGTACATGAGATTGACCATGCAGAGGATAGAGTCCTTGCTTCCATGAACGGGGTAGACCCGGAATGGTATCCGATTACGGAAAAACCGCAGTCGGAGATGGGCGTGGACAGCGATGAATTGGAGTCGGGCTTTGAGTTCGGCTCCTTTTTTGTACCGTTCTCTGAGGTCATGCGTGTGTGAATCTGAACTGGGAGGAACTACATGAAAGCAACTGCTGAACTGAAAATGCTGCCGGTGTCCGTACTCAAGCCGGCTGCATACAATCCCCGGAAGAAGCTGAAGCCGGGGGACAAGGAGTACGAGAAGATCAAGAACTCCATTGAGGAGTTTGGTTTTGCCGATCCGCTGGTGGTCAATGCCGATATGACGATCATCGGCGGCCATCAACGCCTGACCGTTGCGATGGCGCTGGGCTACACCGAAGTGCCCTGCGCAGTCGTGGACATCGACAAGACCAGAGAGAAAGCTCTGAACATCGCACTCAACAAAATCACCGGCGCGTGGGATGATTCCCTGCTGGCTGACCTGTTGAAGGATATCGAGAACTCCAACTTCGACCTGGGCAAGACGGGCTTTGAGCCGCTTGAGATCGAGACGCTGTTCAACAAGGTCCACGACAAGGACATCAAGGAAGATGACTTCGATGTGGAATCTGAGCTGAAGCAGCCGACCTTCTCGCAGGCAGGTGACCTTTGGATGCTGGGCCGGCACCGTGTTCTGTGCGGTGACTCCACGAAAGCTGAGTGCTACGATACCCTGATGGATGGCGTGAAGGCCAACCTTGTGCTTTCCGATCCCCCGTACAATGTAGACGTGGAAGAAACGGCCGGCAAGATCATGAACGACAACATGGGTGACTCGGAATTCTACGAGTTCCTGCTGGCAGCGTTCAAGCAGATGCACGGTCATCTGGCGGATGATGGTTCCATCTACATCTTCCACGCCGATACGGAAGGTCTGAATTTCCGAAAGGCGTTCAAGGATGCGGGATTCTATCTGTCCGGGTGCTGTATCTGGAAAAAGAATGCTCTGGTGCTGGGCCGTAGTCCCTATCAGTGGCAGCATGAACCCTGCCTCTATGGATGGAAGCTGAAGGGCAAGCACCAGTGGTACTCCGACCGTAAGCAGACCACCATCTGGGAGTACGACCGTCCCAAAGCAAATAAAGACCACCCGACCATGAAGCCCATTGGCCTGATGAGCTATCCCATCCGCAACTCCACCATGACCAACGGCATCGTCCTTGACCCCTTCCTCGGCAGCGGCTCGACCCTGATCGCCTGTGAGGAGACTGACCGGGTGTGCCGGGGTATTGAGCTTGACCCCAAATTCGTGGATGTTATCGTCAAGCGCTATATCGAGCACAGTGAAGGCCGCTACGAGGATGTGTATGTCCTCCGTAACGGTCAAAAGCTGAAGTTCGATGAAGTGGCATCCTTCGAGCCGGAACAGGAGGGCACAGATGACTGAACCAAGATGTGTCCTGTTCCATGACAACTTCCAAAACTTCAAGTCCTACAACATCCCCAAGGCACAGCTGGTGATTGCCGACATCCCGTATAACATCGGGTCGGACTTCTACGCCAGTCGGCCGGATTGGTATGTGGATGGAGATAACCGGAACGGAGAGAGCGATAAGGCTCGGAAAGCGGCATTCAACACCGACTTCACTTTCAATATCGCAGAATACTTCCATTTCTGTAACCGGCTGATGAAGAAAGAACCCATGAAAGGGGAAAAGGGCGCACCGTGCATGATCGTGTTCTGTGCGTTCCAGCAGATCCCCAAGGTCATCACGGAAGCTGAAAAGTACGGGTTCAAAAATTATATCCCGCTGACCTTCTGTAAGAACTACAGCCCGCAGGTCTTGAAAGCCAATATGAAGATCGTGGGTGCAACGGAGTATGCGCTGGTCTTGTACCGGGGCAAGCTCCCGAAGTTCAACAACGTCGGTGAGGACGGCAAGTCCCACATGATCTTCAACTGGTTTGACTGGAAACGGGATGGCAAGGACTATCCGAAGATCCATCCGTCCCAGAAACCGGTGTCCGTGCTGAAACCCCTGATCGAGATCTTTACCGATCCCGGAGATGTGGTCATCGACCCCTGCGCCGGCAGCGGTGCAACGCTCCGGGCTGCCAGAGAACTGGGACGCAACAGCTACGGATTTGAAGTGTCCAGGGATTTCTACCTGAAAGCCAAAGAGCAGATGCTCGGAGAGGAGGCTGTATGAGTACTGAATCGAATATTCATTTAACCCTCGGCAGCCTCTTTGATGGCTCCGGGGGTTTTCCTTTGGGCGGTTTACTGACAGGCTGTATCACGCCGCTGTGGAGCAGCGAAGTGGAGCCCTTCGCCATCCGGGTCACGACCAAGCGTCTGCCGGAGGTGAAGCACTACGGGGATGTGTCCGCCATCAACGGCTCAGACTTGCCGCCGGTGGATATCATCACCTTTGGCAGTCCTTGTCAGGATATGTCCATTGCCGGTAAAAGAGACGGTCTGGATGGTTCACGGTCCAGCCTGTTCTATGAAGCGATTCGAATCGTGAAGGAAATGAGGTGTAAGACCAATGGAGAAAAACCAAGATTTATCGTGTGGGAGAATGTGCCAGGGGCCTTCTCCTCAAACAAAGGGCAGGACTTCAAAGCAGTCCTCGAAGCCGTCATCGGTGTTAAGGAACCGTCCACCGAGGTGCCTGCGCCTGACAAAAAAGGCTGGCCCGATGCAGATTACTATCTGGGAGACGGATGGAGCGTCGCATATCGAGTTCTTGACGCTCAATGGTGGGGCGTACCCCAAAGGAGAAAACGCATCTACCTTGTCGCAGATTTTGCAGACCACGGTGCTCCAAAAGTATTATTTGAGTCCGAAGGCGTGTCTGGGTATTCTGCGGAGAGCTTCCGTGCGTGGCAAAGAGTTGCCTCCGGTGCTGAAGGCGGCACTGGAACGGCAGGCTGCTGCGGAAAAATCTGCCTGAACGATCAGGGCGGGGAGAGGATGGATGTGACCGAGGAGGTGACCTCCACTCTCCGTGCAGAGGCACATCACCCGCCTTGCGTTTTGGAATCCGCAGGTTTTTGCACCGAACACTCCGCCAATGCGAGGAGCATCGGATATGAGGAAGAACGTTCTCCCACTCTCCGGGCCGGAGTCGTGCCTGCCGCCATCGCTTTGGAAAATCATCCGACTGACAGTCGAGTGAAAATTTCCAAGGATGGCAAGGTACAGACTCTGACCAGTAGATGCGGTACGGGCGGCGGCAATGTTCCGCTGGTTCTGGATGGCGTGGAAAACAGCGGGAAAGAGGTGGAAAACTCACCTGCAGTCACACTGAAAATTCGTTCTGGATGTGAGGGTGGCGGCAAAGGTGCTATCTGGCAGGAGGAAAAATCTGCTACCCTCGGCTGCAACAACGACCAGACCGTGTTCGTGCCTAAGTGCTACGGTGTCTGCTCCAAGGCCAGCCATTCCATGATGTCGGATAACCCCCACAGCGGATTCTATGAAGCGGAAACTTCCCGGACGCTTGATCGCAGCGGCGGTGACCCGACCTGTAACCAGGGTGGGCTGTGTATCTGTGAACCTGTTGTCTGCGTGGATCAGGGTGGAGGCAAGTCGAACTGCACGGTAGACGAACAGGTGGCACCGCCTCTGGCCTGCACCCATGGCGGGGCTCCGGCAGTAGCCTTTACCCAGAACCAGCGGGATGAAGTCCGGGATCTGGGCGAGACGGCGGGTTCGCTGTCTGCACAGCCGGAAATGAAACAGCAGACCTTTGTGGCGCAGCCGGATGACGTGACGGCATTCCATGTGAATCAGCGCAATGAGCTGATTGACCTGCATGGAAAGTCCGGTGCGCTCATGGCGACCCGAAGCGACCAGATGCAGACCTTCGTTCTGCAGGGCAACATGATCGGCCGCAAAGACGAGAATGGTCCGCAAGGCGACGGCATCAACGAAGATGTCTGTTTTACGTTGGATGCCACTGACCGTCACGCAGTCTGCACACCGGAAGATGTCTACGCCATGACCACCGGCTCCTTCATGAGGGTCGAGGAGAATGTATCTCCCACCCTTATGGCCCGGGACTTTAAAGATCCTGCCACCATCGCACCGGTGCCACACCTGAACGATGGCGTGTCGGGAACGGTGGCGACCGGGGCGCATCCCAGCGGCTTCAACGGGCAGGACGCTTTCAATGACCGGCTGGTCATCGATAACCCGGACGCACAGCCGGTTCCAGTGTCCTATACGGTTCGCCGTCTGACCCCGACCGAGTGCGCTCGGCTGCAGGGTTTCCCGGACTGGTGGTGCCGTGACCTCGAAACTGAGAATCCCACGGAAGAAGAAATCTCTTTCTGGCAGGATGTGTTTGAAACGCACCGCAGACTTGTGACCCAGGCCAGGAAGCCGAAGACGGAAAAGCAGATTCGAAAATGGCTGGCAGACCCGTATTCGGATGCCGCAGAGTATAAGCTCTGGGGCAATGGTGTCGCACTGCCGTGTGTCTTTTTTGTACTGTCCGGCATCGTCTGGGTGGCCGGATTGCCTGAGAATGGGAGTGAATCGGAGTGAGCATCACCCTGACTGCTTTTCTTGAGCAGCTCGAAACCATCTGTGCTACGAAACCAGACTATCGCATCGGCGGCAGCGGTACGGATGGTACCTGTGACTGCATTGGTCTTATCATCGGCGCAGTCCGCAGAGCCGGGGGAAGCTGGATCGGCTACCACGGCAGTAACTACGCAGCCCGGAAACAGATGGCAGACTTTGTGGAACTCAAAACCGCACACTTGTTCGTGGGTGAGATCGTATTCAAAGCCCGGAACCCCGGCGACAGCAGCTACAGTTTGCCGGACCGGTACAAGTCGGGAGGTGCAAACTGTACCGGAGACCTGCGGGACTACTATCATGTGGGCGTTGTCACCAAGGTGCATCCGCTGGAGATCACACATTGCTCTACTACAGTGAACGGCAACAGCATCCACCGGGATGCAACGCTCGGCAAGTGGAGATATGGCGGCCGGCTGAAGGGCATCGACTATGGAATGATTCGGGAGGAAGCAGAGATGAGCGAAGTCAAGATGCAGGAGATCAGAAACAAGGCGACTGTCACAGGTGGTCGATTGAGTCTGCGTCAGGCTCCGTCCAAGACCTCTGACCGTCTGGCGTGGATTCCGAATGGTACCCGGCTGGATGTGACCGGGCAGGGAGATGGCTGGTGCGCTGTGACCTATGAGACCATTCCCGGCTACGTCATGGAACGCTACCTGATCCTGGACGAGGAGAAAAAGCCCCTGACCGAGGCCGAGCGTCTGGAAGCTCTGGAAAATAAGACGGCTGAGTTTGAGCAGCGCATCGCTGCGCTGGAAGCAAGAGCCGGCTGAAACCAATAAAATGGCCCACGGTATTACGAGGTAAAGGCTACCCCGTGATACCGTGGGCGTACATATCGGATGATCTTGCACAGTCGTGTTTTGCACGGATCGTGTAAAAGGTCGAATATGAAGAATGTCGAGAAATGGCCTTGCTATTTCATCGATTCAGAGCGATATATGTGCTACCGAAAACAAAGAAAGGGGCACAAAGCCATGAAAAAGTACGCACTGAATATTGATGACCGCAAGGTTCTGGTAAGCCGCCTGATGGAGTTGACTGGGCTTCATTCCCGGTACACTTTCATGCCGCGCTGCGCTTACATCGTTGGCAACTACACCGTAGAAAAGGAGGGAACGCTTGTGATCGAAGACAACGCTGCGCCGGAGATCATCCGGACGCTGCTGGACGAGGGCATCATCCGTGAGGAAGGTGCGGAAACCCCGGAGACTCCGGAAACCGAAGCCGCCTGCGGGGAGACCACGGAATCGGAGTGTGAAGAGTCAGACGAGACCGTGGACAGCACCGAGGATACCCAGCCCACCGAGGAACCGGACGCAACTGCCGAGGAATCCCCGGAAATTCAAGAACCGGTGGACGAGGATGAGCCGATGGACACTGTGAATGACACCGATGCGGACGAGGCACCTGCTCCGATCGAACAGCCGACCTTACAGGATGTGGATGAGCTGACCAACAGCCTGCCGATGTCCGGGCATACCGCCCAGAGTTTGCGGAATTTTCTGAACCTTATGTACAGCCGAGGCCCTCTGCTGAACAAAGCGATGGGCACGAACTTCACGGTGTCGCAGGGACTTCTGGACGCACTGGAACAGGCAACTCCCCACACGGTGAGCGAGATGCTGGATGAGCTGGAAGAATACCGCATGGGTGCCGGCACCACCGGCATGACCGGCATCCAGATCACGGAGCAGAAGATCAGCATGGCCTTTGTCGGTCCGCTGACACAGGAGAAGGTCAGTGCCTACACAGAACTTTGTTCCGCTATGAACCGGATGGCAGTCACCCAAAAGAGGATTCAGGCAAAGACCGTCAACGATGCCAATGAGAAGTACGCACTCCGCATCTGGCTGATCCGACTGGGTCTGAATGGAGATGAACACAAGACCATCCGCAAGCTCCTGATGCAGAACCTTTCCGGTCATGCGGCATTCCGCACCGAGGAAGATGCCGAAAAGTTCCGGGTCAAGGAAAAGGCAAAGCGGGATGCCCTGAAAGCCGCAAAACAGGCGGCACACGGCGGCGTTTCTGCCGCCGCGGAAACGGCCGAAGCGGCAGCGGAAGCCCCCACACAGCCCGACTGTGGGGCAGACGGCGCACCCCAGGCACAGGAGGCGGGAGCGTAAGCTCCTGACCCCCTTATGGGGACCGCCGGATAAGAGAGAGCTTCTTCCATTGTACCGATATTAACTCTGAAAATGTACAGTATCAAGTGTGTTTTTTGCCATAATGTACACGATCTTTGCCTTGAATGATCGGTGATTATTTGACCCTTTATGGCCTTGCTATCCTCCCCACATGACGGTAATATGCACATACCGCAAGGGGAACAGAACAAGACAAAAGGAGATAAACACCATGAACGATAAGACCAGAGAGCAGATCGAAGCCATGAAGATGCAGACCATCGGGGTCGAGGTTGAGATGAACAACATCACCCGCGAGAAAGCCGCCAGAAAGGTTGCCGAGTTCTTCGGAACGACCGCATGGTACGCAGCCGGCGAGTACGGGTACATGAGCTGGGCTTGCAAGGACCAGCAGGGCAGGGTTTGGAAATTCCAGCGAGACATCAGCATCCACGGACCGGAAGCTGAAAAGTGCGAGATGGTGACCCCCATCCTTACCTACGAGGACATCGAGACCTTGCAGTCGATCATCCGACTGCTCCGCAAGGCTGGCGCAAAGTCCAGCCCCAGCCGGGGATGCGGCGTTCACATCCACATCGGCAAGGGCAGCCACACCCCCAAGACCCTGCGGAATCTGGTCAACATCATGGCCGCCCACGAAGAACAGATCGGCAGAGCGATTCGCATCGATGCAGGCAGAACCGGACAGTACTGCCGAGTGGTCGACCCCCGATTCCTTGACCAGCTGAACAAGAGAAAGCCGACGACCATGACCGAGCTTGCCGACATCTGGTACGCCGGCAACCACGCAGACTACGGCAGAACGGCACATTACAATGAAAGCCGATACCATATGCTGAACCTCCACGCCACCTTCACC
>OICR01000902.1_pt1 | contig 11473 bp, 10 predicted proteins | sample 1581321 | NCBI WGS metagenome assembly OICR01 (sample SAMEA3882557, study PRJEB24775) | human gut metagenome | biome: human-associated habitat; feature: intestine environment; material: feces | place: Netherlands | collected 2009/2010
CCTTATCATTAAGAAAAGTCTTCAAATACGTATCCAAACAATTTTGTGCGGTAATCTGTGCCTGCGTACTTTTAACATTGGTAGTAGAAACTTTATTTGCATAGCTTGACACAGAAAGAGCCGTCGTTGTAAGGATCATTAAGACCGTTGTAAAACAAATAACAGTAAAAAGAACTGAACCTTTTTGATTCTTTTTGCTATTTTTTTTCATATTTACCACCTTTCTTCCTCGTTATAACAAAATTACTTATATAAAATTTTTAATCATTATATAGCACTAATTGGCAGGACAAGAAATATTCCTTATCCTACCAAGTAGTTATCTCTTAGCTGGCAGAAGGATCTGCGAGTTTCTTCAGAACATACATATTAAGTGTCATAGAGCCTGAGATCTCACTCTCGTTGACATTTTCTATGTTTACATTCTTGATGACCATGCTCTTCTCATTGTTTGTAGTCAGGTTATCAGCAAAATTCTTGAAACCTGAAAGTGAGCTCGTGAACTGGATATCAAGGCTGTAGTAACCAATGGTCTGAGCTGTTGGCTCAGCGTTAGCATCGGTGTTTTCAGCAGTTGTGTCAGCTGCTGAATCTGTAGAACCAGCGTTATTATAATCATCTACCTTCGTATCAAAATCAGTACTTGCTGCTGTTGACGTATATGTATACGGCTGAAGGACTGCACTGCCGTATGCAGAGATAGTCATGTTACTATTTTTGATGTTTACATCGTCAACTGCAAAAAGTTCACGAACCTTATCAGTTGCCTTGTAAGCTACCTGATAATCATAGAAGTTAGCTGCTACCTGTGAAGTGCTTGTGTAAAGGCTCTGTATTTCAGCTGCCAAGTTCTTATCCTTGTCGACCTGATCCTGAAGATCACTCAGCTGAACTTTTGCAGATTCAAGGTCGCTGCTTGCCTGACTACAATCATCAATGGCAGGCTTAACGAAAAGCATAAATCCTGCAACAACTACAAGCAGTACGAATACTACTATCAAAATCAATTTATCACGATAATTCAGTTTCATAATTATTCACCCTCGCCCTCTTCTTTAAGATAAAGTGTCAGCGAATCAAGCGTTACGCCTGAGCTGCCGTCTTCACCGATCGAATATCCGTTGTATCCTACATCTTCCTGGAAGAGTCCTGTACCTACAAGGGCATCGATTGCTGTTGTTACATCTGACTGATCATCAAGCTCAACCTTAGTAAGTGTTACTGTACCAGCTTCAAGGTCATATGTAAAGCCTTCATACTTGAAAGAACCAAGTGCATCTTTAATGTCATCAAACATTGAGCTTGACACTACAGGAAGAGTTTCAAGAGCAGCATTTGCGGAATTTACATAATCTGAATATTCCTGCATGATAGTCTTCTTATTGTGAAGTATCTGGTTCTGGGCGATCTTTTCGTTGCAAACTGCTATCTGCTCGTTTGTCTTATCGATATCCTTCTCAATAGAATTCTTTCTGAGGTGGATAACAAGTGTAGCACCTGCGATAAGCACTGCAGCTGCTGCAGCGAAGATACCGCCTGTCATGAGCAGTGAACCCATGCCGCTGCTGCCACCCTTACCTGTGGACTGGTCAACTTCAAGAAGATTGATCTTCTCAGTCGCTTTGTTTCTCTTATAGAGAGCACCGATAGCGTTAGCGAATACTGTGAACTCGAAGTTCTCAAAACCTGTGATCTGAGCAGGAACACCAAGTACAGATGCCTTGATATCAAGACCGTCAAGTGCGTCAACGAGTTTGATATAATCCTCGATAAAGCCATAGAGGATAACGTTCTCAAGTCCTGAACCGCCTCTTGCCTTGTTGAACTGCTCCATTCTGAAGATGTTCTCATTAAGAGCCTCTGTGATATAATCATCAGAATCATAATCGTCCTCAGAGATCGGTACATATCTTGCGAATGCCATCTGACCGTTCTCGAAAAGTGTAAGTCCGAGGAAGTTCTTATCTATCTGGCAAACCAGAAGTGGCATCTTTTCCATATTTGACTTATCTGCAAGAACGATTCTTGCGATAGAGTTACATCCGATATTAACAGATCTAAGGTTCATACCCATGATATTGAAAAGTTTTCTATAGCTTTCAACTATCGTACTTGGGCAGGCTGTTGCGAGCACCTTAACTGCTCCAGGGTTATCCTCTCCTGCCTCACCTACTACTGTATATGAGATAGAATACTCATCTGTGATACCCATTTCCTGGCTCATATGATTCTGTACCATAAGCAGGAACTCATTACCCTTAGCCTTTGGAACAACAAGCTCTTTGAATACAATGTTGCTTGATGAGAAAGTAACGATAGCGTCCTTATCCATCATATCCTCAGCCTTGACCTGTGTGAGCAGCAGTTCAGAAAGACCTGAAAGGTTGATTACCTCACCATTAAGGATCATATCCTCAGGAACGTCTACCTGCAAGGATCTTTCGATCCTTATCTTGTTAGAGGAGTTGTCACCTTTAACAATGTTGATTTGTCTATCAGAAATATCAAATGATAGCATTTATTCCTTCACCTCTTAAATTATTTTTCAAAACAAATATCTTCCCTCTCCATTTTACCGGAGAGGAGATATTTAAAATTAACGAACAAAAACAGCAGACTGTTATTCTTCCAGACCTGACAGTGAACCGTAGAGCATTGGGAAGATACCTGCAAGGCAAAGACCAATAGCAACACCCATGAATACGATGAGCAATGGTTCCATAAGTCCTACAAGTCTTGTAACGGCTGCGTCTGCCTCTTCCTCATAGTAGTCAGCGGTCTTTTCGAGGATCTCATCAAGAGCACCTGATTCCTCACCGACATAGATGATAGAAGTAAACATTCCTTCAAATATCTCAGTCTTTGCAAGTGACGCTGAAAGCGGAGCACCCTGCTTAACTTCATCGACTACCTGAATAAACATCTTATCTACATAAGCGTTTCCAAGTATTCTTGATGAACGTTCAAGACATTCTACCATTGGTATACCGCTGGAGTAAAGTGATGAAAGAGTTCTTGCGAAACGGCCTTCATAGATCTTTACTATAAGCTTACCTGCGGCAGGCATTTTTATCTTGATATAGTCAAATTTAAGTCTGACTGACGGTACTTTCAAAGCGTATATCCAGCCGAATACCAATGCAACGACTACGATAAGAATGATATACCATTTTGCTTTGAAGAAGTCACTGAATGCGAAAAGTGCCTTTGAAAGTGCAGGCATCTGATCTTCTGACATAAGTCCTGCGAATATAGGCATGATGAACGTAAACATACCGATTACCATGACGATACAAAGAACACCCAGTATGATAGGATACGTCATCGCACTCTTTACCTTATTGTTCAGTTTGTTTGAGTTTGCGTAGTAGTCGCTCAGACGCTGCATGGTCATATCCAGCGTACCGGAGGTTTCACCTGCGTCTACCATTGAGATGAAAAAGTCAGGAAAACTTCCTCTTCTCGTGTCAAGAGCCTCAGTAAAGCTCTGACCTTTCTGTACGTCGTCGTAAACACTTCTCCAGACTTCCTTTGCACTCTTGTTTTCTTCTTCCTTATAAAGAATGTCAAGAGCCTTTACAATGGTAAGACCTGATGTCATCATTGCTGCAAGCTGACGGCAGCAGAAGGCAAGTTCCTTGGTGTTGAACTTGTGAACAGTCTGTTTTCCTGCACCTCCAAGTGCCTCTGTATAGCTTATACAGAACAGACCTTGTTCGTGGATCTTGTCCAGTACTTCCTGTGCATCCTCAGCCTCGTAGATACCCTTTATGGTTTTTCCTGAGGTATCCTTAGCAACATAGGAAAATTTCTTCATAGTATGTAGATACACCTCCACTTATTTATACATTTTGTACATTCGTCACAAAAATCTTTAAGAATACACAAAACGCATTTTTATAATTATAACATTACTTTCATCTTTTAGCAAGAGATTAAGAGGCATTTAAGTGAATTTTTATCCACAAAATAATTACTGCAAATTTATCAATTTTGTACAAATAGAATAATTAAGCTAACATTTTATTGATTTATTAATATTTAAAGTGGGTTCACACAGTTTTTTGACTGCAAATGACCCACTTTATGTTCAAATGATACAATTCAGGCGTTATTATCGCCATTGTCTGCACTAAAAGATTTCACACTTCTGAGTATGACAGGGTGCTTATGGACATAGATCTTATAGGCGATGAAATAAATACAATATGACGCCAGCAACAGCAGTCCGATACCCACGATAACGCTTACAAGGTAGTTCATACCAAGACCCTCATTGAGCCAGATATATGGGTAATAGAGCACTTTATAAAAGATGTCGCCCTTGCCTTCCTGACTGAAAGAATCCCTGAAAATAGACGGGATAAAGTACACAAGCAGCATGAGAAGATAAACTATAGTGATATTAACCCAGCTCCAATCCTCATAGGCAGCGTGACGCTTTCCATCGTCATAGAAAAGCCTGAGAAAGAACGCCAGCATTACTGCAAAGCCTATAAACGAATCCACGTTCCCATTAGTCATAAAACTTTTGGATCCTGACGCACCTGACGGGAAAATAGTCACAAGTGCGGGTATGAGCACCATGCCTGCAAATGCTGCAAACAGCGTAAGAACGAGCATTATTGCTATCCTTGACAAAATATATTTCAAGAATTTTATTGGTTCCATAAAAGCCTCCATTTGTTGTCTTTTTCTATAAAGTTTTTTAACTTTACATATCGTTTTGTCGTGTAAAGCTATATATCTTTACATATTTCTTAATTATCTGACATAGAATTATCAAATAATTTTTCCACAAGTTCTTTTAGATAGATGTTCTCTGTATGTTTAAGCATAGGGTCTGTGCTTATTATCAGCTGTGCAGCCTCCTGTGCTTTTCTAAGGATATCCATATCCTGCGACATATCTGCTATTTTTAGTGCAGGCAGACCGTGCTGTCGGCTGCCGAAGAAGTCGCCCGGTCCTCTCAGCTTGAGATCCTCTTCGGATATTTTAAATCCGTCATTTGTTTTGCTGAGTATCTTGAGCCTTTTGACGGTTTCCTCGTTCACATTGTCGGTGATAAGGATACAGCTTGATTTGTATTTTCCTCTTCCCACACGGCCACGAAGTTGGTGCAACTGTGACAGTCCGAACCTATCGGCATTTTCTATCACCATTATAGCTGCGTTTGGTACGTCCACGCCGACTTCCACGACGGTGGTAGATACAAGCAGGTCTATTTTATGCTCCTTGAAATCGCTCATGACCTGTTCTTTCTGAGCACCGTTCATTCTGCCATGGAGAAGTCCCACTGTGTAATCCTTGAAAGTGCCCTGCGACAGCTTTTTTGCATAGGACTTTACGTCCTGCAAATCCATATCGCTTTCCTCTATCATAGGACAGACGATATATCCCTGTCTGCCCTCATCAAGATACTTTTTCACATAATTGAAAGCACGTTCACGAAGTTTGCCTGTGACGGCATATGTCTCTACCGGCTGTCTGCCCTTTGGGAGTTCGTTGAGAACTGATATATCAAGGTCGCCGTATATCATCAATGCGAGAGTTCTTGGGATAGGAGTTGCTGACATAACAAGCTTATGAGGATTTTCACCCTTTGATGCAAGGGCTGCACGCTGTTCAACGCCGAAACGGTGCTGCTCGTCTGTTATGACAAGAGCAAGTCTTTGGAATTTTGTTGTTTGCTGGACAAGTGCATGAGTGCCCACGGCAACGGAATACTCGCCGTTTTCAAGACCGTCTTTAACTGACTTTTTCTGTTTTGCGGTCATAGAGCCTGTGAGCAGTGCCACCTTTACGCCTAGCGGTTCGAGAAAGCCTTTTAAGGTCTCATAATGCTGCTCGGCAAGGATCTCTGTAGGAGCCATAAGTGCGGTCTGGCAGCCGTTTTTATACACAAAATACGCTGCACCTGCTGCCACGGCGGTCTTGCCCGAACCTACGTCACCTTGAACAAGGCGGTTCATGGGCTGCTCTTTCTGCATATCGCCGACACAATCCTCTATTGCACAACGCTGACTGTTTGTAAGAGTGAACGGAAGTGCGTTATAAAAATTATCCATATCCTGCGGTTTCAAAACGCAGCCGCTTTTTTCACGACTTCTGCTCTTCATAAGCTGCATACCAAGCTGCAAGACTAGCAATTCGTCAAACACAAGGCGATTTTTTGCAAGCTGACAGGTGTGCATATCCTTTGGAAAATGGATATTTTCAAGGGCATATTCCAGTGAGCAGAAATTATATTTCTGCATTATCCCCTTTGGAAGAGGTTCATAGATATTCTTATTGAAAACGCTCAGTGCTAATCTGACCGTTTTTCTAAGCATCTGCTGGCTCAGACCTTCTGTAAGGTGATACAGCGGTTGTATCTTGTCCTCTGTATCCGCAGGCAGTATCATGGGAGAATTTATTTCTTTTCTCACAAGGTTGCCTGTTATCCTGCCGCAGAGGTAATACTCTTTATCAACTTCCAGCTGTCTATACATATACTCGCTGTTATAAATAACTATCACGAGGTCGGTGACGTCGTCGGTAAAAATCACCTTAAAAACAGACAGACCCTTTCTTATGCGTGCCTCAGGAAGTTTTTTCACTACCCTGCCCTTTACAATGCACGGTTCATCTGTTGGTGCGTCGGCTATGGGCACGGGGGAGGTATAGTCAATATAACTTCTTGGATAATGACAAAGCAGGTCATATACTGTCTTTACGCCTAATTTCTCATAACATTCGGCACGTTTTTCGCCGACTCCTTTTAAATATTCTATAGGCTTTTCAAGATCCTTGAGCATAGTGACGTCCTCCTCTCTTTTATTATAGGCACATTCCGTAATGCGATACTGTTCCTAACACAATAATAGCATATTTTATGTTATTTTTCAAGTCGCTCATACCAAAAAGCAGGCTGACATGCCAACACGCCAGCCTGCTCAGAAGGACCGATATTAATAATTATCTGCTTTGACCTGAAAATATGACTGTGGGTGTGCACAGACAGGACATACCTCAGGAGCTTTTTTACCGATAACGATATGACCGCAGTTTATGCACTGCCATACGCAGTCGCCGTCCTTTGAGAACACAAGGTCGCCCTCTATGTTAGCAAGAAGTTTCTTATATCTTTCCTCATGCTCTTTCTCTATCTCGCCGACTTTTTCAAACAAGACAGCGATATGCTCAAAGCCCTCTTCACGAGCCTCTTTAGCAAAGCCTGCATACATATCAGTCCACTCGTAGTTCTCACCCTCAGCGGCGGAGAGAAGGTTTTCTGCGGTGTCGCCAATGCCGTTCAGTTCTTTGAACCACAGCTTGGCGTGTTCCTTCTCATTATCAGCGGTTTTGAGGAACAGTGCCGCGATCTGCTCAAAGCCTTCCTTCTTGGCCTTGGATGCAAAATAGGTGTACTTGTTGCGTGCCTCGGACTCACCGGCAAAGGCAGCCATCAGGTTTTTTTCGGTTTGAGTTCCTGCGTATTTCGTTTCTTTCATGGTGGATACTCCTTCCTGCTTTTCTGCATTTATTGTAGCAAATCTATGATTTTATTCCGTGACGAAGTCACATTCCTTTTTATTTTAGACGATTTAGTCTGTTCTTATCCCGCAGCGTGATTGCACCACGCTTCAGCTCCACCAGTCCGTCCTCCGAGAAGCTTTTGAGCATCCGTGCCACTGCCTCCCGCGCCGAGCTGATGTGCTGGGCGATCTGCTCATGGGTCATGCGTATCGTGTCGGAGCCGGTACGCTCCGCTTCGGCAAGGAGAAATTCTGCCAGCCGCCGATCCAATCCCTTGAACATGATCTGCTGCATCGCCCACATCACATCAGAAAACCGTTTCGTTGCCAGTTCATAGAGAAAACAGCGGACATGGAGATTTTTCTCCTTGAGTGCAGCAATGACATTTGCAGGGATAATCAGAACGTCCGTATCCATTCCGGCAGTCATTTGCGTATCAAAGGTGATCTGACTGATCACGCAGGAGGCGGAAAGCACGCATAGTTCGCCCGGATACAGGCGGAACAGAGTTACCTCCCGCCCCTCATCAGAGAGAAGATAGGTGCGGATCTCGCCGGAAAGAATAAACAGCATTCCGAGACATTCATTGTCGCTGCTGTGAACGAACGCACCCTTTTTATAATGACGGACAAAGGCACTTCGGCGTAGTGTGTCCATTTCGCGTTCGGTCAAGGATGACCAGAACGGAAGTTGTGTCAGTGTGCGTTCCATATCAATGGCAGCTATGCTTGCCGCAGCCGTGGTCACCGCAGGTGTGACCAGCTTCGCCGTGCTCGTGGTCATGGTGGTCACAGTGAACATTGGGATCGTAGCCCAGATTTCCGCTGAGCAATGCGCTCACCGCCGCGTCAGCGTCCCCGCTGACACCGCCGTAGAGCTTGATGCCCGCTTCGGCCAGAGCTGCCTGCGCACCGCCGCCGATGCCTCCGCAAATCAAAGTGTCCACGCCGTTCTGCATCAGGAAGCCTGCCAGTGCGCCGTGACCGCTGCCGTTGGTGTCAACGACTTCCGCATGAGTGATTTTGCCGTCCGCAGCTTCATAAAGCTTGAACTGTTCGGTATGGCCGAAATGCTGAAAAATTTGACCGTTTTCATAGGTAACTGCAATTTTCATAATGGAATCTCCTTTACAATTTTTGCCTGATTTTTCTGTGTTGGCTCTCTGCATCCGGCAGCAGCGGCCGCAGTGGGCTGCCTCCTGTCCTCCGCAGATGCGGTAGTTTCCCCCGGTGATGTGCAGCGGTTTCCCGTGGACAAGGCACGCTGCGATCTTGCGTCGTGCGCTTTCGTAAATCTCCTGCACGGTCGAGCGGGAAATGTCCATTTGCGCGGCACACTGCTCGTGGGTTTGCCGCTCCAGGTCAACCAGCCGAATGACCTCGTACTCGTCCAGCGTCAGCAGGATCGGCTCGGTATCCTCGCATCCGTTGGGACAGAATGCATCGACCTGTGGTACGCCGCAGATCCGACGGCATCGTGGCGGTCTTGGCATGGACGCCTTCCTCCTCCCGTTTTCGGTATATACCGATTATAACGCCTTGAACAGAAAAAAGCAATATTCTTTTCAAAAGCCGCTGCAATTTCTATCCTCATGTAGATGTTGGCTGATAGTCGGAGTCGAAAGAAACATGTGAGCTATCCTCAAGTTAGATACTTTACGAAAAGAAGCGACGCCTGAACGAGTGCCCGTGGCACTCGTTTTTTGTTGCAATGCAATGCGGGTTAAAACATTTTTGATACGCTATAAACAAACACAATTCGTGCGTGATCGAATTACTCAGCTGAGATTAAAAAAGGGTGTCTCTGAATATCAAATGAGTTATGATCTCGGGCATAGCAGAAGCTATGTTTATAACATATCCTCTGGCAAATCGTTGCCACCTATGGCAGAGTTTCTTCAAATCTGTAACTATTTTGATATTACACCAAGCCAATTCTTCGATGAATCCGAAGAAAATCCCGCACTCCTGCAAACGGCCATTGAAGAATTGCGAAAGCTGAATGACGATGACTTAATGCTCATCATCGGCAATATTCGTCGGCTGACCCGTGAGTGACCATTCGCTGAAATAACATATTTGTAAGTACAGAGAAACCGCAAGGCATCGGTGTATAATCCATGCCTTGCGGGATTTTGCTTTATAGAGGTGATTTGCATTGAAACCTGAGAGAAAAACAATTTGCAGTTCTAACTCTGGGTAATACGTCGGAATTGCATAGTATATCACCACAAAGTACACATCATTTGATTACCATATACCATACTGATGAGTTCTACAAGGATAATCAAATGAGGTGTAAACTAATGACATAGTAGGTGGTATATATGTTCAATGCACAAAACCGAATCCGGCAGCTGATGGCCGAGCGTGGATGGACTATTTATCGATTAGCGCAGGAATCCGGATTGTCACAGACGACAATCAGCAATATCTTCAAGAGAAATAATCAGCCGTCCCTGCCAACGGTAAATGCGATTTGTGACGCTTGCGGGATTACACTGGCGCAGTTCTTTACGGAGAATGATACAGCAAATTCACCTAACGCCAAGAGTGAATTAGATAATAGTGTTGCGGCTCTCAAGGAGGATCAGCGCGAGGCGCTTGCCGCATTCATCAAGACAATCGTATAGTACATAACCGCTCAGCTCTGCTGTGCGGCGCACAGCAGAGGCTGCCCGAGTTACGTTGGACAGTCTCTGCGCTTTTTTACCAATCAAAGGAGGCGTATTCATGAGCAAGGAAATTATGCAGGAAAGCACACAAATTGTTGAATGTAATGCGTTACTCCGGCATTGGTATCAACAAACTGCGTGAGATCACCAACGAGGACCGGTGCAAATTCGTCCTCTGGGTGGGCAATAAGCGCCTGATTAAACGCCGCCTGTTCGATCAGTTCATCGAGCAGGCGTATTCTATTTGAAATTTGTGGTGTAAATCGGAGCCTTGATATGATACAATAAGTGTGTCATATCAAGGCTCTTTCCATCACGGAAAGGAGTTTGACAATGTCCGAAAAGAGAAAAGACAACAAGGGACGCATCCTGCGGACAGGAGAGAGCCAGAGAAAAGACCTGATTTATCAATATCGGTACACAGACATTCGCGGCAAACGGCAGACAGTGTATTCCTCCGATCTGAAAGAACTGCGGGAAAAAGAAAAGGAAATCCAGAAGCAGCTCGACGATGGCATTGATTATGCGGCTGGCAAAATCAACGTCATTCAACTGCTGGAACGCTACATCAGCATCAAACAGGGCGTGCGCTACAATACCAAGGTTGGCTATAACTTCGTGCTGAATCTGGTGAAGAAAGAAGATTTTGGCTACCGTTCCATCCGAGACATCAAGGTTTCGGACGCGCAGAAATGGATCATGAAGCTACACGAGGACGGAAAGGGATACAGCACCCTCACCAGCGTTCGGGGCGTTGTCAAACCGGCTTTCCAGATGGCGTACAATGAGGATGTGATCCGTCGGAATCCCTTTGACTTCAAGCTGGTCGATGTAGTTTCCAATGATTCACAGAAGCGCATTGCCATGACAGAGGAACAGCAGACGCTTTGGATGGATTTCATCCGGGAGGACAAGACCTACTGCAAGTATTACGACGAGTTTGTGGTGCTGCTGGGAACCGGGATGCGCGTCAGCGAGTTCTGCGGGCTGACAAAGGCTGATCTGGACTTTACCGGGCGGAAAATCCGAGTAGATCACCAGCTCGTCCGAGAGCGCGGCGGCAAGTATTATGTGGAGAAAACCAAAACCGAGTGCGGTTGCCGCTACATTCCCATGACGGATGAGGTTTATCGAAGCCTACAAAATATTCTTTCCCGCCGCAAGCGCGTGAAAACGGAAACGATCATCGATGGGTACAGCGGTTTCCTTCTGCTGGACAAAAACGACAGTCCGAAGGTTGCCCTGCACATCGAGAATGAAATGCGCTGGGCAATGAAGAAG
>OICR01000920.1_pt1 | contig 11390 bp, 8 predicted proteins | sample 1581321 | NCBI WGS metagenome assembly OICR01 (sample SAMEA3882557, study PRJEB24775) | human gut metagenome | biome: human-associated habitat; feature: intestine environment; material: feces | place: Netherlands | collected 2009/2010
GACTACGAGATGCTGTACAGACTGGTCATCCAGACCATCAACCCGGCGGCGGACATCAGCCTGATCACAGACCCGAAAGACCCGAACTACGCGATGGACGGAGAGTCGATCGGATTGCTCATCAACGCCGCCTTCTGCGCCTACCGCAGCGTCTTCGACAGCGAGAGGGACAAGATGTACAAGGATTGGTACTCCGACATCAATCCATATTCAGGGATGTGTCCGGCCTCGCTGGCAGACTTGCTGGTCAAGTCGTTCCAAGGCGACTACAAGGATTCCTACCTGCACAGGTTCTTCATCAGCAAGGGGGACAGGTTCTCCGCGCAGGACAAATGGGTCGCCTACTGTACGGACTACGACAGTGCTGACAACATCGGGAAACCAGGCCCTTACAACGAGGACATCGCTATGATGAAGGCAGCGGAGGGTCTTTCCGAGCCGGCGTTTTTCTATTTCCCGGCCTCAGGGGAGACCGTTTACAATCTTGACGACCTGAACAAAATCAAGGACGATGAGATCCGGGAGGCTCTGGACTTCTACACTCTGGACGCCTGGTTCGCCGTCAAGCTTCAGGAAGATCCCAAGAGAGATCTGAGCAAGCGGCTCACCTATGAGAGGTTCAAGTACCTGAAACTCATAGGCAAATACGACAAGGATGACGAGAATTTCAAGCGCTACAACGAGGCCACGACAGCGGTCGGATGGCATCAGTTACCTCCACCTGTCCTGCTTCTTGGGCTGCTGGAGAAGATCGCGGCGGTGGCTCTGTGGCTCTTCCCGTGTCTTGTGATGTTGCTCATGCTTGTCATAGGCGCGATCGACTATCCGGTCCTGGACAATGTCGGCAAGTCGGTCTACTGGGTCTGGGGAGGAGGAATCGTGTTTCCGCTGCTGCTGAACCTATTCTTCTACAACAGGAGTTACGACAGGAACCTGTTCACCTACATATTCAGATTCATCATCCTGACCGTCGCGGTGTATTTCCTCTGCAAATGGTTCCTCGGGAAGTACATCATTTATGTGACCATCGCGGCCGTGGTCGCGGCGATCGTGTGGTTCGCCAAACAGATGTTCTCGCGTGACGAGGGAGCGTCCGAACTTAGGAAGATGTGGAATCCTGACGAGGACCAGACGATTCTGGAGCCCCTTCACTATGCGTTCAATCCTTCGGAGGACAAATTTGTCTCCTCGTTGTTCGCCAACGAGAAGTTCTTCCGGTCAAAGTACCTTAAAAGCCTGCTGCACAAGCTGAAGCATTTGGTTCTGGCTGCGATGACGACCTTCCTGCTGCTCTTCCCTGTCGCGGTCATTCCTCGGATCAGCGACACGGAGAAAATCACGGAGAATCATCCGAAAATCGGTAACACAATCAACAAGATAACAGAAAAGGTTCATGAAAACGTGTCAGAAGTGCGGAAAGACGAACAGAAATGAGGCTTCGTACTGCAAATGGTGCGGGGAGAGGCTGGTTGCAGCGGTCGCTGCGGTTGCTGAGCCTGTCGAAGCAATCGAAGCGTCAAGGGCGGACGGCTCATCAGGAGCGGTCACTTCGGCAGGCTCTGTGACCGGGGACAGAATGATCGCGAAGGATTGCGTCAAGGAACCCCTCGCAAATTTCACCAAGCGCTGCGAGCAGACCGCCGAGTTCCGCAAGCGGACAGGAAGCGAATCCCGTCCAGGGCTTGACTGCATCATCACGGGAGAGACCGGCACCGGCAAGACCTATCTGGCCGGAAAACTTGCCGGGATCCTCTACCACAACAAGATCACGGAGAACCTCCGGCCTAAGACCGTGGACGCGGCTGACTGGAACGAGTTCAATTCCAAACTGGACGAGAATCTCACCAAAATCAAGACCGGAGCGCTGGTGGTCACGAATTGCCAGAATCTGGTGAGCGCCCAAGGCGGATCCACACAGCTGGACAAACTCTTCGCAAGGATGAAGGTCGATGTGAATATGCCGGTGGTCATCCTGTGCGGCCTTGAGGACGGCTTCGGAACGTTCATTAGAGCGAATAACAACGCATTGTCACTCTTTGAGTTCCGCTTCAGCATCGCCCCGTTCAAGGACAGCGACCTCAAGACTCTGTGCGTGTCTCTGATCAAGGAGAAATTCCGCACACCTATCAGCTCCGATGCCGAGAGGAAACTCGGACTGGTCTTCAAGAAGATGTTCAGGGACGGGTGTACAAAGGAGAACGGAATCCTGGCCGGAAAGATCGCCGAGGAAAGCGCGTTCAATATGTTCAGCCGTGGAGGAAGCGAGATCGAGGCCGCTGACATCCAGCGGGAACCGTTCGAGGAGCTCACCGAGGAGCAGATTATGGACAAGATCAACGCCTTCACAGGTCTGACGGAGGTCAAGCAGGAGATCCGCTCCATCATCGACAACATCAAGAGGCAGAAAAGGGACAACCCCGGCAAGCCTGTGCAGCTGAAAAGCCATTTCGTCTTCACCGGCAACCCAGGCACGGGAAAGACCACGATAGCAAGGCTGTTCGCCGACATCCTGGGCAGTCTTCAGGTACTCCCGAGCGGCCATCTGGTCGAGGTGACACGCAAGGATCTTGTCTCGCAGTATGTCGGAGACACTGCCCTCAAGACCGAACAGGTCATCAACAAGGCAATGGGCGGAATCCTGTTCATCGACGAGGCCTATGCCCTGAAGCAGGGGGATGACGACAAGGTTGGCCAGGAAGCCATCGACACCCTGCTGCCGTACCTTGAGAACAGGGCCGGGGATTTCATCTGCATCATCGCCGGCTACACCAAGGAGATGACGATGTTCCTGCGCTCCAACTCCGGACTCGACTCCAGATTCAAGAAGAAGATCGAGTTCAAGGACTACAACGGCATGGAACTCACCGAGATATTCCTGAATATGGTGAAAAAGAAGGGGTTGTCCCTTTCGGACGAGGCCTCAGGCAAGGTCGGAAAATATTTCGAGCGGATGTACCTGAGCCGCACCGACACCTTCGGCAATGCCCGCGAGGTGCGCAACACCTTCGACCGCTGCTTCGAGCGGCTCTGCACCAGAACGGCGGGTCTGAGTGATGATGAATATGCCAGCTCGGGCAAAGTCCTGACCTGGGAGGACATCGCCGGGCCGGACGGCACGAAAGAGATCTCGGTGGAAAGCGTGATGAAGGAATTGGATTCCTTCGTCGGAATGGAGTCCGTAAAGAAAGCCCTGAGGGATCTTGCGGAGGAGATGCGCTTCCAGCAACGCAGGATGGAGTTCGGAGGCAAGGCATCGATCCGTCCCGTGAACATCATCCTGACCGGAAACCCCGGAACTGGAAAGACATCCGTGGCCAGAGTGCTCGGCAAGTTGTTCAAGGCCATGGGAATATGCTCGACAGACCGTGTCATCGAGAAGAGCCGCAAGGACATCGTAAGCACCTACGCCAACGAGTCGGACAAGAATATGGACAAGGCTGTGAACGAGGCGATGGGCGGAGTCCTTTTCATCGACGAGGCCTACGCTCTCGCACCGTTCGACGACACGGGCCACTGCTCTGATTCCGAGGGGATCAAGGCTCTGGAACGGCTTATGGTCCGGATGGAGAACGACCGGGGCAAGTTCGTGGTGGTCTGCGCCGGCTACAAGGACAAGATGCGGAACCTGATGAAGGCCAACGAAGGGTTCGCCAGCCGGTTCACGCACAGGATAAACATCGACGACTACACGCCGGAGGAACTGACGGAGATCTTCCGCCGGATGGCCGAAGGGCAGGGCTACTCCTTTGCAGGTGGCACACTGGACAAAGCCCTCAAGGCGTTCCGGAAGCTCTCGGCGGAAAAGTCGGGGAAGGATTTCGGCAATGCCCGTGAGGCAAGGAATATGCTCGACAGCGTGTTGGGGAACATCGGAACAAGGGTCAACGCGCTTCCTGACAGCCAGGTCGGCAAGGAAACCTTCTTCACCATCCTTCCGGAGGACATTCCGTTCGAAGAGCCGAAAGTGGCTTCCGAGGAGGAGTGCCTCGCGGAACTGGATTCACTGATCGGATTGGAAAGCGTCAAGAACGAGATCCGTTCAATGCTCAACGAGATGAGGCAGAAGAAGATGGACAGCGAGCTTTCCGGCAGGGACTTCACGGCGATCGTTCCTGACCACTATCTGTTCCTCGGCAATCCGGGAACCGGCAAGACCACTGTCGCAAGGCTGATGGGAAGGATCCTGTACTCTCTCGGAGTGATCGCGAGACCGGATGTGATCGAGGTGTCGAGGGCGGACATGGTTGCTCCGTACCAAGGCCAGACCGCTCCGAAGACACGGGAGACGATCGACAGGGCGATGGGAGGGATCCTGTTCATCGACGAGGCATATTCATTGATCCAAGGCGACAACGACGAGTTCGGCAACGAGAGCGTGACCGAGCTGCTGAAACTGCTGGAGGACCGCAAGGGCAGGTTCGTGTGCATCGCCGCCGGCTACACGAGGGAGATGGGCCGGTTCCTGGATTCCAATTCCGGCCTCAAGTCCCGCTTCACCAAGACCATCACATTCGAGGACTACAATCCCGAGGAACTGATGGACATATTCCGTCTTTATTGCCGCAAGGAAGGATATTCCATTGAGCCTGAGGCCGAAACTATTCTGAAAGACCGCTTCATAGATATGTATGACAACCGCGCGTTCGACTTCGGCAACGGGCGGGATGTAAGGAATATGTTCGGAAAAGTCAAGTCAGCGGTGGCCGGCCGAGCATATTCAAAAATGAAGGAACTCGTAGCTGAAGGCGCTGACAGACAGGTCGCTTACGAGGGTTCCAAACCAAAGACAATAACAAAGGAGGATCTGCTATGAAATGTCCGTTCTGCCAAGGTGTGATCGATGACGACAGCCGTTACTGTGATCTCTGCGGGAAGCATCTGATGTTCTGCCCGGAGTGCCGGCAGCCCAAGAAAGGAACTTCCTGCCCTCGCTGCGGCGAGTTGCTTATCAGCGCCGAAGAATTCTTTGGCGCAAAAGTAGCCGTAAACTCTAAACCATCTGACTCTCCAAAGCCGATGGATACGGCCGCGCGACAGGATTCCCCCGAGCCATTGGAAAAAATTGATTTCAACCAGATATTCGATGCCCTGCTGACCTTGAAGGGGGAAGATATGACACTCTATGTCAAAGAAGGCGGGTTCGGAAGGAGCGGAGGAATATTCCCGGAACTCGGAAGTTGTAAATTTGTCTCCGGGCATCACGGAAAGATCGCTTTTATGGATGGCGAGTGGAAGATCTGCGACCTGGGTTCGACCAACGGCACGGCCATAGACGGGGTGAGGTTGGAGAAAGACAAATGGTACACCCTCCGAAAGGGTCAGAAACTTAAGATAGCCACTTTGAAATTCACAGTTGAATAGCCTATGAAACTAAGAATCAGCTGCGTCTCGGATGTCGGACGCATAAGGGACAACAACGAGGATATGGCATCCGCTGGGATGTACCTGATCAGGGACAATTCTCTGAATATAGAAAAGGAAGTCACTGAAAATGAGACCTTCTGCCTACTTGTCTCGGACGGAATGGGTGGCCACGAGAGCGGTGAATATGCCAGCCAGTTCACTCTGGAGACCTTGCGGGCCTACCTGTTGGACAAATCTCTGGAGCATCACAACCCTATTTTTGAATTGAAACTGAAGATCGAGAGCATAAGCGCCAATCTCAACGCCAAGGCCTGCGAGCGGCATCAAGGCAAGGCGATGGGCTGCACGTTGACTGGAATTGTCTGGATGCAGGGAAAGACTCTGCTCGTGAACATCGGTGACAGCCGGACGTACCGCCTGAGGGACGGAATGCTGAGGCAACTGACCTCAGACCAGACACTTCACGAAAGGGATATGGTTCCGCTTCCGGCCGGCAAGGCCTTGTACAACTGCATTGGAGCGGGCTGCGACACAGAGGCTTACATTCTGGACATCACCGACCGGCTGATGGAGTCGGACAGGATCCTTATCTGCTCTGACGGTCTTTCGGATATGCTGGAGGATGATGCGATCGAACGGCTGTTGGCATCCGGCTCCACGGAGGAAAGCTGCGCGGCCCTGATCGACACCGCGAAACGGAACGGAGGCGTGGACAACGTCACGGCCATCGTGGCGGATGTCTCATAAGCAAGCACAAACACCAATAGGAAATACAATGTCCTCGCCTAATAATAGCAATCATCTTATGTTTGAATGCCAAAAGAGGACAATTATTTTACTCAATTGAAGAATATGGCAATAAGTTTGAAACCCAGAAAGACGGAATCCAACCTTTTCTGCTGCAGCAAATGGTGGGGCAACCCTGATCTGCCACCTCAGGCGGAGTACCCGATGATGAAGATCACGGAAGAGGATGGAACGGAGGGAGAATATCCCCTCACTTTCATCTGTCAGATCGATTGCGAGGACATCGCGCCTTTCGACAAGGAGGGGCTGCTGCCGCACGAGGGGATGCTCTATTTCTTTGCGGCGATCGATGAGTTCATCGGTTACGATTCCCCTGAGCATTTTCCGCTCGGTCGCTGGCCGAAGAAGGCGGTCAAGGTCAAGTACGCCAAGCAGATAAATATGGAGACCTTCAATTCGTGCATCCTTGTGGACGATGATGATCAGGAGCTCGCCGAGCCGGCTATGGCCATTGACTTCGCCGAGTGCGAGGACGATGCCGATGGCTTCAAGATTCTCGGCCGGCCGTACTTCGAGGAGATCCGCGAGGAGTTCCCTGACGCTGTCAACCTTCTCCAACTCGATGAGGATGACGATCTTGAGATGCGTTTCTACGACTCCGGCAACTTCAACATCCTGATAAGCAAGGCCGACCTCGGTTTCCAGAACTGGAGCCACGCCTTCGGCTTCCTGCATTCGCTGTAATTTAGTGGAGGAGTTCAGAGGTATTTCCCCTTCCCGAATTTTTCACGTTACAAAAATTGCGGGAAGGGGAATACCTCTGAACACACAGAAATTCTTTATTATTTTGCAATAACACAAATCATTGACTCTTTGCATAGTCAGGCCATTTACTCAACCAATTTGTCAATAGATTCCACTCTATTATTGAGTAATAGTCCCAATAATTAACGTTACCCTTTTGCGGTATGAAAATGGAAACACCACAACATTCCTGTTTGTCAGAAGGATACAGTATTACATTACTTAATGTAGAAAGTGTTTTCTCCTCCAACTGTGAAAATAGTGTTTTAATGTCGAAGTAGATGTCATACCCTCTGAAATTATAAGAATAAAGTTGTTCAAAAGTAATATTTGATAAATCTATGTTTAAATCTCTCACATAATTAATAAAACCATCTATCTTTCCTTCGTCTATTACTGTAACTGGGAGATACTTACGATCCATTTTGTGTGAGAATGCCTCACAAGTGTTTATTAATCTTTCTTTAAGCGGATTGTCTTGTACTAAAATTGATATGGTAGTTGTATCTATTATACCGTCAATAGGTATGGCATCAGGTGACGCTAAAAAATATGAACATTTATTCCTAAAAGCTGTTGCAACTTCAATACTTCCCATATAACAAGCATCGAATATCACGTAATCATATTTTGCCGCCAACGACTCTGCCATATCAGTGATTTCAATCGCTTCTCCTCCATCATCACCAAAACTGCGAGTATTACCTGCCGTCAGCCATCCCGTTCCATGAGACCAAAAAATTACACCGTTTTCTCTGGCTGGGAACATTTTGCCAATATCTTTTAATACTGCCGTCATATTCTCTTTTGACAGTGAATTAATTGTACCATAACTTTTTACCCTTTCTAAGTATTTGTTTTTATTTACTAGTAATATTGACCCCTTAGGAGAATTATATAAAACTATAAGATTAACAGATTTGAGAGATGCGTAGTTTTCTTTGATATATTTTTCGAGATTATCTAGCAAACGCTTGGCCGAGGTGATAGCAGCGGAATGGATGTACCACCCGTATCACTTTGAAATGTACCAGTCATAGCGGAATGAAATGTACCGTCTGTGACAGTTTGAAATGTACCGGGCGTATCACTTTGATATGTACCATCTGTATCACTTTCAAATGTACCACATGCCGCAGTTGAACCAGTGCCAGTTGAAGGCGGCGTCAGGAGGGTTGCTTTGAGTTAACCAAAGTACCTTTGTGGAGAAGAAAAATAAATCCACAAAGATATGGCTAACAGAAAAGTAACAATGACTCATTTAAGAGCAATCATCAGGGAGTTCAAGTTAGGAACACCCATGAGAGAGATTGAGCGTAAGCTCAAAATCAGTCGCACATCATTGCGCCCCTACAAAGAGCGTGCAGAGGCCTCCGGTAAAACCATGGACGAACTTCTCAAAATGGAGGACGCCGATCTGCATGCAATCCTCAGCAAGGAGGATGTACATCGCAATCGTGACACGAATCGCTATGAGTTCCTACAGGCAAACATAGAGGACTATGCACAGGCCATGACCCGCAAATACATGACCTATGAGGTTCTGTATGAGGACACTTATTGCAAAGCGACGGACAATCCGTATGGTTACACGCAGTTCAAATCCATACTTCAGGAGTATGAGAAGAAGAACGACCTGAAACTTCACAATGTCTATGCTCCTGCCCACGAGATGCAGTTTGACTTCGCTGGAGATCCGTTGTGGGTGGTTGACACAGAGACCGGTGAATGCCAGAAAGCAATCGTTCTGGTGTGCGTTCTCCCATACTCCATGATGAGCTTTGCGATTGCAATGCTGTCTACGAAGATGGAGTTCTTCTTTCCGGCACTATCAAGAGCACTGGAGTACTTTGGGGGCGTTCCGGAGATATCTAAGACCGACAATATGTTGCAATGGGTCAAACGCTATGACCGTTATGAACCAGCTCTGAATGAAGCCGCTGAAAAATGGGCGATGCACTATGGGACCGATATCGAGGGATGCCGCTCACGCAAACCACGAGACAAGGGCCCTGCAGAGGGCCTTGTCGCCAAGGTGTATCAGTTCTATTACTCACGCATATATAACGAAACCTGGACATCCTTAGAAGAACTGAACAATAGAATCTTCGAGCTTAATGACCTATATAATAACCGAATCAAAAGTGGACTGACATACAGCCGCTATGATAAGTTCGTTAAGGAAGAACAGCCATATCTTCTTCCACTTCCTGACGAGCGCTTCATATTCAAGTATGAAAAGGCCGTAACTATAAACAGCACATATCACGTCCAGTTAGAGCGTGGCTGCTTCTATAGCGTTCCTTATCAACTTGTCGGACAATCCGGTAAGGTTGTGTATGATGCTGACACTGTCGAAATCTGGATCAATCTCAAGCGTGTTGCCGTCCATAAACGTCTATATCATGATGGATACAGCACGTTGCCGGAGCATATGCCGGAAAGACATCGCGCCTATGTTGAAAGCAAGGAGTACAACGCAGCTTACTTCCAGAAGAAGGCTTCTCAAATAGGTCCTGAAACCAGGGCCGTTGTAGATGCGATATTGAATCGTCCTTACTTTGTGCAACAGTCTTACAGGGCCTGTCAGGGAATCCTGCGTCTAGCTGGACGATATACATCTTCCCGCTTGGAAGAAGCCTGCCGGCATATAAACCCTAAGAGTGCAGCAAGTTATAAGATGGTTGAGTCCATCCTGAAGAATAACCTGGACAAGGTGCAAGAATCATATCCAAATGATACGACATACATGCCCACGCATAATAATGTTCGTGGTGCAGACGCTTACAAATAAAAAAAACAACTGGCACGCATCCATATGAAAACATGAACACTCAAGAAACCATCCTCCAGTTGGAGGAACTCAAACTCAAGGGCATGGCCGAGTTCTACAAATCCATGCAGTCTCTACCTGTGAATGAATGGCCATCCATCGATCTCTTTGCAGCTCGCATGGCTGAAGCGGAAAGGCAGTACAGAAGCACCAAGAAAACGGAGATGTATCTGAAGACAAGCAAGCTTAGGTATAACTCTATGCTTGAAGATGTATACTGCTCCAATGAGCGTAATCTCACAAAGGATACTCTTATGCAACTCATGGACTGCAGCTTTATAGGAAGAGCGGAGAACATACTCATTGATGGTAAAACGGGCTGTGGAAAATCCTTCCTTGCCTGTGCTCTCGGCCGTCAGGCCTGCTTCATGGGATATAGAGTTGAATACTTCTCTATGAACAAGTTCATAGAGCGCATCGCGCTCGCCAAACTTGATGGAACGATGATGAAAGTAGTCAATCATATCCAACGCAATGACCTTGTCATCTTCGATGACTTCGGCTTACAGCCGCTCGATAATAACTCGCGGCTGGCCCTGCTGCAGATCCTGGAAGACTGTTATATGAGAAAGTCAGTAATCGTGACTTCCCAGCTTCCGGTTGCCAAGTGGTATGACTACATCAATGAACCGACAATCGCAGATGCAATCATGGACAGACTCACAGCCGGCGATACTCACAGAATCGAGTTGAAAGGTGACTCGTTAAGACGTAAAAAACAGAAATAATACTAACTTTGCAGAACCTCATTGCAACCACTTTTGAGGTGGTACATTACATCGCGCTACAGGCGGTACATTACAAACCGCTACAAGAGGTACATTTATCCCGCTATAATCACGACGGTGAGGGAGATGTGCTCACGGGAGATGCTGGACGAAAGTATTCTCAAATATTCATTAGCCTTGGCCTACACAGGAATATTGTCCCTTATGGTCGCCGCGTCATTCTATATGGTGCTGATCGACGGCCTTATGGGTAATACGGGCGGTTGGTTGCCGGCGGCCGGGTGCGTCCTGACTGGCTTGTTGCTTGCCGCCCCGACACTGAGCCTTGGCATTTTCGTCATAAAGAATTTCTGGTGGCTCGCCCTTGCGGTTCTTGCAGTCCTTGCCGTGATTGGCGCCATTGTCGGCGGAGTCTCTTCAGGCGGCGTCAGCGCATCCTCGCAAGGCGATGTCTTTGTGGACCGATATGGCAATGAATATATCAGCACCTCCGCCCAGTTCCGCATCTATGGCGGCGACGAGACCTGGAACACCAGCAAGAAATACCACATAAAAGGCCAGAGCGGCACCTTCTACCGCAAAATCAAATGAGTTTCACCGTGCAATTTGCAAACCGAATTATGACTTAGTTGTTTTTAAACTGTTTTGTTTTTGATTGTGGTCGGAAGTTTAGACCAGAATATAGCCTTCTTGTTCATAACAACGGTGGTATCTCATTATCATATCGAACAACGGCTTGATACGAGAATCAGATATATTCAAAGATTTGAACTTATTATACTGCTTGTTGAATAACGATTCATTGCCGTGCTTTATTCTGTCTTCGATGTCGTCCGGAATAAGCATAGAAGCTCTGTCTCCTAATCTGGAATAAAACTCTGTCTGGTAGATGTTAATGCCAGCAAGATCAAAAT
>OICR01000927.1_pt1 | contig 11271 bp, 6 predicted proteins | sample 1581321 | NCBI WGS metagenome assembly OICR01 (sample SAMEA3882557, study PRJEB24775) | human gut metagenome | biome: human-associated habitat; feature: intestine environment; material: feces | place: Netherlands | collected 2009/2010
CGATGATGTCCACGCCTGCCAAGGCACAATGTACGGCTCAAAACACCGCATTTCAGTCCGGCGAGCACGTGATGTACGATTTATATTTTAACTGGAAGTTTATCTGGAAGAAGGTGGGGCTGGCAAGTCTGACCACCTTCTCCACTACTTATCAGTCACAACCTGCCTACCGCTTCAACCTGCTTTCAGTAGGAAGTAAAAAGACCGATTTCTTCTTTAAGATGCGTGATACGCTGACTTGCTATGTCAGTGAAAAGCTGGAGCCGCTCTACTTCCGTAAAGCGGCCGAAGAGGGTGACCGCTATACGGTGGATGAAGTATGGTTCAGTTATAAAAACGGAAAATGCATTGCCGATCAGCGTCGTATGAGGAGGGAACGGGATACGGTGAAATCGAAGGACCAAAGTGATGAGTGTATCTTTGATATGCTGAGCATATTGATGAGGGCACGTTCATTTGATGTAAGTGACTATAAAGTCGGCGATAAAATATTGTTTGATATGGCTACAGGTACTAAAGTAGAGCAGCAAACATTGATTTATCGTGGCCGGAAGAATTTTAAGGCGGAGAATGGTGTGAAATACCGTTGTTTGGTCTTTTCCTTGGTAGAGTATAAAAAAGGAAAAGAAAAAGAGGTAATAACCTTTTATGTAACTGATGATAAAAACCATTTGCCGGTGCGTTTGGATTTATATTTGAATTTTGGTTCGGCAAAAGCATTTCTGAGAGAGATAAAGGGGAACCGTCATCCTCTAACTTCCATTATAGAAAAGTAGCGGTTTGTCTTGACATAGTAAAACCGCCGGGTTTTGGCAGATGCCGGATCGGCGGTTGTAGTGTTGTATATTCATTATGAATGGTATGTTATTCATCGAACAGTTTGGCCTGTCTGGAAATAAGTTTCAAGGTCTTTCCTTCATTTAATGCAGTAAGAATAGTTTCACCCCCTTTGTTCACTTTGCATAAAGAGATTTTCGGTCCCATGATTTCGGTAATCCGTATTTCACCGATTTTGGTTTCTATATTATGTCCTTCCAGTATGCCATCTTCCACTACATCAAAGCGTAATCCTTCTTTGATAGGATCATCATATCCCAGGTTGATATAAATGGTTTTTGCCTTGTCTCTTTTGGTAGATACCACTTTCAGTATTGAACCGTATACTTTGAAGTGATTTTCTACAAAAAGTCCCATTTCGTATGGCACATTGATTAATGAATTCTCTAAAGCGCTATATTGGGTGGCATCTTTACCGGATGCTGAGCCTGTTTCTTCATAATTGCGTGTGCTGATAGTTACTCCGTCACTGGTCCGTATTAAATCAAGGCGCAGGGTGAATTTCTCTTTATAACTGTTCTCACGGCTGTGGTAACGTCTGTGAGAGCTTCCGTCATCGGTTGCTTCCCTTTGTATCAGGTTTCCTTTTAACAGGTACTCTGCTCTGAAGCGGCGTGCATCTTCCAGCGGGCTCAGACTGAGATCACTTCCAGCCGAAACGGCGTCCACTACATTGATGCGGTTGGTGTTGCGGATACCATCGATAAATGCGAGACGAATCAGGTTGATCGCCCTGTTGGGTATTTTGATCTCACTATTGAAGTCATCCACATAAATCGTATATTTTTGTCCGGATGCTTCTAAGGATATGACTGTCAAAATTATTAATAATAGGATATTACGTTTCATGGTTATACGAATTTGTAAGGTTTGTAATGTAGTTCCTTTACGAAAATACACAGTTTGCTGTTCATTTGCAAATGAACAGAGTTAAAAATAGATTTCAGGCTTTGATTATTTGTTGTTGGTCTTTATTTTTCATGTTTAATCACTTCGTATTGAAATATAATGATTATCTTGGCACATAAAATTCAAGGGTAGTGTAAATATGGGGAAGATTCAAGAAAATGATGCAAGGTTGCAGCAGCTTGTATCAATGGCACGCATAGGATGGTGGGAGGTGGACTTTGATGAAGGAGTTTACTATTGTTCTGAGTTTGTAGCCGATTTGTTAGGAATAGAAGGGAATAAGATTTCTGCTAAAGATTTCGCGAATCTGATTTGTGAGAATTATCGGGAGCGTATTTTGGAGGAATTTCGCTCTTTCCGGATGATGGAGATTTATGAGCAGGTTTTTCCGATACATTCCAAATATGGGATGATGTGGGTCAGTACCAAGGTCGGTGAGAAGCGTATTACCAAAGAAGGTCATGTCCGCGTCATGGGTATGTTGCAATGTATTTCCCGGCAACGGATGAATATGCAGGAGCAGACGGTAGACCGGTTGAACTCTTTATTATCTCGTTTGAACGGCATTTCCAAGTCATTGCTTGATTTTTTGCATTCTGATGATATTACCTTGGTTATCAATAAGATTTTAAAGGAGGTATTGCGCCAATTTCAAGCAGATCGTACTTATATTTTTGAATTGGACAGGAAATTGCATACGGAAGTCTGTACCTATGAAATAGCAGTGGAGGGTATAAAAGAACGCAAGGTTTTATTATCGGAATCTTCTATTGATTATGCCTCTTGGTGGACAGGACAGATATTGGCTGGTAATCCTATCATTCTTTTTACATTAAATTTGCTTCCTGATTCAGCCGGGGCGGATAAGCGTAGATTAGAGGAATATGGAGTGAAATCTACTATGGTGGTGCCTTTGAACTCAAAAGACGGAGTGTGGGGGTATATAGGGGTGGATATGGTGCGTGAGCATCGGAACTGGTGTAATGAGGATTATCAATGGTTTGTGTCTTTGGGTAATATTATCAGCATTTGTATGGAATTGAGACGTTCTGAATCTGAAGCCCGGCTGGAAAAAGCTTATTTGCAGAATATTTATAAGAATCTTCCTGCTGGTATCGAGTTGTATGATAAGGATGGGTTTATGACAGATTTGAATGAGAAGGAGATGGAAATCTTCGGTCTCCGGCATAAGGAGGATGTGATAGGATTGAATTTATTTGATAATCCTTTGCTGCCGCAGGGATTGAAAGATAAGTTGAAAGCAGGAGCACCTATTGATATGTCGTTTAATTATGATTTCGACCGTTTGGACGGCTATTATTCTACTTCTCGCACCGGTACTATCAGTTTGATCTCGAAATTCGCTCCACTTTATGATGCTTTGGGCAATCTGATAAATATATTGTTGATTAATATTGATAATACGGAAACAACAAATGCATACAGCAAAATACAGGACTTTGAGGAGTTTTTCACGTTGATAGGTAACTATGCCAAAGTAGGATATGCCCATTTTAATGCCTTGAAATGTGATGGCTATGCTGTGAATAGCTGGTATCGGAATGTAGGTGAGAAAGAAGGAACTCCATTGAATGAGATTATCAAAGTGCATTCTCATTTTCATCCGGATGACCGCAGGATGATGCTTCGCTTCTTTGATCAGGTATTGATACGGGAAGCCAGCCATCTGAGGCGTGATGTGCGTATATTACGTGAAGATGGCACGTATACATGGACAAGAGTCAATGTAATGGTACGCGATTTTCGTCCGGAAGACGGGATTATTGATATGGTTTGTGTCAATTATGACATAACTGAACTGAAAGAAACGGAGCGGAAGTTGATAGCGGCAAGGGATAAAGCGGAAGAACTGGATCGTTTGAAATCCGCTTTTCTGGCTAATATGAGTCATGAGATCCGCACTCCGCTGAATGCTATAGTGGGGTTTTCCAGCCTTTTAACGGAAACGGAAGATATGAAGGACCGCAAGCAGTACATGGCTATTGTACAGGAGAATACGGAGTTGCTTCTTCAGCTTATTTCAGATATTCTTGATTTATCGAAGATGGAGTCGGGAGCTTTTGAATTTGTCAAGAGTGATACGGATGTCAATCTGCTTTGCAGTGAGATTATCCGTTCTTTACGCATGAAAGTGCCGGCCGGTGTGGAGCTGGTGTTTGAAGAATGCTTGCCCGGATGTCATGTATGGGCAGACAAGAATCGTTTGAATCAAGTCATTTCCAATTTCATTAATAACGCTTTGAAATTCACTTTTTCGGGCAGCATAACGTTAGGATATTATAGGCAGACAGATGGGTATCTGCGGTTTTATGTTCGTGATACAGGAATGGGAATCCCGAAGAATAAGATAAAAACAGTATTTGACCGTTTTGTGAAACTGAACAGTTTTGTTCATGGTACGGGACTTGGCTTGTCTATTTGTAAGAGTCTGGTGGAACAGATGGGTGGAACTATCGGTGTGGAGTCAGAAGAAGGAGAAGGCTCTTGCTTTTGGTTTACTTATCCTTATCAGGATATAGTTGGTAGTATTCTGCCACCGTAGGGGCTTGACTAAAAAGGTTTATTAGCTGTAGGAGTGAATTGAGCTCATCCGGATACATTGATTTTGTGGCATCGGGTGGGAACATTTCATCCCTACAGTGAACCGGGATTATATGTTAGTCTAGTTTCTTCATGGCGCTGTGTACGGAACCTGCCCAATAATTGCGTAGTCCGAAACCGCGTGCTTTGCCGTTAGTCGGTGCACTATACAGAATCTCACGGGTTTTCGTGTTGAAGAACACAATTTGATAGGTTGCTCTTGCATCTGCCTTGTTTAAAAGCATGGCAACCATTATCAATCCTGTTTTTTCTTCTTGAGAGAGAATAGGAAGTGTCTTGATGACTTCTTCTATCTGTTTTTCATCCAGGGTGTATCCGCTGTTGGTCGTCATGATCTCATCGGGATTGATGGTCTTGTTGGCATCGTTTACTGCCTCTAATGAGGTCACTTCTACATTGACACCCAATCTTTTGCCAATATCATACTTCTTCGGTTCAGTGATGAAAAGCTTGTTGATGTCATCAAAAGTATATTTGAACTGCATGGGGCCTTCTTTTGCTCCGTACACTTTGGCACGGGTAAAGTCTATGCCATAAAATGTCACAGAAGAGATGTCTTTCAATGCGTAGACTTTACCCGTGCCAAAGAGATATCTTTCAATGCGTCTTTGTTTTGCCCGAAGCAAGCCATGCTGCTTACAAGGAATAATAAAACGAGTAACTGTTTCATATTAGTTCTTTTTTAAGTGTTGTTTTGTTGCTGCCAAAGGTAGAAAAATATTATCTCAAATCAATAAATTTAACTATTTTTCGACTCATGGGCGGCATTTGTATTTTCGCGATATACTCTGCCGATTCAAAATTGATACTCGGAGCCACCCGTACTTTGGAACGGAACAAATCCTTGATTTCTTTAGCAAAAGCTTCACTGCGGTTTTCACTTCCGATGCGGATCAGTATTTCATCCGTTCCCAGTTCATTGGTATAAACCTCTACAATGTAATTCTTGATATGGGGGATGTTATCCAGAATATCGAATAAAGCGGGTGGGTAAAGGGTCGTACCTTTATATTTTATCATTTGTCCTTTGCGCCCCAGTATGGAGCTGAGACGGATAGTGTTACGTCCACAGGCGCAAGGTTCGGTATAATGGTAACAGATATCTCCGGTCTTGAAGCGGAGCAGCGGCATTCCTCTTACTCCCAAAGTCGTAATGGTCACTTCGCCTGCTTCCCCTTCTTTTACAGGCTGGTTGTTATCATCCAGAAACTCTACGATAATCAGTTCCGGCTGGAGGTGGCCACCGTGAAATTCATTACATTCGGTAAACGAGGATTGCATTTCGGTAGATGCGTAGGTGGAGTAAAGTTGCAGGGAATCCCATTTCTCGTGTATCCGTTTACCCAGTGTGTTCAGGGTGAAATCGGGATTGCGGAGTGCTTCGCCTATGCATACGCATTTCTGCATGGAGCAGTGATGGTAATCAATATGGTTCTTTTCGGCAAATTCAATCAGTTTGATCAGAAAGGAAGGGACTACCATGCCGCAAGTGGGATGGATGCGCCGGATAGTGTCCCATTGCAGTTCTGGAATGCCATTTCCCACGCGGGCTACTCCCATGCCCAGCTCACGGGCTCCCATATAGTAGGCGAGGCCTGCCATGAAACGTCTGTCGATGGTGGTCATCAGCTGTAGTATATCTTGTCTGCTGCATCCGGTGGTGGTGAAGGACAGATATTCGTTGTAGGCCAGCCGGTCAAGGTCCTCGGAAGTTAATACGAAAGTGACGGGGTCGCCCAAGGTTCCCGAAGTGGTGACATAGTCAATAATTTCATCGCGGCTCACGCAAATAAAATCTTCATTATGAAGTTGCAGGTCTGTCTTGGTCGTGACAGGTATTTGTTGCAAGTCTTCTATGGTTTTTATCTGTTGTATATCGATGTGATGTGCTTGGAACAGACGTTGGTAGAATCGTGAATGATTCTGCAAATAAAGCAGTTCCTCAGCCAGCCGGCTTTCCTGATAGGCTTTGATTTCTTCAGGGGAGCGGAATTGTATTTCCGGATTCTTATTCATCTTAGTTGTTTATTTTATGTTCTATACGTTCTGATTCACTTCGCTTGGGGATAGGAAGCAAGAGGGCTTTCTTCCAATTGCGCAGGGCTTTGTCCTGCTGTCCAGTGGCATGGTAATAATCTCCCAGTAACTCGTACACATAAAAGAAATGAGGGTTGGCATGTTGGAAGGCATGCAGGGTCTGTTCGTCCAGCCGTTCTTTCTTTTTAATCTGCTTCCGTAGTACAGGAGCCAGTCTTTTGTAAGTCATCAGCTGTTGGTATTCCTGTTGTTGCAGGAAGGAGTCCGCAGGCACTGTCAGGTTTTCGGTATAGATTTCATGGTTGAAATCGATGGAATCGCTGAAAATCCTGTTCAGGTCGTATGCCACGTACTTGCCGCATTGCCAGGGAGCGGTGGATACCCACATCCGTTTTTTCTCGGGTTGGAAAATGACGGAGTGATGGGCGATGAACTGGTTGATGGCCATTTCATTGGCAAGGCCCAGTTCCGCTTCTCCCACTCCTTTCCGGTTGCGCAGGATAGAGGCGGCTTTGGGGGCATCTATCGGTGCGTTTTCTTTCAGCAGCTCCTGCAAGCGGGCAAAGCGGTAGGGGCTGTCCGAAGTTTCTATGTTTTCCAGGTTCCGTTTGTCATGGCCGAAGGTTTCCGACTGGTAGTGGTTGGTACAGATGATCTGCTGCCCGTTTCCTGTGAATAAGGCTATTTTCTCCGGCGATTTCTCGATAATTGCGGCTCTGCCGTCCTTGGCCGAACCCACCAGTATGGACTCCGAGACAAATGTTTTCCGTTTCCGGGCGATAGCGTATGCTTCCTCAATGGTAGAAGCATATTGCAATATTTCCCTGGTCAGAATGGAAATAGGGGTGGCGGATGCGGCAGGCAGATCCGATTTGGCGGCATTGATGGTGACAGTCAGCCCCGTTTCATTCATGCCGGAAAGGACACCGGTCATTCCGGCCCATCCCACGGATGCGAAACGATATCCGTTTTCGGGCTGGTAAAATGAAACGAGTTTGTTATGTGCAAAGTCATCGCCCATGTAGAAATCGAAATTACGGCCGATGATAAGGGAGGAGTCAGCGCTGTTTTCACCCCAACAGGCAAAGGAACTGCATCCTACCAGCATATAGTCCTGCATGGCATGTCCCAAATCGTGGGCGGAGTGGTAATTCAACTGACGCTCGTAAGGAGTGCCGATAAAATCATATTCGTGGGTACAGGAGAGTGAGATGCCATAAATCTCATCCCGAAACTCTTCCGGCACATTCTTTCCCAGATTCCGGTTGAAAAGGACAATGAAGAAACGGAGGAATTTAAGATAACTTTCAGAGGGGACTATCTCTTTTATCTGATCCACAAATACTTTTTCCTGAAAATAAAGTAAGTCGGAAGTCAGTTGGCCGATGGCTTTGCCTCTTTCGTAGGCAGGTCCGCTGACTTTCAGTTCCCAAAGCCCGCTCTCACTGTGCCGCAGGTAGTTTCCGCCATACTGCCGGAGGCTGTCTTTCCGTATCACACGATCCGTTTCAGGGGTAGACGCAAATTGCGGAGTCATCATATCGGCAGATAGATAGAGATAACTCATGCCTATCATGATCGCCGCTATCAGAATCAACAGGGCCATCCCCCCGTACTTTATTGTTTTCTTCCAAATCTTATGCATTGCCTACTTTTTTTGCTAAATATTCCTGACCTACAAATTCCGAACAAGTGAGCATGGCTGTCAGCGTCACGCCCAAGGCACCGTGTACATTCAGATTCTGCCCTGTGAGGAACAGATTCTTCAGTTTGGTGCGTGTGGAAACAAAACTGATTTGCGGATACTGGTAGTTTTTGACAATACCGTATGCCGAACCGTCTATGGTTCCGGTATAGTCCCGATAGCTCAGCGGAGTCGTGGTATGAATCTTTTCAATGCAATGATTCCAGTGAAACCCGAACCGGTTCAGGAGCTGCAAGATCTGTTCCGTCTTTTCTTCTTTGAACTGGCGGTATGCCTCGCCACGGTGTTCGGGAGTCGTATCCGTCCATTCGCTGACCTCATCCATATACATGGGGGTCAGTATGGAAACCACCTCTGTGAATTTGCTGTTGCCGCGGGGTACTTGCATGGAGATCATGCAACTGGGGGTATTCCCTTTGTGCATCTCTTTGTCATACCATACATCCTCATTGCCGTGCAGGTATATATTATGGTTCTGATAGGGGCAACAGTCTTTTTTCATCATCAGATTGAGCGTGAATATCCCGTAACTGTTTTCCAGTGACTTGATGCGAGACACAAAAGCCGGTTTGATGGAATGGTTCTTATCCAGCAGGGATAAGGTGAGTTGCGGATGCAGGTTGGATATGACGTAGGTACTTTCCAGTATCTCTTCATGGTTCACTTCCACTCCTTGTATGGCTTCATCCTTGACAAGGATACGGGTCACTTCTTTCCGGTTCAGCACCGTGCCGCCGTTGGCACGTATGATATGGATTAATTCCAGACTGACTTGCATACTTCCTTCCGTGAAACGATAGGCGCTCTCCAGATAAGAGTTGTTAATCATGGCGTGCTCATAGAAGGTGGATTTATTTTTGATCCCGCCATAGAGCAGGGAGGTTGCGGCAAGTACATTCTGTAAATCCCTGTTCGTGGTAACGGATGCTATCATCCCGGCTGCTGAGGTGGCAAAGAAATCCATGCCTTCTTGGGACAGGCGGCCTTTTTTCAGGTGGTCTATGCTGATCAGGTTTCCCACCGATCGGATAGCTGCCACATACCGTTTTAAGTTCTCCCGTTCATGGGGGAATGAGTGGCACAGGGTTTCCATGAACCGTTCATGCCCCATGGCGTAATCATAGATAGCGTCTTTATAATAAATCCGGTCGAACACTTCTTCATCCATCCGTTTGATGGATAACTTGTCCATGATTCCGAAATAACGGAAATACTGGTTCATAATTTGCCCTTCATCCAGACTACCGATATAGTGAATGCCGGTATCCATCCGGTGCCCGCCGCGTTGGTAAGTCTGGAAGCAGCCGCCAAACAGTTCATTCTTCTCCAGCACACAGACGTGGTAGCCCTCTTTGCTCAAGATGGCTCCGCATTCCAGACCGCCCAGTCCGCTGCCTATGATGATGATATCGTACTTACTCATGTTCCGGTTTGTTTTTTTGGAAGATATAAATCGTATTCGAGGTATATCTGTCATTAGGTAAAATCTCCAGCTGCATCCCACCTTCTTGCGCGATGCTCCTTATTTGCGCTTCGGATGTGAAACAAAGTTGTTCTGTCGTCTTGTTGAAACTGAAAATGCCGGTAGACAGCAGTTCGGTGAAACGGGTCAGACGGTGTTTTCCTGTATTGGCGGCATTGCCGTCCCGCACAATCAGCTTCCCTCCCGGACGCAACCGTTCCACGCATCTGAGTAATAAAGTCCGCTGATGCTCATAACTCATATAATGAAGCATGTCATTCAGTATGAATACGTCACTTTCCGGTAAAGGATATTCCAATGCGTCGGCGCATACAAATTGCAGGTGGGGAGTGCGGAGCCAACCCTGTTGCGCCACTGCTATTTTGTCCTCATCATAATCAATCCCTGTAATCTCCCGTTCCTCGGAAAGCTGGGAAAGCATATAGCAAAGCGGTCCGAATCCGCAACCGATATCTGTAATCTGTCCTTTGACAGGAACCAGTTGGTTGAATAGCCTGTAGTTATCTTCCATTTTCACCTTGATGCGTATGTACCATTCCTCCACCGGTCCTTTATAGATATAGTTCTGTACCAGATTTTCGTAGAAGACGGGATTGTCCGTTGTGCTTTGTTCCCGACAGATACGGGCATATTCTTTTTTCATCCGCGCGGAGATGTTTTTGGTACGTTCCTGATAAGTGGTTCCGTACGTAGCATCGTTGGCCGGGATACGCGGCAGAATCTCTGTCAGCATGATGCCTTTCCGTACATTGAACGGCTGTGCCTTGGCTATGATCTTGCAGTTGCCGTAAAGGATGACCGGAATAATATCCAGTTGCAGTTTTTCCGACAGATAGAATGCTCCTTTATGGAAACGCTTCATCCTTCCATCGTAGGTACGTGTCCCTTCGGGGAAGATGGCGATGGAATATCCTTCCTTCACTTTTTGGCGCATCCGTTCCACGTAAAGCTCGTAACCGTCTCCTACGTAATAGAAATCGGCATAGCGGATAATGGCTCCGAAGAAAGGAGAGTGCCATACCCAGTGATTGGTAATCATGACCAGTTTGGGAGTCAGAGCCAATAATACCAGTATATCGATGAAAGACTGATGATTGGCTATCAGGATGGCAGGCTTTTTAAACGTTTCTCCCGTCCGGTTTATCTTTTCTTTATGTACAAATGTGGCTATATGGATCAGGCCTTTGCAGGTGACATGTATCAGTTGGCAAAGTACTTGTTTCTTATAGGCTTTGCGGATAGGAAGCAAGGTCATGACAGCTATCAGCAAGCGTAGGAACAGGCATCCGATAAAGAACAGCAGGAACAGGCCGCCGGTTCTTGCCAGTCCTGTCAATGTATAAGGAGGCAACCCTTTGGAAGCGGGTGCTGTGATGAAGAACCGGAAAAGGATGGGTTGCAGCGTGTAGGCCACCAGTACGACGGCGATCATTCCCAAAATGGAGATGAGGGAAATGGACTGTAATGCCGGATGGCGTGCGAAGACCAATGTGCCCATACCTATCACGGTGGTGAAAGCGGAGAAGAAGATGGCTGTCTTGTGCGGGTTCAGCAACTGCCGTCCTGTGCGGTACTTATTCTGCAATCCGTCCATAATGAAAATGCTGAAATCATCCCCGATTCCAAAAATAAAGGTGGACAGAATGATGTTGATGATATTGAATTCAATACCCAGCAT
>OICR01000929.1_pt1 | contig 11247 bp, 8 predicted proteins | sample 1581321 | NCBI WGS metagenome assembly OICR01 (sample SAMEA3882557, study PRJEB24775) | human gut metagenome | biome: human-associated habitat; feature: intestine environment; material: feces | place: Netherlands | collected 2009/2010
GGCAGCCTGCCGCGTTTCGCGGCAGGCTGCGATGATTTCAGGTGATTTCCATGAAAAAAAACGACCGCATCTGGGAACTGGATGCGCTGCGCGGCATTTGCATTCTCTGCGTGATCCTGATCCATCTGATCTTTGATCTGATTTACTTTATCGGCCTTGATCTGCACCTGCCCGCATGGTATGTGTTCGTGCAACAGTACGGCGGCGTGATCTTCGTCGTCTTGTCCGGCTGCTGCGTCACGCTCGGTTCACGCAGTTTCCGCCGCGGCTGCATTGTCTTCTCTTGCGGCATGCTCATTTCGCTTGTAACGTTTGGGATGTATCGCCTCGGCATGGCCTCGCGCGATGTGATCGTCTGGTTCGGCGTGCTGCATCTGCTGGGTGTCTGCATGATGCTCTATCCCGTTTACAAAAAGCTGCCCACGCAGGTGCTTGCCGCCGTGGGGGTTGTACTCGTCGTGACCGGATATCTCATTTCGGGTACGGTCGTGGAGGCAAAATTCCTGTTCCCGTTCGGTTTTGTCTACGAGGGATTTACATCCAGCGATTTTTTTCCGATTCTGCCGCATCTCGGCTGGTATATGCTTGGAACTGTTCTCGGCAGAACAGTCTATGCGGACAAAAAAACACGCCTGCCCGGCACGTTCCGGGAAAGCGCGATTGCGAGATTCTTCTGCTGGTGCGGCCGCCAGTCTCTGTTCATCTACCTGCTCCACCAGCCTGTCGTTTACGGCCTGCTGGAACTGATTGCAGCCCTGAAATGAAGAAAAAGTATGCGCCCGGTGCAGCCTTGCACCGGGCGCGATATTTAATCCAGATCAAAATACTTTTTGAAAATTTTCCGCAGCAGATATGAATTCAGCATCGCAATAAGCGCACCACCAATCAGAAGCCAGAAGATGCACGTCCGCAGAAAAAAACTTGTTGCAAATATGAGCAGAGCAGGCACGGCCAGATTCAGCGCTGCCATCACGACCGAGTAGGGGAGATTGCCGATGGCAAGCAGGCAAGCGTTTTTCAGCATATTTTTAATGGAATTATCAAACTGCGCCAGCAGGGGATAGATATAAGCGCCGATCAGCGAAACGAGCAGTGCCGGGAAGCAGAAGACCACACCCATCCAGATCGACTGCGCCACTACGCCGGACAGATAGATCTCAACCTCAACGATCACCAGCAGCGTCGGGATCAGAAGGATCAGGAACAATAGAACGCCCTGCTTGAAATTGAGTTTGAACGACGCCCAGAAGCTGCGGACCACGCCGCCGCCCTCTCCGCGCACCATGTTGAGCGTTACGCGGTACATCGCCGCCGTAGACGCGCCGATGGTGAACACGGGGATACAGAACAGCAGCCACAGCAGATTCAGGATCACAAGATCCGCGACCCGTGACATAAACGACCAAAAAGGGGAATCATAATTGAAGAACTTCATAGCGCGCCTCGTTTCAGGAAAGAATATAGAATATTATATCGACTGAACAGAAAAAACGCAAGCCGAAAAGAGGATAGAAGCAAACTGCACAATTTTGCAGCCTTGAAATCGTACAAAGTGCTGAAAATTTTTTCGGAACAAATTTTGATTGCTCAGATCAGAAAAATGTAGTATAATATGGTCATTGGAAATGGAAACGTTTCCAGAATTCAAAAATCATTCAGGAGGAAATACCATGAAAAAGATCATCGCAATGCTTCTGGCGCTCGTGATGGTTCTTGGCCTGGCTGCCTGCGCATCCAAGACCGAACCCGCTCAGCCCGAAGAGAACACCCCGGCCGAGACAACTGACACCCCGGCCACTGACGAAACCGCTCCCGCTGAAACCGAGACGGAAGAGCCCGCCGCGACCGAAGCAACCGGCTCTGTCTACTACCTGAACTTCAAACCCGAAGCTGACGAAGCTTGGCAGAAGCTCGCTGCAACCTATACCGAGCAGACTGGTGTTCCCGTTAAGGTTGTCACCGCTGCTTCCGGCACCTATGACACCACCCTCGCAGCCGAACTTGACAAGAGTTCCGCTCCGACCCTGTTCCAGTGCGGCAATCAGGGCGCCATCAACTCCTACGGCGACTACTGCTATCCGCTCGACGGCACTGCCATCATGGATCAGATGACCACCGATGCTTTCAACCTCAAGGGTGAAGACGGCCAGACCCTGTCTATCGGCTACTGCTACGAGGCATTCGGCATCATCGTCAACAAGGCTCTGCTTGAGAAGGCTGGCCACTCCATCGATGAGATCACCAACTTCGAATCCCTGAAGGCTGTCGCTGACGACATCCATGCCCGCGCTGACGAGCTCGGCTTCGACGCATTCTCCTCCGCCGGCCTCGACGGCTCCTCCAGCTGGCGTTTCTCCGGCCATCTGGCCAACATGCCGCTGTACTACGAGTTCCGTGACGACGGCGTGACCGCGCAGCCCGCCACCATCACCGGCGCTTACCTCAACAACTTCAAGAACATCTGGGATCTCTACACCACTGATTCCGCTACCACCGGCGCTGCTCTGGCTACCGCTACCGCCGACGAGTCCGAGGCTGAATTCGGCGAGGGCAAGGCTGCGTTCTATCAGAACGGCAGTTGGGAATATTCCAACCTGACCGGCACGTTCGGCATGAACCCCGACGATCTGGCTATGATCCCCATCTACTGCGGTGTTGACGGCGAAGAAGAGGCCGGCCTGTGCGCTGGCACTGAGAACTGCTGGGCCATCAACAACGAATCCTCTGAAGAAGACATTCAGGCTACCATCGACTTCCTCGTCTGGGTCGTTACCTCTGACGAAGGCACCACAATGCTGGCACAAGAGTTTGGCCCCTGCCCGTTCAAGGACGCCAAGGAGCCGGAGAACGTCTTCTTCCAGGATGCCAACAAGTACACTGCCGACGGCAAGTACGTTGTGACCTGGGCATTCAACTGGACTCCCGCTGTTGACGACTGGCGTGCTGCCGTTGTCGACGCTCTGACTCAGTACACTGCCGGTACCGGCGACTGGTCTGCTGTCGAGACTGCATTCGTGCAGGGCTGGGCGACCCTGTATGCAAAGGATAACGCATAAGCAATAAGGCGTGACCAAAAGTAAAGAGGGGGCTGCAAGGCCCCCTTTTTTACAGAAAAGAAACTGCCGCAGCCGAAGATTTTGCGGACAAACGCCCGGAGGCCGGGCGCTTGTCTGTGAAATTGTCAAGATAGTAAATAAATAATAAAGGAGAAGCATGATGAAGAAGAAAAAACATGACGATTCGGCTCTGTCATGCAGCTTGATCCGCCGCCCGATCCAGCGCTGGGGCTGGCTGTTCCTGCTGCCGACGTTCGCAGCGTTCTGCGTGGGCTTCCTGTACCCGTTTGCAAAGGGGCTGTTCCTGTCCTTCTGCAAGTTCAAGACGACCAGCAAGTGGACGTGGGTGGGACTGAAAAACTACCAGACCATCTTCCAGGATGAGGGCTTCCTCCACGCGTTCTGGTATACGGCGCTGTTTGCGCTCGTATCCCTGCTCATCATCAACGTTCTGGCCTTTGCTGTTGCCTACGTTCTGACTAAGGGTATCAAGGGCTCGAACATCTTCCGTACCGTTTTCTTCATGCCGAACCTCATTGGTGGCATCGTTCTGGGCTATATCTGGCTCATGATCTTCGACGGCATCCTCAGCAACTTCGACACAGCCGTCGTGCTGGAAACCAAATACGGCTTCTGGGGATTGATCATCCTCATGTGCTGGCAGCAGATAGGCTATATGATGATCATTTATATCGCAGGCCTGCAGGCAATCCCGGAGGATATGCTGGAGGCCGCAAAGATCGACGGTGCGTCCAGCTGGAAAACGCTCTGGAACATCACAATCCCGAACATCATGCCGTCTATCACCATCTGCACGTTCCTGTCCCTGACCAACGGCTTCAAGCTCTATGACCAGAACCTGGCCCTCACGGGCGGCTCACCCTTTAAGACGCTGGCTGACGGCAACGTCATCAAGACCACGGAAATGCTGGCTCTGAACATCGTCAACTCCAACACCTCCAACTCCAAAGGCCCCGGACAGGCCAAGGCAGTTGTGTTCTTTATCCTGGTTGCGATCATCAGCATTGCCCAGCTTGTGTCCACCAGAAAGAAGGAGGTCGATCAGTAATGAAAAATACCGGCTTCCAGAAAGAGCGCCGTTCGCATACCGTCCTGACGGTCGTGTTTGCAATCATTGCCGTTGCGTATCTCTACCCAATCTTCATCGTTCTGGTCAACTCTCTCAAGACCAACGCCGCTATTAACCTTGATACGTTTGCCTTCCCCACAAGCGACACCTTCATGGGGCTGCAGAACTATATCAAGGGTATGACCTTTGGCAACTATCCATTCTATAAATCTGTCGAGTATAGCCTGATGATCACGCTGCTCTCCGCTGCTCTGATCCTCATCTGCACGTCCATGGCCGCGTGGTATATTTCCCGTGTCGACAGCCTCGTCTGCCGCATTGTGTACTACCTGTGCGTGTTCTCCATGGTCGTCCCGTTCCAGATGGTCATGTTCACGCTGGCAAAGACCGCCGATACTCTGAAGCTCAATCGCCCGTGGACAATTCCCATTGTCTACCTCGGCTTTGGTGCGGGCCTCGCTGTGTTTATGTTCACAGGCTTTGTCAAGTCCATCCCGCGCTCCATTGAAGAGGCTGCTGTGATTGACGGTTGCACCCCTGTGCAGACCTTCTTCCAGGTTGTCCTGCCCATGATGAAGCCGACTTTCATTTCCGTTGGCGTTCTGGAGATCATGTGGGTCTGGAACGACTACCTCTTGCCGTATCTGGTTCTGGATATCAACGAATTCCGAACGATCCCCATCCACATTCAGTACCTCAAGGGCAGCTACGGATCGGTCGATATGGGTGCTACCATGGCGCTGATCCTGATGTCCATTGTTCCGGTTGTCATCTTCTATCTCTGCTGCCAGAAGTATATCATCAAGGGCGTTGCCGCTGGCGCGGTAAAGGGATAAAGAAAAATGTCTGTTTGGATTTTTCTGAGGTTCTATATTATAGTGATACAGAACCAGCAAAAAACCAAGGAGAACAGCAGATATGACGATCAAGGATCTTGCGAGACTGAGCGGCTATTCGCTCGGAACTGTCTCTCGCGTGCTGAATAACCAGCCCAATGTTTCGGATAAGGCCCGGCAGGCAATCTTATCCATTGCACAGGAAAGCGGCTTTGAACTCAATGAGAGTGCCCAGCTTTTAAAGCAGCAGCGTTCTAACACTGTGCTTATCATCGTCAAGGGAACGGCGAATGAATTATTTGCCGGCATGGTTGAGCAGCTGCAATCGCTGTTTTCACGCACAACGCATCCGCTGATCGTTGACTTTATTGATGAAGACGACAATGAGGTGCTGCGCGCTGTGAAACTCTGCCGGGAGCGTAAGCCCATGGGCGTGATGTTCCTCGGCGCGACAAACCGTCATTTTGTCGGCGATTTCGACAAGATCCACGTCCCTTCCGTCATTGTTACGAATGACGCAAGCGATCTGCCGTTCGAGAACCTGTCCAGTGTTACGACCAACGACCGGCAGGGCGCAGCCTGCGCTGTTGACTATCTGATCCGCTGTGGTCACCGGCATATTGCGGTTCTCGGCGGCGACAGGCTGTTGTCCGATACATCCGCACAGCGCTACGCAGGCTGCGTAGAGGCGTTCGAGAAGAATGGGATGCGGTTTGATGAGCAAACCTATTACCATACCGGCCGCTACAGCTATGAAGACGGCTATATCGGCATGCAGGCTGTCCTGCGCGACACACCGCAGGTCACTGCCGTGTTCGCCATGGCCGACGTCATAGCCATCGGGGCGATTCGCGCGCTGGTGGATGCTGGTAAGCGCGTTCCCGACGATATTTCCATCATTGGCTACGATGGACTGAAAATCGGCAGCTTCTATACCCCGAAACTCTCGACCGTTTCCCAGTCTGTCGAGCTTCTGGCCCGGCGCAGCTTCTCCGTTCTGATGGACTGCGCCGAGCGCAGCGGGCATGCCCGCCATATGACTGTACCGTTTACACTTTCCAACCGTGAAAGCGTCAGAAAACTCGAAAACAGCTGAAAACAGCGCCCCAATGCCGCTTTTGCCTGTTTTCAACGAAAGCGAAATAAGAGTGATAGTATGAAAAGAAGCAGTGGAATCCTGATGCACATTACCTCGCTGCCCTCGCCCTACGGCATTGGCAGCATGGGAAAAGCAGCCTATGACTTTATTGATTTTCTGAAAGAGGCAAAGCAGACCTACTGGCAGATCCTCCCGATCAACCCGCCCGGCTACGGGGACTCCCCCTATCAGGCATTCTCTACGTTTGCGGGAAACCCGTATTTGATCGATTTGGATGCACTCGTTAAGGACGGGTACCTTCTGCAGGAGGAACTGGACCGCATCGATTGGGGCAGCCGCGCCGATCAGGTCGATTTTTCCAAAATGTACGACCAGCGCCTACGGGTGCTGCATTTGGCATGGAGCCGATTCCACAAGGCCCCGACCGAAGACTATGCGGAATATGTCCGTGAGCAGAGCGCGTGGCTGGATGAATATGTACTCTTTATGGCCGTCAAGGCATATTATAACGACGGCCCGTGGACCGAGTGGCCGCTCGATATCCGGATGCACCAGTCCGAGGCGATGGCGCATTATCGGGAGTCGCTGCACGACGAACTTGATTTTCATCGCTTCCTCCAGTACTGCTTCCACACGCAGTGGCAGCGTTTGCGGGAGTATGCCCATGAAAACGGTGTGTTGATTATCGGCGATATCCCCATCTATGTTCCGCTGGACTCCGCCGATGTCTGGTCGCACCCGGAGAATTTCCAGTTGACCCGTACCCGCCGTCCACGCGTCGTTGCGGGCTGCCCGCCTGACGGCTTCAACGCCAATGGACAGTATTGGGGCAATCCCATCTATGACTGGGCGCACATGGAACAGGACGGCTTCTCCTGGTGGATGCGACGCCTGCGCGCAGCAGGGGAGAGTTTCGATGTTGTCCGCATCGACCATTTCCGCGGGATTGAAAGCTACTGGGCCATTCCTGCTGTCAACCGCACGGCCCGCAAGGGCGAATGGGTCAAGGGCCCCGGCATGAAGCTTGTAAATGCTATCCGGAAGAATTGCCCGGATACCGATTTTATCGCCGAGGATCTCGGTTTCCTGACGCCGGAGGTACAGCAGCTTGTGATTGATTCCGGCTTCCCTGGCATGAAGGTGCTGGAATTTGCCTTTGATCCGCGTGAGCCGAGCAACTATCTGCCCGACCGCTACCCTGAAAACTCCATCTGCTACACCGGCACGCACGACAATGAAACGCTCATTCAGTGGTGCGAGGGGATCGACGTGGAAACGGACGCCTATGCCCGGAACTATCTCGGCATTACGCCGGAAGACGATCTGGCAGACGCCATCATGGAAGCCGGTATGCAGTCTAAGGCGCAGCTGTTTATCATGCAGATGCAGGACTATCTGCGCTTAGGCAAGGAGTCCCGCATGAACGAGCCCGGCAGACTTCTGCCGTCGAACTGGCGCTGGCGCATGCTGCCCGGCGCAGCCAATGAAACGCTGGCAAAAAAAATTGCAGGTTTGACAGAGCGTTCAAATCGTGTATAATACCCTCGAGTTATCTGGCGTCCACCTGTCCTTGCCGGATAGGTGGATGCTTCTTTAAAAGCCGCCGGCAGTTTGTACGGCGGGGTTCCATGGAAGGAGTAACCTATGAGCGAATTTTCGGAACGAATTGTAAAACAGACGGAAGCGCTGCTGCATTTCCAGCATGACGAGACGCTGCAGGAAACGACCCCGGAGCGGCTGCATGAGGCGCTCGGTCAGGTCATCATGATGGAGATCAGCGACAACTGGACGAAGACTAAGCGCCGTCAGGCGCCGGGCCGCCGCGCGTTCTATTTTTCTGCGGAGTATCTTGTTGGGCGTCTGGTCTACAGCAATCTCTTCAATCTTGGCATTTTGCGTGAAATGAAAGCGGCCTTTGCCGAAAAAGGCGTCGATCTTGCGTGTCTGGAGCATATTGAGGACGCAGCACTCGGGAATGGCGGCCTTGGCCGTCTGGCCGCCTGCTTTCTTGACAGCGCCGCGACGCTCGATCTGCCGCTGACCGGCTATGGCCTGCGCTACCGCTTCGGCTTGTTCAAGCAGTCGTTTGTAAACGGCTGCCAGCGTGAAAACGCGGACGACTGGACCAAATACGGCGACCCGTGGAGTCACCGCCGTGACAAGCTGGCTGTCAAGGTCAAATTTGCCGACCAGACTGTCAACTGCGTCCCGTATGATATGCCTGTCATCGGGTATGAGACAACGACGGTCGGCACGCTCCGCCTCTGGCAGTGCGAAGCTGAGGAAGAACTGAACTTCGATGCCTTTAACGCGCAGGACTATGTCAAGGCGCTTGAAAAGAAGAACAAGGCCGAGGATATTACCCGCGTTCTGTATCCGAACGATTCCACATGGGAGGGCAAGCGTCTGCGCGTCAAGCAGCAGTATGTTCTCTCCAGCGCATCGCTGCAGGACATTCTGCGCGACTATCGCAAAGAGCACGGCACGGATTATTACCGTCTGCCGGAGTTCATCGCTGTTCAGCTGAACGATACGCATCCAGCCATGTCCATCCCTGAACTGATCCGTCTGCTGATGGCCGAAGGATTGGACTTTGATGCCGCGTTTGAACTGACCCGCCGCGTGTTTTCCTATACGAACCACACTGTCATGACAGAGGCGCTTGAAAAATGGGATCTGGAACTGCTGCGTTCTGTTGTGCCGGAGGTCTGCGAGATTATCGAGCGTATCGATGCCAAACTCAAGCAGGAGCACCCGCATACAACGCTCTTTATCGTCAAGGATGGGCAGGCGCATATGGCGAATTTGTCTGTCTATATGTCCACCGCTGTCAACGGCGTTGCCGAGATTCACTCTCAGATTCTCAAGGACGATCTGTTCAAAGACTGGTATGCCATCTACCCCGAGCGCTTCCAGAACAAGACCAACGGCATTACGCCCCGCCGCTGGCTGGGCCTGTCTAACCCGGAACTCTGCGGTCTGCTCGACAGCAAGGTCGGCGCAGGATATCTGAAACATCTCGACCAGCTGGAAGGACTGAAGGCTGGTATTGACGAAATGACCGTCAAGCAGTTCAACGCCATCAAGCTTGAGAAGAAACGCCAGCTGTGCCGCGTGATCGAGGAGCATGAGGGCGTTGCACTTGACCCATCGTTTATCTTTGACGTGCAGGTCAAGCGCCTGCATGAGTATAAGCGCCAGCAGCTCAACCTGCTGTACCTCATCCACCAGTACTACGAGATCAAGGCAGGACATCTGCCCGCCGCGCCGCTGGTGAGCATTTTCGGCGCCAAAGCCGCTCCCGCCTACACCATTGCAAAAGACATCATCCATGCGCTGCTGACCCTCTCCAAGGTCATTGCCGCAGACCCGGAGGTGTCCAAGTGGCTGCAGGTGGTGTTCGTGGAAAACTACAACGTCACCGCCGCCGAAAAGCTGATCCCGGCCTGCGACCTGTCCGAGCAGATCAGCCTTGCCTCCAAGGAGGCCTCCGGCACCGGCAACATGAAGTTTATGCTGAACGGTGCGCTGACGCTGGGCACCATGGACGGTGCCAATGTGGAGATCAGCCAGCAGGTGGGCGAAGAGAACATCTATATCTTCGGCCAGACCTCCGATCAGGTCATCCACCGCTACGCCGTGGGCGATTACGACCCCGCCCAGTGGGTGGAGGGCGATGCCAACATCCGCCGCGCCATCAGCTTTCTCACTGGGCCGGAGATGCTGGCCGCCGGTCATGCCGAAAACCTGACCCGCCTGCATGACGAGCTGATCCACAAGGACTGGTTCCAGACCCTGCCGGACTTCAACGCCTACGTCGTGCGCAAGGGACAGGCACTCAGCGATTACGCCTGCGACCCCATGGGCTGGCGGCGTAAGTGCCTTGTGAACATTGCCAAGGCGGGCATGTTCTCCTCTGACCGCACCATTGCCGAGTATGACCGCGATATCTGGCATCTGGGCAAATAATCGTTTTTGAGCCTGCGTTTCTCTTTTATTTTCTCATAGGCTGCTGCACAAAGCTGTGCGGCAGCTTTTTTGTTTCCGTGTCAACAAGAAACGCCGCTGCACGGCTGTGCAGCGGCGTTTGATTCAGTTGATGAAAACCGGAACGGAAGCGGGATCAGTCCTCGCTCTCCTCTTCTTCCTCGTCATCCTCATCCGTATCACGCGGCTTATAGAAGATGCCGCTCAGGAAGATGCTGACGAAATACAGCAGCACCATGGGGAAAGCCACCATGCACTGGGACACGATGTCCGGCGGGGTGACCACAGCAGCGATGAAGAAGATGACCACGATGGCCACGCCGCGCACCTGCTTGAGGATCTGCGGGTTGATGATGCCCATCTTGGAAAGGATGATGGTGATCAGCGGCATCTCGAACACACAGCCAAAGATGATGAACATGGTCAGGCAGAGGTTGACGTAGCTCTCGATACTGGTCGTGGTCTGGATGTACTCTGCACCCTCGATGCCGGTGCTGAGAAACCGCAGCATGAACGGCATCATGAGCTTATAGGCAAACAGCACGCCCACGCAGAACAGGATCAGACCCAGCAGCATGACCAGCTTGAAAAAGGTGCTCTCGCTCTTTTTCAGACCCGGCTTTGCAAAGGCGTAGATGTTGTAAAAGGCCACAGGCACCGTTACCACCACACCGGCCAGAATGGACACCCGGAAATACTGCATCAGTTTTTCCTGCGGGGCAATGGACACGAACTGGTAATAGTCGCGGCCCATGGCGGTAAGCAGATCGATCAGACGGTCTGCATACGCCAGCGAGACCACCACGCCCACCACAAACACCACCGCGCAGATGATGAGCCGGTTCCGCAGTTCTTTCAGATGGCCGGTCAGCGTCATGCTGCCGTCCTCTGCCATGACTTCGGCTTTCTTTTTGCGCTTTTTGTTTGTAGCCACAATTACTCCTCGTCTTCGTCCTTCTTATCAGCCTTCTTCACGGTCTCCTCGGACTGCTCGGCGTCCTCGTCCTCCATGCCCTTCTTGAAGCCATTGATGGTCTTACCGAACATCTTGCCCAGCTTCGGCAGGTTCTTGGGTCCGAAGATCAGCAGAACGACAACCAGAATGATCAGCAGCTCATTAGTACCAATACGCATAATAAATATCTCCTTTTTCTTGCCGCGCCGCGTGGCGGGCGTATT
>OICR01000934.1_pt1 | contig 11168 bp, 9 predicted proteins | sample 1581321 | NCBI WGS metagenome assembly OICR01 (sample SAMEA3882557, study PRJEB24775) | human gut metagenome | biome: human-associated habitat; feature: intestine environment; material: feces | place: Netherlands | collected 2009/2010
TGAAAAACCGTGGACAGCGGCATATGCCGCTGTCCACGGTTTATTTATCCTCCGGCTGAGGGGCGGAGAAGTGCTCCGCCGCATATTTGAAGCCGTCACGGATGAATTTGTTCGCCTCCTTGGCGATGTTTGCAAAATAATATATGTCGAAGCTGTGGAATCCGCCCTCGAATATCCTGAACTCAACGGGAACACCCGCCGCGCGCAGCGCCTCGACATAGCTCTTTGTCTCCGCAAGAAACGGGTCTATGCTGCCAATGAACGTGAGCGTCGGCGGCAGACCGGAAAAGTCCGTCTCGCGCGCGGGCGCGGCGTATTTCGAGACTCTGTCCGTGCCGTAGTCGCCGTCCAAATAGAGCTTCCACGCGGCTATGTTCGACTTCGTGTTCCAGACGGGCGCGTCGTTGTTTTTTGAAGTCTCGGTCGGGCGGTCGTCGAGCATCGGGTAGAGCGGCATCTGGAACGCTATGTTCACTTCGCCCCTGTCGCGGGCGTAGAGCGTGAGCGCTGCGGTCATCCCGCCGCCCGCACTGTTGCCGCCGACGAATATCTTGTCCCGCCTCATGCCGTATTTTTTGCCGTTCTCCTTGAGCCAGAGCAGGGCGAGATAGCAGTCCTCGAGTGCGGCGGGAAAGGGAGCGTAGAGCGATTTTTTGTAGTCCGGCACGACCATGACGCAGCCTGTTGCGCCGACAAACGAGCGCACGAAGCCGTGATCCTGCTCGGGTATGCCCATGGCGTAGCCGCCGCCGTGAATCCACAGCAGCCCGGGCATTTCGCCCTCGCGCTTTCTCGGCGAGTATACGCACAGGCGCAGCTCGCTCCCGTCCGCGCGCGGGATTTTTATCTGCTCGCACTTTATCTTCCACGGCGTAACGTCCGCGCCGCGCCCGAAGTTTTTCAGAATAAAATTGCAGAGCTTGAACTTCCGCTCGCTGAAACTCGGCCAGACAAAGCGGATAGCCTCGCCTATCGGGCGAAGCTGACGGTCTATCATGTCGGACTTAATAACCATACTTTCTCACCGTAAAAAAAGAGGCCGCGGCGTCCGCTGCACGGGCGGTCACTGCGGTCCTCCGTTTGAATTATTTTACTTGCCTACGGTCTCTCTGTAGAGGCGCATATACTCTCTCGCCGAGCGTCCCCAGCTGTTGTCGCATTTGAGCGCGCGTTCAACGAGCGAATCCCAGTAGCTCCTGTTCCCGTATGCGCCCAACGCTCTGCGTATCGCGCCGAGCATATCATGGGCATTGTAGCTCTTGAAGGTGAAGCCGTTGCCCTCGCCGTCGCCGGAGTCGGTGATGCTGTCCTTGAGTCCGCCGGTCTCGCGGACTATCGGGAGAGTGCCGTATCTGAGCGCGAGCATCTGCGAGAGTCCGCAGGGCTCGCTCTTGGACGGCATGAGGAACATATCGCAGCCCGCGTATATCTTGCGCGCAAGGTCGGGGATAAAGGCTATTCTCAGCCCGACTTTTCCCGGGTAACGCGCCTCAACCTCGCGGAAGAAGTTCTCATATTCCCAGTCGCCCGTACCCAGCACAACGAGCTGAACGTCGGTGGTGCTCAGCAGCTCGTCGAGGACGGCCTTTACGAGGTCAAGTCCCTTGTGCGACACAAGGCGCGAGACCATGCCGATTATCGGCACATCGTCGCGCACGGGCAGAGAGAACTCGCGCTGAAGGTCGGCCTTGTCCTCTTTCTTGCCGTCGGGATTCTTTGCGGAGAAAGGCTTCACTATCGCCGCGTCATGCTCCGGGTCATATATATCGGTGTCGATGCCGTTCAAAATGCCGTGGAGCTTATATTGACGCTCGCGCAGAATCGGGTCAAGCCCGTGGCTGAACCAGGGGTCGAGTATCTCCTCTGCGTAGGTCGGGCTGACGGTCGTCACGGCGTCGGCGCATTCGATAGCGCCCTTCATCAGGTTGAGGTTGCCGCCGAAGTCGAGCAGACGCTCGTGCTGCTCACCCAGACCGAACACGTCGCCGAGAATCTCCTTGCCGTAAACGCCCTGATACTGGATGTTATGGATGGTGAAAATATTTTTTATGTTCTCGTAGCCCTCGCGGTTTGCGTACATCGTCGAATAATAGACCGGGACGAGAGCCGTCTGCCAGTCATTCGAATGAATAACGTCGGGCTTGAAGTCGATATACGGGATTATTTCGAGCACGGCGCGGGAGAAGAACGCAAAGCGCTCCGCGTCGTCATAGTGGCCGTAGATGCCGTCGCGCTTGAAATAATACTCGTTGTCGATGAAGTAGAAGATTACGCCGTCCACCTTCGCCTCGAAGATGCCGCAGTACTGTCTGCGCCATGAGACGGGTACGGTGATATGCGTAATAAATTGCATTCGGTCGCGCAGCTCCTGCTTTATTCCGCCGTAGAGCGGCATAACAACACGGCAGCCGACAAGACGCTTGCGCAGCGCCTTGGGCAGAGAGCCGGCAACGTCGCCGAGCCCGCCGCTGGCCATGAAAGGAAGAGCCTCACTTGCAGCATATAGGACTTTCATTTTGTTATTCCCCTTTCGCTCAAACCACTATGCCCTTGCCGACATATACCGGGAAGGTATTTGTGCCGCAGAGTGATTTGTCGGGTTTAATTATAGAGATCTTATCCATTATCACGCTGTTGAGCGTTGCGCCGGAGCCTATGTATGCGCCCTGCATGATGATGGAGTTTTTGACCACGGCATCCTTGCCTATCGTGACGCCGCGGAAGAGGATACTGTTTTCAACCGTGCCCTCTATCTTGCAGCCGTCGGCTACGAGGCTGTTTTTGACCGCCGCGCCGAGTCCGTAAATAGCCGGGACCTCATCGCGTACCTTTGTATATACGGGGCGCTCTCTGCAGAACAGCTCGGAGCGGTTGTTGAGATCCAACAGAGCCATATTGGCGTCATAGAAGCTCTTGAGCGAGTCGAGAGTGACGACAAAGCCCTCCGTCTTGTAGCCGCAGATCTTCAGCACGCCGACATTCGCCTGAATAAGGTCGCGCTCAAAGTCTGTGTAGTGCATACTCGCCGCCTGAGAGATAAGTCTTTCAAGCAGTGACTTCTTGAGCAGGAACACGTTGAGCGAGTAGTCGCCCTCCTCGCCGCCGACGGAGGAAATGGCAATCTCCTTTATTCTGCCGTCGGAGTCGAGGTCAAAGGTCATGGTGTTGTTAAGCGCCGGGACGGTGCCGTGGCAGTAGGCGGCGGTGATGTCCGCGCCGCTCTGCTCGTGCGCGTCGAAGAGCAGGTTGATATCTATATTGCAGATGGTGTTGCAGTCGCAGAGCAGAACATATTCGTTGGTCGAGCTCGATATGAACGAGGCGCAGCCGACGAGCGCGTCTATTCTGTTTGCAAACAGTCCGCCGGAGTCCTCCGCGGAGTTAAACGGCGGAAGAATGAACATACCCTCGCGCTTACGCGACAGATCCCACGGCTTGCCTGTGCCGAGGTGATCCATGAGCGAGCGATAGTTGCTCTTGGTTATAACGCCGACCTTGGAGATGCCGGAGTTCACCATATTGGAAAGCGGGAAATCTATGAGCCTGTATCTTCCGCCGAACGGGACGGAGCCCATGGTTCGCATATTTGTAAGCTCGGGAAGCGACTGGTCATAGGTGCTGGCATATATTATGCCGAGAACATTGTTGGCTCTCATTTGCGTCCGTCCTCCTTTTCTCCGTCATACATGGCCTTGGGCTCTATCTTCGTGCCCTTTTTGACCGTAACGCCCTTGCCGATAACGGCGACGCCCCATTTGTCGAGGTCATCCATGGCCTCGGGTCGCTCGCCGACGACGGCGTTTTCCTCGATAACCGCGTTCTCCGCGACAATGGCATATTGAACCACCGCGCCGGACTTTATAACCGTGCCGGGCATGATTATCGAGTCTCTTATCACGGCGCCCTTTTCAACCGTAACGTCCGCGAAGATAACGGAGAAGTCGATATCGCCGGATATCTCGCAGCCCTCCGTAAGCATGGAGTTTTGAACCTTTGCGTCGGGCGAGACATAGTGCGGCGGGGCGGTCGGGGTGCGGGAATATATCTTCCACGACGGGTCGCTCAGGTCGAGGTCCACCTTGGGGTTGAGCAGGTCGAGGTTTGCCTCCCAGAGGCTGTCTATCGTGCCGACGTCCTTCCAGTAGCCGTCAAACTGATAGGCGAAGAGACGCTCACCCGCAGCGTGCATGGCGGGGATGAGGTCGTGACCGAAGTCGTTGCCGGAGTCCGGGTTGGCCTCGTCCTCGAGAAGATAGCGGCGCAGCTTGCTCCAGGTGAATATGTATATGCCCATCGAGGCCTTGTTGCTGCGCGGGTGCTTCGGCTTCTCCTCGAACTCGGATATCGAGCCGTCGTCGTTGACGAACATCAGACCGAAGCGGGAGGCCTCCTCCCACGGGACTTCAATCGAGGCTATCGTGCAGTCGGCGTTCTTCTCCTTGTGATAGGCGAGCATCTTCGAGTAGTCCATCTTATAGATGTGGTCGCCGGAGAGGATAAGGACATATTCGGGCGAATAGCGGTCGATAAACGTTATGTTCTGATATATGGCGTTGGCGGTGTTCTTGTACCACTCGGTGCCCTTTATCTGCTGGTAGGGCGAGAGGATATGCACGCCGCCGTTCTCCCTGTCAAGATCCCACGGCTGGCCGTTGCCGATATAATCGTTGAGCTCGAGCGGCTGATACTGCGTGAGCACGCCGACGGTGTAGATGCCGGAGTTTACGCAGTTCGACAGCGGAAAATCGATTATCCTGTACTTGCCGCCGTAGGGGACGGCAGGCTTTGCCATATTTTTGGTCAGAATACCGAGCCTGCTGCCCTGACCGCCGGCGAGCAGCATAGCGATACATTCTGTTTTTCTGGCCATACTTATTCCTCCTTGTTATTAGTTTTCTTGCCTTGTTTTTTCAGATAAACGACCGACAGACCCGGGAGAGTGAGCGAGATGCTCTGCTCGAACGAGTGCATCGGGATCGGTTTAGACGTGTAGGTTTTCTGCATCTTCGTGCCGCTGCCGCCGAACTCGGTGCTGTCCGTGTTGAGGACTATGCGGTAGGTGCCCTTTTCGGGGACTCCGATGCGGTATTTTTCGCGCGTGACGGGAGTGAAGTTGCACACGGCTATCAGCTCGTCGCCGCTTTTGTCAATGCGGCGGAAGGCTATGACGGAGTTTGCGCTGTCGTCGCTGGATATCCAGCTGAAGCCCTCCCAACTGTAGTCTATCTCCCACATTGTCGGGTTGCGCTTATAGAAGCGGTTGAGCGTGCGCGAAAACTCCTTGAGCTTTCTGTGCATATCGTAGTCGAGCAGCAGCCAGTCGAGCTCCTGCTTGTAGTTCCACTCGATGAACTGGCCGAACTCCTGACCCATGAAGAGCAGCTTCTTGCCCGGATGAGCCATCATATATGCGAGGAAAGAGCGCACTCCCGCAAATTTTTCTTCGTATGTACCGGGCATTTTGTTTATCAGCGAGCATTTTCCGTGGACAACCTCATCATGCGAGATGGGCAGCACGAAATTCTCGGAGAAGGCGTAGAAGAACGAGAAGGTCAGGCAGTCGTGATTAAACTTCCTGAACAGACCGTCGAGCGAGAAATACCGCAGACAGTCGTTCATCCAGCCCATATTCCATTTGAAGTTGAAGCCCAGACCGCCGAGATAGACGGGCTTCGAGACCATCGGCCATGAGGTGCTCTCCTCGGCTATCATCAGCACGTCGCCGTGCTCGCCGAATATAGTCTCGTTGAGCTTCTTTATGAATGCCACGGCCTCGAGATTTTCGCGGCCGCCGTAGGTGTTCGGGCTCCATTCGCCGTCCTCGCGCCCGTAGTCGAGATAGAGCATGGAGGCGACGGCGTCGACTCTCAGTCCGTCAACGTGATAGACCTCGAGCCAGAACAGCGCGCTCGACATGAGGAAGCTCTGAACCTCCGTTCTGCCGTAGTCAAAGACGCGCGTGCCCCACTGCTTGTGCTCGCCCTTGTTGGGGTCGGCGTATTCGTAGCAGGCCTCTCCGTCAAATTCATAGAGGCCGAACGAGTCCTTCGGGAAATGCGCCGGAACCCAGTCCAATATAACTCCTATGCCGTTTTCGTGGCATTTATTAACGAAATACATGAAGTCGTCCGGAGTGCCGTAGCGCGAGGTTGGCGCAAAGTATCCGGTGACCTGATAGCCCCAGGAGCCGTCAAACGGGTGCTCCATTATCGGCAGTAGCTCGATGTGCGTATAGCCCATGTCGAGAACATAGGGCACGAGCCTGTCCGCGAGCTCGCGGTAGGAGAGCGTGTTCCCGTCGGGATAGCGCTGCCATGAGCCTACGTGCAGCTCATATATATTCACGGGGGAGCTGTAGATATTCTTCCTGCGGCGTTTTTTCAGCCATGCGCCGTCCGTCCACTCGAACGCGCCGAGCTCGTAAATCTTCGAGGCGGTGCCGGGACGCGTCTCGGCGTGGAATGCGTAGGGGTCGCATTTCATCAGCTTGCGTCCGTCCTGCGCGATGATGAGATACTTGTAGGCGTCATAATCCTTAAAGCCCTCGAAGCGTCCCTCCCAGAGACCCTGTTCGTTTATGCGCTTGAGCTCAAAGCCTTCTCCCGTCCATTCGTTTTTGTCGCAGGCGACGAAAACGGCAACGGCGTGCGGAGCCCATACGCGGAAAAAGGTAAAATTCTCATCCTCTTCGTCGCGGTGTGAGCCGAGATACTCATATGCTTTTGCATTTGTACCCTGATGGAAAAGGTACATCGGGATATTCTCATTAAGCATTTAAGGTTCTCACTTTCCTCTAATGATGTATTATTAAATAAATTATACACTCGATTATAAATTTTTTCAAGCGGTTTTTGACTACTTTATTCAAACGTAAATAGGATTCAATGTAAATTTTTTGTAAAAAATAACCAAATAAATCGTGTGTTTTCTGTATTATTACTTTTTTTGTCCGCATTCGGGGAATAAAAAGCTCCGCCCGCAGGACGGCGGACAGAGCTTGACGTGCTTATCAATAGTTTGTCTTTTTGATTTCGAAGTAAGCCTGCGGATGCGCGCAGGTGGGGCAGACCTTGGGCGCAGACTTGCCGACATGGATGTGACCGCAGTTGCGGCATACCCAGACGACCTCTTCGCTGCGCTCGAAAACGATGCCCTTCTCGAGATTCCCGAGCAGTGCGTTGTAGCGCTCCTCGTGCTCCTTTTCAATGCTGCCTACAAGCTCAAACAGCGAGGCTATGCGGTCAAAGCCCTCCTCGCGTGCTACCTCGGCGAACTCTCTGTACATCTCGGTCCACTCATAGTTTTCGCCCGCCGCCGCGTCGCGCAGATTCTCAACGGTCGAGGGAACGGCGCCGTCATGCAGCTCCTTGAACCACATTTTGGCGTGCTCTTTTTCGTTGTCCGCAGTCTCCGTGAAAATCGCGGCTATCTGCTCGTAGCCTTCCTTCTTTGCCTTTGAGGCGTAGTAGGTGTATTTGTTTCTTGCCTGTGATTCTCCGGCGAAAGCCGCCATGAGATTTGCCTGAGTTCTGCTGCCTTTGAAGTCCATACCGGTTCCTCCCGTATTTTAATTTTGTCCGCAAAGCGGAGCTCCAAGTCTATTATACTTTACCTTGAATAAAAAATAAGTCGGATCTCAGCAAAAATCATTAAGATTTTTTATTATAAACTCGACTGCGGCATTGTAGAAATCAAAGTCCTTCATCGCCTGTGCATATTTCTCGTCGTTTTTCTCTGTCTCTGCGGGGATGAGCGAGGTAGTTTCGTCATCGGGGTCATAGGCGCGGTACTCGCCGGCAAACGCCTCGGCCGCATCGCGGGGGAACAGGGATTCGACCGCTTTCAGAGCCTCAGGGGTCAGGGGAGCGGAATTGCATTTGAAAAACTCGCTCAGACCCTTTTGAGAGTCGTCAAAAAGATAGTAGAGCGCGTATATCTGTTTTTTGGCGTCGGGGAGCTCGGCGAACGCCGCATTCATATTGCTCTGCTTTTCGAGATAGCGCTGAATGTTCATCGCAACGCCGTCAAAGGCGCGCTTTTTGTCGGCGCTTCTGAGCTTCTCCTCGGAGAGCTCGGCGAACTCCTTGCGAACGCCCGATTCGTATTCCAGCTTCTTCATCTGCGCCTCGCGCTCCGCGCGTGTTCTGCTCGCCGCCTCGGCAGCCTTTTTGACGACCCAGACGGTAAAAATCGCAACCGCAACGAGTGCGACAGCCAGATACCAATATTGCTTTAATGCCTCAGCCATTGTCTTTCTCTCCCTGCATAAGCTTATATATGTCGCCCTTTTTCAGACCGCTGAGCTTCGCCGCCTTCTTTGCGGCCTCCGATGCGGAGTCACCGTTTGATACGAACCTTTTCGCCTCTTCGACTGCCTGCTCAATGGTCATCTTCTCTTTTTTTTCGGGCTTTGCGCCCTCTATAATCAGCACTATTTCGCCCTTCAGTCCGCCGTCCGCATACTTCTCGGCGGCGGCGCAGAGGGTGGTGCGTATGACCTCTTCGTGTATCTTCGTCAGCTCGCGGACTATTGCGATTTCCCTGTCGCCGAGTGCGGCGGCAAGGTCGCGCAGCGTCGCGCCCAGCTTATGCGGCGCCTCATAGAATATCATGGTGCGCGGCTCTTTGACTATGCTCTGTATATGCTCGGTGCGGCTCGCTTTGTTGACGCTCAAAAAGCCCTCAAAGGTAAACCGACCCGAGGGCATACCCGATATCGCCAGAGCAGTCGCAAAAGCGGTGGGACCCGGCACGGACTCGACTTTTATTCCGTGCTCATGGCACATTCGCACCAAATCCTCGCCGGGGTCGGATATTGCGGGCATGCCCGCGTCGGATACGACGAGCACGGTGGCGCCTTGTTCGACCTGGTCGAGCAGACCGTCGGCCTTGTCGCGTTCGTTGTGGTCGTGGTAGGCGACGACGCGGCCGGGCACGCGGATGCCAAGGCGGTTCGCGAGCGCGTATAGGCGGCGCGTATCCTCGGCTGCCACGATGTCGGCGCCTTCCATGAGGGCGATCAGGCGGGCGGACGCGTCTCCGGTGTTGCCGATCGGCGTGGCGGCGAGCACGACCGTTCCGCGCGGAATGTTGACGTCGGCGACCAGTCCGTCGAGCCCGAATTCGGCACGTTCCGTGGCTTGCGCGGTTTCCTCGGCATTTTCCGCGTTCTCGCCGATTTCGGCAATCTGACCAATATTTGTTTTCACGGTTTGTTTCACGGCGTTACCAGCCTTCTCGGCATCAGTCTGTTCGCTCAAGTTCTCCATATTTCCAGTATCGCCCACAGCGTCCCCAAACCATCAGCCCCCGCCATTTCTCCGCCTTTCGCAACCGACCAATCGAAACCCGACCAAACCACCGACGACGCCACACGCCCTCACCGGTAAATCAAAATGCACCCCTCACACATCCGGGTTTCCACCCGCCACGCATTCGGATTTTTCTTCGTACGACATTCGGATTTTCCTTTGCGTAGGATTCGGATTTTCTCAGACAGGGGTGAAACGGCGATTCAACACGACTTTGGACATGCCATCGATAGCATGGAATCATGCGTTATTTTGAAGATGAAATTTCCGGAATCGACGGCAGCACGGCCACGTTCGTCGGCTACTGCCTTGACAACAGCAGCGAAATCGACCCGAATCGCAAGCGCCCGTCCGTGCTGGTGATTCCCGGCGGCGGCTACGAAATGACGTCCGACCGCGAAGCCGAACCAATCGCCATGCAATTCCTTGCAGCCGGCTTCAACGCGTTCGTGCTGCGCTATTCCGTGAAACCGTCCATCTTCCCGGTCGCGTTGCTGGAAGCGGCTGAAGCGATGCGGCGGATTCGTACGCATGCCGACGAATGGCATTGCGATGCCGACGCGATCGCGGTGATCGGCTTCTCCGCCGGCGGTCACCTTGCCGCCAATCTTGCGACTTCCGCCAGCGACGACGTGCTCGCGGCACATGGTTACGATGCGGATGCGGTGCGCCCGAACGGCCTGATGCTCGCCTACCCGGTGGTCACGTCCGGCCCGCTCGCCCACCGCGGCAGTTTCGATGCGCTGCTCGGCGACCGCAAGGCCGATCCGGAAGCGCTCGACGCCGTTTCGATCGAAAAGCATATCGACGCGAAGACGCCGCCGGTGTTCGTCTGGCATACCGTTCCGGACGATTGCGTGCCGTATGAGAACACGCTGATGCTCGTCGACGCTTGCAAGAAGGCCGGCGTGAGCGTCGAGGCGCACCTGTTCCCCAGCGGCGGCCACGGCCTGTCACTCGGCACCGCCGAAACCGCATGGCAGGGGGTCAACGGCATCGAACCGTGCGTGCAGGTCTGGCCGAAACTTGCGATCGCGTGGATGCGTCGTACATTTGCGGATACCGACGCTGCCACGACCGGCTCTGCCACAGCCGACGCGATTGCCGAATAATCGCCATTCCTGCGTTTTTTTCTGCGTCTTTTCACGTCTTTTTTGTCGCACGACTTGAAAATAACCGCCAAAAATCAAAGACGCGCAACGTTTTGCGCCACCTAATCGCCAAAATCAGATGGGACGCGACTCGTGCACCATCTGACGATCGCCGTAATACAACGAGTTCAGGCCAGGATTCGCCGGCGTGAACTCGTTGTATTACGCCGGACGCGCCGGACGCACCGGACAGCCGCTGAGCACGCTGGACAGCTACCGGACAACCATTGAACAACCACCGGGCACCACCGGCCGAACACCACCTACAAGCACACGCGCATAGGCTCCCATAGGCACATATTGACGATTTGTGCAGATTTGCCACCCGTCGTCGCACTGCGACGCACACTGCATAGACCCGTTGGTAGTCTGTGATTGGTTCGCAACGGCACATTCGTTGCGCCCGATGGAAAAGCAAGCCACACGAACCGACCCCGCGCAACCGCGCAAAACCACACAGAGAGACCTATGAATATCATCAATTTCTTCGTCAACCTCATCAAGGACCCCCGTACCGCGATCGCCAGCTGGATTGCCATGGGCACCGCGCCTGCGCTCGGCTTCATCTTTCTCATCGTATTCATTGAGACGGGCGTGGTGTTCTTCCCGTTCCTCCCCGGCGACTCGCTGCTGTTCGCAGCCGGCTTCTTCGCCGCGCAGGGCGACAGCGGGCTGCCGTTGATGGCACTGCTGCCCATAGTGTGGA
>OICR01000947.1_pt1 | contig 11052 bp, 10 predicted proteins | sample 1581321 | NCBI WGS metagenome assembly OICR01 (sample SAMEA3882557, study PRJEB24775) | human gut metagenome | biome: human-associated habitat; feature: intestine environment; material: feces | place: Netherlands | collected 2009/2010
CCGAAGTGTAGATGTTGACGTCGTTCTCCTTTTCGGACGAGCCGCCGAACCACGCTGCGATAACCGAGCCGTCATCAAGAGGCAGAACGGTGGAGGCGTGGCAGGAATTCGTAATTTTCTCGGTAAATATCCACTCTTTTTCTGCCGAGACGATAATCTTCTTGGGGTCGGTTTCGACCTCGACGGGTGTATTGTCCGTTTTCGGGGGCGTAACGGTCGAACTGCCGCCGGCTGAGGGCTTTGCCGTGCCGGCAGGCTTAATGATTATGTTATTGTTTCTGTCTGCGGGCGCGGGAGAGGCGGTATTGCCGCCGTTTTCCGCGGGGGCGGCCGTCTCGGACGGAGCGGTCGTGTCATCGTTTGCGGGCGCGGCAATGACATCCGAAACGGTGTCTGCCGCAGTGGTGCCTTCTGCTGCGGTGGTGTCGCCGTTTCCGTCGGAGGAGCAGGCCGCGCAGGACAAAATCATCAGAGCCGCAATTGCTAAAGCTAAAAATCTTTTCATTCCACAAATCTCCATATAATCTCTTTTTTGTTTTCCGGTTATTCAATGCCTTGAGGCTGCGGATATTCATTATCTGCGCCGCGCAAACGGTAGCACAGACCGACAGCCATCCTTGCACCTCTAAACATTATACATCTTTACGGCGGAAAATGTCAACTTTTTTTGTTGGTTTTCGACTAAAAAACCGCCGGATTTGTTCAATTTTTTTAAATAAATTATAAATAGCCAATTTACATATTATGCTATACAAATACCTGTGTTTTGCATTAATATGCACACAATATGTATGGGTGCGGCGGACAACTGCCTTTTTGTAAAAACAAAACGCACCTCCCGTATTTTTGTGTCGGACGGCGCGTTTTGATATGCAAAATCTTTTATTTGTAGTTCCCGATGACCTCTTTGTAGAACTCTATCGCCTCGCCTATGGCGGCAAGGTCTATATTTTCGTCGACGCTGTGGACGCTGTTGAACTGCTGATTGTCTATGTCTATCGGCGCAAAGCGCAGGGTACACGGGCAGACGTCGCACAGCCAGCGGGCGTCGGTGCCCGCCGCGAGAACGAACGGAGCAACCGCGGCGTGCGGGAACGTCTTGCGTGCGCAGCGGCAGACATACTCGAAAGCCTTGCTCCCCGTGTCCGCGGGACGGTGGAACTCATGCCCGTCGGCAGGCTCTGTTATCTCGAGCGAATATTTCTTTGCGAGCGCCCGTATCTTCTCCATGTCGGCCTCAAGGTCGGCCTCGTCGATATATCTTATCAGTGCGCTCGCCGAGCACTCGTTGTCGCGCGGGGTCTCGCCCTTTTTCGACTCGATGCTGCCGAAAGAGCAGGTCGTGCCGAGCATGGCGGCGGCCTGACCGTTTATCTTGGGCATGAGTTTTACGAGCAGCGGCTCAAAGCACCACAGGTTTGCAAAAATAAATCTCAGGGGGAAGCTCATATAGGGCATGAGTGAGGTGAACATCTCGCGCACCTGCGCGGGCATTTTTACAGTAAGCTTGAGCGACGAAACCTCGGCTATAAATTTCGAGACGCGGGTCACGGGGTTATCCGTGAGGACAAAGCCCTCGGTGTCGCCCTGAACGGCGCGGACATTCATTCTGTGGTAGCCCTTTTCGTGGACGGCTATCATGGCGCACTTGCAGTCTATTCCGTTTATCGGCGCGCCGATAACTCCGCCGCCCTCGTCTATGGCGAGCTCGAATTCTATGCCCTGCTCCTCAAAATATTTAACAGCCTCATGTATGCCGTCGCCGAAAACCTCCTCGTTGTGGCCGGAGGCTATGTATAGATTGCAGGCGGGCTCAAAGCCTTCCGAAAGCAGCTCTTCCGCGGCGGTCATCTCCGCAAAGAGCGGAGTCTTTGTGTCCACGGTGCCGCGTCCCCAGAGCTTTCCGCCCTCTATCTCGCCGAATTTCGCGTGGCTCCATTCGCCCGTTGCGGCGACTACATCGTGGTGCGACATGAGCAGGATGTTTCGGTTTCTGTCCCGCCCCGGTATTTTATATACCCAGCAGTCCTCGCTGAAATATTTTATCTCGGCGCGCTCATGCAGCAGCGGAAACAGCTCCCTGACCGCCGCGCGGAGCTTCGAAAACTCCGTGTCGTCATATATCTCGCGGGACGAGACCGTTTGACACTCTATCATTTTCATCAGCCGTTCGCCGTTTTCCGTGTCCTCACGCTCTGTCGTATAGACCGGCTTTTCGCCTATAGGCTCCGCCTTTTTTGCGGCGAGCGCGGTCCTTATCAGCAGTATGCCGACAAAGATAACCAGAGCCGCCAATACCGCAAGAAAAATATAAACTCCCATGCTTGTTCACCCTTTCTCGTGATGTCCTGATTTTATCATATTCCGCCCGCTCTTGCAACTTGACTTTTCGGCATATTAAATGATAGAATAAGAGTAACCCCGGTGCTGCCCGGCAGGTCGGCACGGAAAAAAACAAAAAAACGGAGGGATTCGGTGAGCAAAGAGGGAACTACGGGCAGAAAGATTCACTGCGCCGTATGCGGACGCACTTTTGACGCGGCCGCGGACAAATGCCCAAACTGCTCGGCTCCCGCATCGCTGTCGCAGACGGTGGCGGAGCCAAGGGAAGAGAAAAGAGAACCTGTGTTCGTGTGCACGATATGCGGTCATACCTATGACGGGGACGCCGCGCCCGAGCGCTGCGAGAACTGCGGAGTAGGCGGCGAGCTTATCGAGGAGCGCCGTCCCGCACCGACAAGGACATGGATATGCACCGTCTGCGGGCTTAAAATCAAGGGCGAAAATGCGCCTGGAAAATGCCCGAAATGCGAGTCGCCCGCCGAGCTGTTCGCGGCTCAGAAGGACGGGATAGCCCGTATGCGCTGCTCGATATGCGGCTTTGAAACAGAGGGCGACACCGCGCCCGAGCGCTGCGAGAACTGCGGGGTGGACGGAGAGCTGTTCGAGCCCGTGAAAAACTGACGGAGAGGCAAAAATGAAGGTACTTGTTATAGACGGTCAGGGCGGCGGAATAGGCAAGCTGCTCGTCGCCGGGATAAAAAGCGAATATCCGGACTTTTTCGTGACCGCCGTAGGAGCCAACAGCATAGCGACCTCCGCCATGCTCAAGGCGGGCGCCGATGCCGCCGCAACGGGCGAAAATGCCGTTTTGGTCGGCTGCCGCAGGGCGGATGTCATAGCGGGTCCCGTCGGCATAGTCGTAGCCGATTCGCTGCTCGGCGAGATAACGCCCGAGATGGCGCGGGCTATAGGGCAGAGCGACGCAAAACGCGTGCTCATACCCGTCAACCACTGCGACAATATCGTTGTCGGGGTCGGGGATATCCCCATGGCGAGACTCGTTCAGGCCGCCGTGAAAGAAATAGGAAAACTGTCTTGATTTTCTCTTGAAATATGATATAATAAACGCGATCTCATGAAGGGATCGGGCTTTCAGAAGAGAGCGATTTTTTTCAAATACCGTAAAAACATTGCCGCGAGGGTAACTGCGCTTCCAGGAGGGAGTTCCGTGCCCCCGCTTTTTGTTTTTTGAAAGGACGATCCTCATGACAAACAAAAATTCAGACAGAATCAAAAAGATGGTCATAACCGCGCTTTGCGTCGCGCTGTGCATCGTGCTGCCCATGGCGTTCCATGCGGTCAAAAATGCCGGGACTATATTCCTGCCCATGCATATCCCCGTGCTTCTCTGCGGGCTTATCTGCGGCTGGCAGTACGGGCTTGTCTGCGGCCTGCTCGGCCCCGCGCTCTCGACGCTTCTGACCCAGATGCCGCCCATGGCCATACTTCCCGCGATGACCGCAGAGCTCGCCGTATACGGCGCGGTGACAGGTCTTATGATGTATGCGTTCAAATACAAGGCCACTTACCTCTCTTTGTATGCGAGCCTTGTAACCGCGCTCATAGCGGGGCGCGTAGTCTCGGGCATACTCAAGGCGCTCATTTTCTCCGCCGGAAGCTACTCGTTCTCCGTGTGGATAACCGCGTCATTTGTCACCTGCCTGCCGGGACTCGCCATTCAGCTTGCGATAATCCCGAGCCTCGTCAAGGTGCTCGACAAGGCAAAGCTCTTGCCGCGCAGACAGGCGAAAAAACAGTCTTGACTTTGAATTTTCTTCGGGGTATAATAATCCCATATTCTAAAGGCTGTGACGAAGAACACGATTCTTTCGGGACGATCAGAGAGGGAGGCGTTTGCTGCGAGCTTCCTTCGTCCGCAGGAGTCATTCCGCTTTTGAGCCGCAGGGCGAGGAGCCTTGCCGCGTGCCCGCGTTAAGGGCCGAGAGTTAAACACAAGGTGGTACCGTGCTTATTGCACCCTTGGGACGGCCGCAGCCGTCCTGAGGGTGTTTTTTATAAATCAGGGCAGAAATGACAGGAGGATATAAAATGCTTGATCTCAGATTTGTAAGAGAAAACCCCGAAACAGTCAAGGAAAATATCAGAAAGAAGTTCCAGGATCAGAAGCTCCCGCTCGTAGACGAGGTTATAGAGCTCGATAAGCTCAGCCGCGCCGCAAAGGGCGAGGCTGACGAGCTGCGCGGCAGCCGCAACCGCCTTTCAAAGCAGATAGGCGCGCTCATGGCGCAGGGCAAGCGCGACGAGGCCGAGGAAGTGAAGGCTCAGGTCGGCGCGAACGCCGCAAGGCTTGCCGAGCTTGAGAAGCTCGAGGAGGAGCTGGGCGAAAAGATAAAGAAGATAATGATGGTCATTCCGAATATCATCGACGAGAGCGTACCGATAGGCCGCGACGACAGCGAGAATGTCGAGATAGAGCGCTTCGGCGAGCCCGCAGTTCCCGATTTTGAGGTTCCATATCACACGGACATAATGGAGAGAATGAACGGCATAGACCTCGACTCCGCAAGAAAAGTCGCGGGCAACGGCTTTTACTATCTCATGGGCGATATCGCCCGCCTGCATTCTGCGGTTATCTCCTACGCGCGCGACTTCATGATAGACCGCGGCTTCACCTACTGCGTGCCGCCGTTCATGATAAGAAGCGACGTGGTCACCGGCGTTATGAGCTTTGCCGAGATGGACGCTATGATGTATAAAATAGAGGGCGAGGACCTCTATCTCATCGGCACGAGCGAGCACTCGATGGTCGGCCGCTTCATCGGCGAAATTCTGCCCGAGAGCAGCCTTCCCCAGACGCTGACGTCCTACTCCCCCTGCTTCCGCAAGGAGAAGGGCGCTCACGGCATCGAGGAGCGCGGCGTATATCGCATCCACCAGTTCGAGAAGCAGGAGATGATAGTCGTCTGCGAGCCGGAGGACAGCAAGATGTGGTTCGACAAGCTCTGGAAAAACTCTGTGGAGCTGTTCCGCAATCTGGAGATTCCCGTCCGGCAGCTCGAGTGCTGCTCGGGTGATCTTGCCGACCTCAAGGTCAAGTCCTGCGACATTGAGGCGTGGAGCCCCCGCCAGCAGAAATATTTCGAGGTCTGCTCCTGCTCGAACCTCGGCGACGCGCAGGCGCGCAGGCTTAAAATCCGCATCAACGGCAAGGACGGCAAGCACTTCGCCCACACGCTCAACAACACCGTCGTCGCCCCGCCGAGAATGCTCATAGCGTTCCTTGAGAACAACCTCAATGCCGACGGTAGCGTGAACATCCCCGAAGCCCTCAGACCTTATATGGGCGGCAAGGAGAAGATAGGCGGCTGAGACAAATCCCGATAAAAATATGAAAGCCATAACTTGCAGTCATTGCTGCGGGTTATGGCTTTTTGCCGTTATATTATCTTCAAGCTGTTTACACAGATTTTACTTTCGCTTTACCGAAACTCGGTTGATTTACCGTCTCTCTGCGGGGTAAACTTATTGGCAGAAGGGGGAAAGCCGGGCACAAAACTCAAAAACGCACGCGCCCGGTCGATAAGAAGATGAAAGAAACCACTGCCGCCAAAAAGGACGGAAGCTTTTTCGAAAAGCACGCGGAGATATGGAAATTTATAAAGTTCACTTTTGCGGGCGCGTCCTCGTCGCTGATAGAGCTCGGCGTGTTCGCCCTGCTCCAATATGTTGTGTTCAAGTCGCTGAACGATGTTCCCGTGACGGACAGCCCCGTTTTGGCGTTTCTCGGAATCGAATATAAGGGCTATATGTATTCTTACTTCATCTCGACAGTCGTCGGCTACGCGATAGCCTATGTCATGAACAGGAAGATAACCTTCAAGGCCGACGCAAACCCGCTGCTCTCGACGGTTTTGTATGCGATTATGGTCGTGTGCACCATCATTTTCAACACCTGGTTCGGCGCATTTCTCGGCACGCTCATAAAAAACAGCGGACACAGCAACGCACTTGTCGAGCTTCTGACCAAGGTGGTCGTCATGACCGTGCCCACCCTTTGGACATACCCGCTCAACAGGTTCGTTATCCACAGAAAGAAAAAGCCCGAAGCTGAGCAGGAGGCGTAAATATGCACTTTAACTCCGACGGAAAGTTCAAAATAATGCAGATAACCGATATACAGGAGATTCCGAAGGTGTCGCCCGACACGTTAAAGCTTATTAACGCGGCGCTGGAGAGCGAAAAGCCCGACCTCGCAGTGTTCACGGGCGATCAGATAAAGGGCTACGGAGTCTCGTATAAGGGCAGGGGCGACGAGCTCACGGAAAACGTCGCCGAGACGGTGAGAACGCTGCTGAAGCCCGTGACCGACAGGCATATCCCGTTCGCCGTCACCTTCGGCAACCACGACAGGCAGGTTGGGATAAGCAACGAAGAGCAGTTTGAAAAGATATACAAGGCTCTGCCCGGCTGCATCGGCGAGCAGGCCGAGGGCATAGACGGAGGCGGAACATATAATATACCCATCCTCTCGTCGGACGGCAAACGCACCGCGTTCAATATATATCTGTTCGACAGCGGAACGGACGCAAAAGGCGGAGGCTATGAGCCTTTCAGCCCGGAGATAATAGCTTGGTACAGAAAGAAGCGCGACGAATTGAAAGCCGAAAACGGCGATTATGTTCCGTCGATAGTGTTCCAGCACATCCCGATGTTCGAGCACTACAATGTGCTAAGGAGAGTCGGAAAGCACGAAAAGGGCGCGATACCCGCGTTCAGAGTACACAAGGGCGAATACTATAAAACAGACGAGAGCAAATGCGTCGAGGGCTCTGTTCTGCTCGAACCGCCGTCGATACCGGATATCAACACCGGCGAGTTCGAGGCGCTCAAAGAAAAAGGCGACGTGCTCGGAGTCTATGTCGGCCACGACCACAAAAATTCCTATGTCGGAAAGACGGAAGATATAGATGTCGGCTTCACGCCTTCGGCGGGCTTCAATGTCTACGGCAACGGAAAACAGCGCGGCGTGCGATGCTTTGTCCTCGACGAAAAAAATCCGCGCAATTACAAAACCTATACAAGAACATATAAACAGCTCTGCGACGGCAAACTTAACACGCCGCTTAAAGACGCCGTCTGGCGCGTGGTCCCGACGACTATGGACATGGCAAAGCCGATGATAGCGAAGGCTCTCGCGGCGATTGCGGCAGCTGCTGCGCTTGCGGTCGTTGCCGTCAAAATTTTTTAAACAGACAACTTCCAGTTTTCATCATGACTCTTTGCAAAGCCCCGGAACAACATTGTCCCGGGGCTTTGCAGATAAAAAAGCTGCCGCGAAATACGGCAGCTTTAAATATTATCTTTTTGTGCCCGCAACTACAAATTTTTCGTCGTCCGAGACGGCGGTGTCAACCTCGAAATACGGCGCAAATACCGCGCTCAGCTCCTCGGCTGTCAGCATCTTGCGCGAGACGCTGCTCGCTCTGCCGCTGTGATGTCTGTTCAGCGCCTCAATGCTCATGCCGTGCGCCACGGTCAGCCGCCCGTCGGGCTTAAGCCACCGGGACAGGCGCCTAACGAGCCTCTCCGGGCTCTCGAAATGCGGAAACGCGTTATAGACCACGCAGCAGTCGCACAGGCGCTCGACGGCTATTTCCTCAACGTCGCCGCAGATGACCTCGACCCGCGGATCGTGCATTTTCGATGCGGCTATGCGCGCCATTTCCGACGAGATATCAACGCCGATAACGCGTTCCGCGCCGCGTGCGAGGTAATACGGAAACATAACTCCCGTGCCGCAGGCGACGTCCAGAACGACGGAGTTTTCTTTCACTCCGGCGGCGTCAAGTATGAAATTTATCTTCTCGTCGCTCTTTATCATTTCGGCATCCCACTCCGGAGCCATGCGGTCAAAAAACGCCGCTATTTCTTTTTTATTCATGTGCCGTCCCCCGTGTGTTTTTTTGCAAAGATATGATACCACACGGCCGCGCGATTATCAATACGAGTATGAACAAAGCAGTCTGCGGAGAAGTTTGTATCGTTCGGCAAGCAAGCCGTTGTGCACTTCGCAAATCTCGATTCGTATATGAAAAGCCGAAAGGAAAATCAGGTTTCTCTCTAATACCGAAACTTTTTATAACGTAAAAGGCCTCCCGCTTAGGGGAGGTCTTTCACTATAGATATAAGGGTTGATGAGATCAGTTTTCGCCGTCGCCGTTTATGGTCGATATCTCGGGGGTTATCTCCTCGAGGACGTCAAGGACTATCTTTACAGTATCAAGCGATGTGAAAATCGTCACTCCGTTTTGAACGGCGCAGCGGCGTATCTCAACTCCGTCCTCAAAATGAGAGCCGGAGAGAACCGCACGCGTGTTGATAACATAGCTGACATAGCCCGCTCTTATGGAGTCGAGGATTTCCGTGCTGCCCTCGCTGAGCTTGCCGCGAACGCGGGTGCGTATACCGTGCTTCTTGAGGAACGCCGCAGTTCCGGCGGTCGCCTCGATGTTGAAGCCGAAATGGTAGAACCGCTCGACAAGCGGCAGAGCCTCCTCCTTGTCCTCGTCGGCAAGGGTGACTATGACCGTGCCGTATTCCTTCATCTTGACTCCGGACGCCTGGAGCGCCTTGTAGAGCGCTCTGTTGAGGCGCTTGTCATAGCCTATTGCTTCGCCGGTGGACTTCATCTCGGGCGAGAGATATGCGTCCATGCCGGTCAGCTTCTCGAACGAGAAGGCGGGCGCTTTGACATACCAGCGTTTGCCGTCGGGCAGGCGCATATCCGTTATACCCTGCTCGCGCAGGCTCTGACCGAGCATAACCTTTGTCGCTATGCGGACAAGGTTGCAGTCGGTGGACTTCGAAAGGAACGGTACGCTTCTCGATGCGCGGGGATTGACCTCGATAACATAGACGTTGTCGTCGCCGTCAACTATAAACTGTATATTGAACAGTCCGACTATACCTATACCGAGACCGAGCTTCGTGGTGTATTCGGCTATCGTGTCTCTGACCTTCTGCGAGATTGAGAAAGGCGGATATACGCTCGTGCTGTCGCCCGAGTGGACGCCGGTGCGCTCGATCTGCTCCATGATGCCGGGCACCAGGTAATCGGTGCCGTCGCAGATGGCGTCAACTTCACATTCGGTGCCGTAGATGTACTTATCCATCAGCACCGGGTGGCTCATGTCCACATGCTTGGTGATAACGCCCATATACTCAATGACATCGCTGGAGTTATAGGCCACAATCATATTCTGGCCGCCCAGAACGTAAGACGGACGCATCAGGACGGGGTAGCCGACCTCCTGGGCAGCCTGCAGGGCTTCGTCCAGAGTAAAGACGGTGCGGCCCGCCGGGCGGGGAATGCCGCAGCGTTCCAACAGCTCATCAAAGCGTTCGCGGTCCTCGGCTTCATCAATGGCATCGGCCGGGGTGCCGTAAATGGGCAGGCCGATCTCATCCATATGCTTTGCCAGCTTGATGGCCGTCTGGCCGCCGAACGCGACGACAACGCCCTTCGGCTTTTCGATGTTGATGATATTCATTTGCACAATTCTGCAACGGTCTGGTTAATCACCTTTCCGTCTGCTTTACCTTTCATATCTGCCATAACGGCTTTCATAATCGCGCCTTTGTTTTTGGTTGCCAGCACGTCTGCGAATTTCTCCTGAATGTAGGCCTTGACTTCGTCTGCGCTCATCTGTTTCGGTGCGTACTCGCTGATGACGTCATAGCGGAACTGGTACTCTGCCTTTAAATCCTCGCGGGATGCCGGGCAGGTGTCGATCTGTTCTTTTACGGTTTTCAGCTCTTTTAAGATCACACGGTCTACGAGCTCCGGTTTGATGTCATCACGGCAGCCCTCGTCGATGGCAACCTTCTTGGCTGCGGAGATCAGGGAAGAGATGGCCTCTTTTCTTGCTTTGTCTTTTGCCTTCATTGCTGCTATCATATCACTTCTTAAGGTTTCTAATTCCATTTTTGCTTCCTCCTGATATTTTTTTACTGTTGTTTTGAATGCAGTCTGAGCTGTTTTCAAATACGCTCAGAGCGCGTCTGAAAAAGGCTTTTCGTGAGTTGCTGTTTCAAATACGCTCTAAAGTATAGCACTTCTTTTTCCGCTTTTCCAGTCACTTTGTCGTATAGCATTCTTATTTTCCCCATGGAAGACGATGCTTCGTTACCTGGATTGCCTGATGCGGGCACATTTCCTGGCAGCAGAAACAGCGGATGCACTTTTTATAATCGTAGACCGGCGGATTTCTGCGGCCGTTATCAAAGCGGACAGCTTTCCCTTCCACCGGGCAGCTCTCGACGCAGACGCCGCATTTTTTACATTTTTCTTCTATGATATAGGGGCGGCTCTGGAAGACCCCGAGGATCTCGAGCAGGTCGAGGGCTCCTTTTTTGCGGCCTTTGCGGCGGCGGGTGCTGCCGTAGCGGTGGCCTTTGCCTTTTTCAGTGATAAGATCGGCAAGGGATACCAGTGGTACCGCATTCTGGCGGTGCTGGACCCGGAAAACACCACCGGCTGGGCCCCCAGCGAGACCATCTGGAAGAACATCATCTACCAGCAGCAGCGCGGCGAGATCGCGCTGGGTTCCGGCGGCATCTTTGGCAACGGTCTATTCACCGGCCGGTATTACAGTGTGCCCAACGCCCACAATGACTTCATCCTCAGCTGGATCGGCAACGTGGCGGGCTTTGTGGGCTGCTGCGTGGTGCTGGGGGTGCTGTTCGCCA
>OICR01000953.1_pt1 | contig 10996 bp, 5 predicted proteins | sample 1581321 | NCBI WGS metagenome assembly OICR01 (sample SAMEA3882557, study PRJEB24775) | human gut metagenome | biome: human-associated habitat; feature: intestine environment; material: feces | place: Netherlands | collected 2009/2010
GGGAAGTGTTCAGCTTCCATTTGTCGATGGCCAGCGGAAGAGACTCTGCAGGTGAGGAAAGGATCTCCACATGGCTGATGCGAAGCTCTCTTCCGTGAGGAGCTCTTTCTTCCTCATGAAGAGTTCCTGTGAGGCGGACACACATTGCCTCTTTCAGATCATGAATGGAAACATTTGTCTTATCGTTCTCATATACGGTCTGAAAAAGTCCCTCTTTTTTTCGAAGTATCACAAATGCCACATCACCCATATTACGGATGCTGTGTATTGCACCTTCCACTGTCGCTTCCTGGTCTTTCATGCTCTCGGAAAGAAGCACATCCCAGGCACATTCTTTAGTCTTACAGATTCCATCCATAAATTCCATTCCCTCATCCTCCAATTCCGGTGCAAAAAACATTCGGCATTCAGCCTTTTTTCTTTGCGCCTGTATTTTGATAAGCGGGTCTTACGAACCCGCTCTGCCACTTTTTTCTGTCAAATTCTGCTTTTTCTTTTATATTTTTCTTTTATATTTTTCGTTTATATTTTTCGTTTATACAGAATCATATAAAAGCATCAGAACCATCTGGGCTGTCTCCACCATATTGGTCCCGGAATCCATACTGCATTTCTGAATATAACGGTATGCGTCTTCCTCACTCAGATGATTTCTTTCCATTAAAAGCATCTTTGCATTTGAAATATAATTCTGCTCTTTCCATGAACGCTGCTTCGGTTTTTTCTTATCTTTTTTCCAGCGCCTTTCGATCTGGGAAAGGATCATGCTTACTGTATTTACCAGATCTCCGGCTTTCAGAGGCATTCCCACACACAAAACAGAAGGTGGTGCTTCACTGATCACTCCCTGCGAAGCCATAAGCAGCATTTCAAAATAATCCGGCATATAGTCCAAAAGATCACGGTAATACATATCCTGAAGATGATAGCCGCAAAGCAGGACGCCACCATCAAGTTCCGAGATACTGGCAAGGGCATTTGCACCCGAATTGCATACCGCCGCCACCGTGAATCCATATCGGTTAAGGACTGTGCGGATCTTTTTTGCATCTTCTATTTTCGGTAATGCAATCACGATACTCGTGTTCATAAGCCGCCACTCTCTTTCGTCCCATTATGCCTCAATCATCAGATTCGATACAGATACTCCTCGATCTCCCAGTCGGAAATCTCCTGGGAATAACGCAGCCATTCTTTTCTTTTGGCCTGCGCGTACTGTTTGCAGAAATCTTCTCCAAGGATCTCTTTCATCCAGTCACTTTCTTCAAACAGTGTGATCGCTTCCCGCAAGTTCTCCGGTAAATTCTCGATACCCTGTTCCTTCTGGTCCGACTCGGAAAGAGAACGGTCAGAAGCTTTTGTCGGATAGATCTTCTTCTGGATTCCATCCAGGCCCGCTGCCAGGCATACCGCAAAAACAAGGTATGGGTTGGATGCAGCATCCGGGCTTCGAAGCTCGATCCTGGTATCATTGCCATTGACTCTCGGGATCCTTACCAGTGAATTCTGATTGTTTCTCGTCCAGGTCAGTTCTGTCGGTGCATCGAATCCAGGCACAAGGCGCTTGTAAGAGTTTACCAGCGGATTTGTGATAAGTGCCATTTCCCGGCTGTGTGCCAGAAGACCTCCGATAAAATAGCATGCCTCATTACTTAATTTGGACGGATCATCCGGATCCACAAAAATATTTCTTCCATTTTTAAACAGCGAAAAATGGATATGCATGGCGGAACCATTTACTTCCCGTCTTGGTTTCGGCATAAATGTCGCATGAAGTCCATGACGTTTGGCTACGGTCCTTACAGCCATCTTAAAGGTCATAACTGCGTCTGCCATCTCACGTGCTTCCCCGTAATGAAGGGCGATCTCATGCTGTGCAGGTGCTGTCTCATGATGAGAGGATTCCACCTCAAATCCCATATCCTCAAGAGTCAGTACCATATCACGTCTTGCATTTTCACCCAGATCCACCGGACTTACATCCAGATATCCGGCTTTTTCGTGAGAAACTGTTGTAGGCATTCCGTTATCATCAATATGAAACAGGAAAAACTCGCATTCCGGGTCAACATAGCAGGTGTATCCTGCCTCTTCTGCTGCCTGCGCTGTTTTTTTCAGAATGTATCTGGAGCTCATCTCATGCTCAGATCCGTCTGCACGGCGCATATCACAGATCAGTCTTGCAACCTTTCCCTGCTGAGGACGCCATGGGAGAATTGAAAAAGTATCGTAATCCGGATACAGGATAAGATCTGGCTCCTTTTCTCCCACAATGCCCGCAATATGAGAGCCATATACAACGCACTGGTTATCCAGGGCTCTTGGAAGCTCTCTTGCTGTGATCGCAATATTTTTCAGAGTTCCAAACATATCTGTAAACTGGAGGCGGATGAACTCTACGTCTTCCTCCTCTGCCATTGCAAGAATCTCTTCTCTGGTATAATTCCCCATAGTATTCTCTCCTTTATTTCCTCATCACACAAAATAATTACCCTAAAAAATAGAAAAAGGGTGCACTTCAGAGAGCTTTCGCTCCTGAAGAACACCCTTGTTCATGGACGTAATTATAGCAATCGGTCAATTCTTTGTCAACTTTTTTTTAAAGGAAATTAGGGGCAAAAAGAACTTTGCCCCTGGTATTTTTAACTTTTTTACTGTAAATATGAATAACTCATCAGAGATTCATCCACTGCCTTCGCAGCCTCACGTCCCTCGTGGATCGCCCATACGACAAGTGACTGTCCACGGTGCATATCGCCTGCTGTGAATACACGGTCTACGCTTGTTGCGTACTGCTCCGGTTTTGTCTCCACGTTGGTTCTTGGTGTCAGTGCTACATGGAAAGCATCGGTTACATATTTCTCGCTTCCGAGGAAACCTGCTGCAATCAGTACCACATCTGCAGGAATCACTTCCTCGCTGCCCTCGATAGGAACCATGTTGAATCTTCCGGTCTTTTCGTCTTTTACGCTTTTCAGTTTGACAATCTTTGCCTTGCAGACATTTCCTTTTTTATCTTTGATAAATTCGGTAACGGTTGTCTGATAGATTCGCGGGTCATGACCAAATACTGCAATAGCCTCTTCCTGGCCGTAATCGGTTTTCAAAACCTTCGGCCACTCCGGCCACGGGTTGGACGGTGTTCTTGTTACCGGAGGCTTTGGCATCATCTCAAGCTGTGTTACGGATTTTGCACCAAGACGGATGGAAGTTCCCACACAGTCATTTCCGGTATCACCACCGCCGATGACCAGAACATGTTTGCCTTTTGCAAGCTCATATGGGAATTTTGCAAAATCGGTATCCAGAAGGCTTTTTGTTACCTGTTTCAGGAAATCCACTGCAAAGTAGATTCCTTTTGCATCTCTTCCTGGAACCTTGATATCTCTCGGATGGGAAGCTCCGCAGCAGAGAAGGACACGGTCATAATCTTTCAGAAGCTGCTCCGCGGTAATGTCCACACCAACGTTGATGTTGGTGACAAACTTCACGCCTTCCTCTTCCATCAGTTTCAGTCTGCGGTCGATGACTTTTTTCTCCAGTTTCATATTCGGGATACCATAGCGGAGAAGTCCTCCAATACGGTCGTTTCTTTCAAATACGGTTACGCTGTGACCACGGCGGTTCAGCTGCTGTGCTGCTGCCAGTCCGGAAGGGCCGCTTCCGATGACTGCGATTGTCTTTCCTGTGCGGACAGGCGGGATCTGTGGTTTTACCCAACCTTCTGCATAGGCAGTCTCGATAATGGCTTTCTCATTTTCCTTTGTGCTGACCGGATCTCCGTTCAGGTTGCAGGTACAGGCAGCTTCACAGAGTGCCGGGCATACTCTTGAAGTAAACTCCGGAAAACTGTGGGTCTTGTTCAGACGAAGAAATGCCTGTTTCCAGTTTCCTGTGTATACAAGATCGTTTGTCTCAGGAACCAGGTTGTGAAGCGGGCAGCCGGAAGCCATTCCGCCGATCATCATACCTGCCTGGCAGAAGGGAACGCCGCAGGCCATGCAGCGTGCTCCCTGAAGTTTCTGTTTTTCTTTATTTAACGGAATACGAAATTCGTTGAAATTCTGAATACGTTCTTTTGGCGGCAGAACTTTTGCCGTTTCTCTTTCATAATCTAAAAATCCAGTTGGCTTTCCCATTTCCTCATCCTCCTTAATGTTTCACGCCGATGCTCTCATAGAATGCTTCCATCTGTGCCTGCTGGCTGGTCAGACCTTTTTCTTCCAGCTTTGCACTTAATGTGATCATTCTCTTGTACTCATCCGGAATGAGTTTTTTGAAGTGAGGCAGATAGGAATCAAAATCAGCCAGCACCTTCTTACCGATCTCGGAGCCTGTTGCTTCCACATGAGCCTCGATGAGATCACGAAGCTCTTTTTTATCATATTTATTATCCACTTTTTCAATGGAGATCATTGCTTTGTTAAGGTTCTTGTAAAGAACGTTGTCCACATCAAGAACATAAGCGATACCGCCGCTCATACCTGCCGCGAAGTTCTTTCCGGTTTTTCCGAGAACTACCACACGGCCACCGGTCATGTACTCGCATCCATGCTCACCAACACCCTCAACTACTGCCACTGCACCGGAATTACGAACTGCAAAACGCTCACCTGCAACACCGTTGATAAATGCAGTTCCGCTGGTTGCGCCATAGAGAGCCACGTTTCCGACGATGATGTTATCCTCTGCCTTGTATCCGGCCTTCTCCGGTACTTTAACGATCAGCTTGCCACCGGAAAGTCCTTTTCCGAAGTAGTCATTGCTGTCGCCGGTAAGTTTCAGTGTCAGTCCTTTCGGGATAAATGCACCGAAGCTCTGTCCGCCTGCACCTGTACAGTTTACAGTTACAGTATCTTCCGGAAGGCCCTCTTTATGGTTTCTCGTGATCTCAGATCCAAGGATGGTACCGAATGCACGGTCTGTGTTGGTAACATTTACATCAACGGAAACTTTCTCACCTTTCTGGATTGCCGGTGCACATTTCTTAACCAGAACTTTTTCATCCAGAGTTTTCTCAAGGTTGAAATTGTATACCGCTTTCGGATCAAACGTAACTTTACCTTTTCCTGCATATGGATTGTTCAGGATGGCGCTTAAGTCAACTTTGCCCTTGTGCGGCTCCTGTACGCTGTCAGAAACGGTAAGAAGATCTGTACGGCCTACCATCTCGTCAATGGTTGCAACACCCAGGCGTGCCATGTACTCTCTCAGCTCCTGTGCGATAAATCTCATGAAGTTCTCCACATACTCCGGTTTTCCGCGGAATCTCTTACGAAGTTCCGGATTCTGGGTAGCCACACCAACCGGGCAGGTATCCAGATTGCAGACTCTCATCATCACGCAGCCCATGGTTACAAGGGGAGCAGTTGCAAAACCGAATTCCTCTGCACCGAGAAGTGCTGCGATAGCAACGTCACGGCCGCTCATCAGCTTACCGTCTGTCTCGATACGTACACGGTTACGAAGTCCGTTCATGATCAGTGTCTGATGTGTCTCTGCAAGTCCCAGTTCCCACGGAAGTCCTGCATTGTGGATGGAGCTTCTCGGTGCCGCTCCGGTACCTCCGTCGTATCCGGAGATCAGAACGGTCTGTGCTCCGGCTTTTGCAACACCGGCAGCGACCGTACCAACACCAGCCTCGGAAACCAGTTTTACGGAAATATCTGCATACTTGTTTGCATTTTTCAGGTCATAGATCAGCTCTGCCAGATCCTCGATGGAGTAGATATCGTGGTGGGGCGGGGGAGAGATCAGGCCCACGCCGGTGGTGCTGTGGCGGGTCTTGGCGATCCACGGGTATACCTTGGCACCGGGCAGGTTGCCGCCTTCGCCGGGCTTTGCGCCCTGTGCCAGCTTGATCTGGATCTCCTCGGCGCTGACCAGATACTTGCTGGTCACGCCAAAGCGGGCAGAAGCCACCTGCTTGATCTTGGAATTGCTCTCGCTGTGGTAGCGCTCTTCGGGTTCGCCGCCCTCGCCGGTGTTGCTGCGGCCGCCCAGACGGTTCAGGGCGATGGCAATGGTCTCGTGAGCCTCGCTGCTCAGTGCGCCGTAGCTCATGGCAGCGCCCTTGAACCGCTTGACGATGCTGGAGACCGGCTCTACCTCCTCCAGCGGGATGCCGCCGTCTGCGGCGTAGTTGAAGTCCAGCAGACTGCGCAGATGCACGCCCTCGGCACCCATGTTGTCCACGGTGCGGGTGAAGTCTTTGAAGGCCTTGTAGTCGCCCGTGAAGCAGGCTTTCTGGAACAGATGGATGGTCTGGGGATTGAACAGGTGCTCTTCCTTGCCGCTGCGGAACTTGTGGGCACCGCTGTCGGCCAGTTCCATGTTGATATCCAGCCCCAGCGGGTCAAAGGCGGCGTTATGCAGCGCTTCCACATCGGCCTGAATGTCTGCCATGCTGATGCCGCCCACGCGGCTCACGGTGCCGGTGAAGTATTTGTCGATGACCTCCTTCGAGATGCCCACAGCCTCAAAGATCTGGCTGCTCTGGTAGCTCTGGATGGTGGAAATGCCCATCTTGGAGGCAATCTTCACGATGCCGTTGAGGATGGCGTTGTCGTAGTCCTGCACGGCGGCGTAATAGTCCTTGTCCAGCAGACCCTCGTCGATGAGCTGGGCAATGGTATCGTGGGCCAGATAGGGGTTGACGGCGCAGGCACCGTAGCCCAGCAGGGTGGCAAAGTGGTGCACCTCCCGGGGCTCGGCACTTTCCAAAATCAGCGCCAATGCGGTGCTTTTTTTGGTGCGGATGAGATACTGGGAAACTGCCGACACCGCCAGCAGGCTGGGGATGGTCACATGGTATTCGTCCACATCCCGGTCAGACAGAATGATGATGTTTGCACCCTCCTTATAGGCGCGGTCTACCTCCAGAAATACCCGGTCGATGGCCTTTTCCAGACTGGTGTTCTTGTAGTAGTTGATGGACACCGTAGCCACCTTGAAGCCCGGCACGTTCATGTACTTGATCTTCAACAGATCGGTGTTGGTCAGGATGGGGTTGTGCACCTTGAGCACTTTGCAGTTCTCCGGCTTATCCTCCAGCAGATTGCCGTGGGCCCCGATGTAAACGCTGGTGGAGGTGACCACCTTTTCCCGGATGGCGTCAATGGGCGGGTTCGTCACCTGCGCAAAGCGCTGCTTGAAATAGTTGAACAGCGGCTGATGCTCATGGGAGAGAACGGCAAGCGGGGTATCGATACCCATCGAAGCGGTTGCCTCGACACCGTTTAATGCCATCTTTCCGATGGAGGAACGGTACTCCTCGTAGGTGTAGCCGAACGCTTTCTGCAGGCGCATCCGCTCTTCTTTCGTGTACTCTTCGACCGGCAGATTCGGGATTTTGATATCCTTTAACTGTACCAGATAACTGTCGAGCCATTCGCCGTACGGCTGTTTCTTTGCATAATATTCTTTGACTTCCTCATCGTTTAAGACTTTTCCCTGTACGGTGTTGACGAGAAGCATTTTGCCCGGATGGAGACGCTCTTTTAAGACGATTTTTTCTTCCGGAACTTCCAGAACACCGACCTCAGAGGAGAGGATCAGAAATCCATCGTTAGTGATGTAGTAACGGGAAGGACGAAGACCGTTGCGGTCGAGCACTGCTCCCATCACATCTCCGTCGGAGAACAGGATCGATGCCGGTCCGTCCCACGGCTCCATCATCGTTGCATAATACTGATAGAAATCACGTTTCTCCTGGGAAATCGTATCGTTGTTTGCCCACGGCTCCGGGATCGTGATCATGACAGCCAGCGGAAGATCCATACCGCTCATGGTCAGGAACTCGAGTGTGTTGTCGAGCATTGCAGAGTCAGAACCCTGGGTGTTGACAACCGGCAGAACCTTGTGCAGTTCATCCTGCAGCATCGGGGAGGACATCGTCTCCTCACGGGCCAGCATCTTGTCGGCGTTTCCGCGGATGGTGTTGATCTCGCCGTTGTGTACGATGAAACGGTTCGGATGGGCTCTCTCCCAGCTTGGGTTCGTGTTCGTGCTGAACCGGGAATGCACCATGGCGATTGCAGATTCATAATCGACATCCTGCAGATCGCGGAAGAAGGTGCGGAGCTGTCCTACGAGGAACATACCTTTGTATACGATGGTACGGCTGGAAAGGGATGGCACGTAGGTGTTGTCGTTGCTCTGTTCGAAAACACGGCGTACGACGTACAGACGACGGTCGAAAGCGATTCCCTTTTCCACATCCTCCGGTTTTTTGATGAATGCCTGCATGATGTAAGGCATACACTCTCTTGCCTTATGGCCGAGAACTTCCGGAACGGTCGGCACGGTTCTCCATCCAAGGAGTTCCAGTCCCTCTTTTTCCACGATGATCTCAAACATCTTTTTTGCCTGGTTCCGTTTCAGCTCATTTTGTGGGAAGAAGAATACGCCGACGCCGTATTCCCGTTCTCCGCCTAATGAAAAACCGAGGGTCGAACAGGCTTTGGAAAAGAATTTGTGCGATATCTGCAACAAGATTCCTACTCCGTCTCCTGTTTTACCCTCGGCGTCTTTGCCGGCTCTATGTTCAAGATTTTCTACGATTTTTAATGCGTTTTCTACGGTCGCATGGGATTTTTCACCTTTGATATTCACGACGGCTCCGATACCGCAGTTGTCGTGTTCAAAGGAAGAACGGTACAGCCCTTCTTCTCCCATGACACGCTCTTTGCTCTGTGTCATACGGCTTCCCTTCCTTTACTTTCCTTATTTTCGGTTATCCTTTGTCTTTTCTGAAAAGAATGGAGGGGAATCTTTTGTTCCCCGCCGTTCTTTCTGGATTGCCCTTACTATACTCTATTTTTTTCGTCCTGTAAAGAGCAAATTTAATTTTTATATAATTTTTTACAATTTTTCTTTACTTTCTTAGGTTATTGCTGCATTTTACCTAATTTTCTACACTTTCGATCCATTATTTCGCTGCATGGTACTCGGCTGCTGCTGCGATCAGGCCGCGGAACAGCGGATGCGGACGGTTCGGACGGGATTTGAACTCCGGATGTGCCTGCGTTGCGATGTAGAACGGATGATCTGAAAGTTCTACCATCTCAACGATTCTTCCGTCCGGAGAAACACCGGAGAGAACCATGCCGTTTTCGGTCAGTGCTTTCCGGAAATCGTTGTTTACTTCATAGCGGTGGCGGTGACGCTCGGAAATCTCTTTCTCACCGTACAGCTCCTGTGCTTTCGATCCGTCTGCCAGGACGCATGGATATGCGCCGAGACGTAACGTACCGCCGATATCCTCGATTCCATCCTGATCCGGCATCAGTGCGATCACCGGGTGCATGGTGTTCGGGTTCATCTCGATGCTGTGTGCGTCGTGGTAACCGAGAACGTTTCTTGCATATTCAACAATCGTCAGCTGCATGCCGAGGCAGAGGCCGAGGAACGGAATCTTGTTCTCTCTTGCATATCGAATCGCTGTGATCATGCCTTCGATACCGCGGTTTCCGAATCCGCCCGGTACCAGAACACCGTCCACATCGCTCAGATACTCTGCCACGTTCTCCTCGGTTACCAGCTCGGAATCCACCCATTTCAGGTGTACGTTTGCATGGCTTGCAATTCCGCCGTGTTTTAATGCCTCAACAACGCTCAGGTATGCATCATGCAGCTGGATATACTTTCCGACGAGCGCAATCGTCACCTCTTTGTTCGGATGGCGGAGTGCTTCTACCATATGGGTCCAGTCGGACAGATCCGGTTCCGGGCATGGAAGGTGAAGGCTCTCGCAGACAACCTGCGCCAGGTTCTCTTTCTCCATGGCAAGCGGAGCTTCATACAGATACTCCACGTCCAGGTTCTGCAGAACATGGCTTGACGGAACGTTGCAGAACAGAGCAATTTTATCTTTGATCTCGGTGGTCAGCGGATGCTCGGACCGACATACGATGACATCCGGCTGAATACCGATTCCCTGCAGCTCTTTTACGCTCGCCTGCGTCGGTTTTGTTTTCATTTCACCGGAAGCTTTCAGATATGGAATCAGGGTAACGTGGATCAGAATGGCGTTCTCGTGTCCGACGTCATGCTGGAACTGGCGGATTGCCTCCAAAAACGGCTGGCTCTCGATATCGCCGACGGTTCCGCCGACCTCAATGATGGCAATACGCTCCTCGTCTACTTCTTTTCCGCGGTAGAAACGGCTCTTGATTTCGTTTGTAATGTGCGGAATGACCTGTACGGTGCCTCCGCCGAAATCACCGTGGCGTTCTTTCTGCAGAACAGACCAGTATACTTTTCCGGTCGTCACGTTGGAATTTTTATCCAGGCTCTCGTCGATGAAACGCTCGTAGTGGCCGAGATCGAGGTCTGTCTCTGTGCCGTCATCGGTAACGAAAACCTCGCCGTGCTGAATCGGGTTCATCGTACCCGGGTCAACGTTGATGTACGGGTCAAATTTCTGCATCGTCACTTTGTATCCTCGGGCTTTTAAAAGCCGTCCAAGGGACGCCGCCGTGATTCCCTTTCCAAGGCCGGAGACTACTCCGCCTGTCACAAAGACATATTTTACTGCCATATTGATTTCCTCCTGCTTTTCTCTTCTGATATTTTCTTTTCCGTCACAAGTTTCTCTAAAAGGAAATGTCGCCTGCCGGCGACATCTCTATGATGAAAGCCAGTTACTCCGCGCCTGCGTCGCTCCCGTAACTGCTGACAACATTCGTAATCCGGGCTATCGCCCTACTTACTCATGTCGTCTTGCCCGCCCAATATCTATGAATTCGCTCATGCAAGCATGGCTCATTCATAGCTGCTGTCCGGGGCTTTCATTCAAAATCAAAAACGATTATAACACATCTCGAATTTCCTGCAACTTTTTTTTACTATTTTTTATTATTTTCGACATTTTCCACGAAATCCTAAATTTCTGCACCATATTTTATACATATCACGATTTTCTTGACATCATCCGCAAAAATGAGTATGATAATCAATGTTTTTAAAACATGCAGGTCTACAACTGAAAAAAGGA
>OICR01000956.1_pt1 | contig 10985 bp, 9 predicted proteins | sample 1581321 | NCBI WGS metagenome assembly OICR01 (sample SAMEA3882557, study PRJEB24775) | human gut metagenome | biome: human-associated habitat; feature: intestine environment; material: feces | place: Netherlands | collected 2009/2010
AATAGCCCCGGTCGGGCAGGTTGGAAGACAGTCTCCCAGTCCGTCACAGTAATCATCCCGGATCAGTTTCGCCTTGCCACTAGCCATGACAATAGCTCCTTCGTGGCAGGCAACTGTGCAGGCACCACAGCCGTTGCATTTCTCTTCGTCAATGTGTACGATCTTTCTTATCATGATATCATCTCTCCCTGATTTTTATATTTCTGCAAATGTTTTTGTTTTCACTGACATCATACAAAAATCCCGGAGATTCTTCGGTAACATATGTTACCTTACAGATATAACTCCATTTTTTCCTGATCTTTCACAAGGATCTGACGCCTGTCAAGTTCCAGGATTCCTTCTTCCTGCATCTTTCCCAGTTCTCTGGAAAGAGACGGCCTGGTAATGTTTAAATAATCCGCCATCTCTTCTCTGGAAAGATTCATGTGGATCTGTCCTTCACTGTCCTGGCATTCCACAAGGAAACGAACGATCCGCTCCCGTAGACTGCCGCTTCCAAGGATCCGAAGCTTCCGGTTCATATTGTAAGCCTTCCCGGCAAAAACCTCAAGAAGATTTTCCCGAAGTTTCCGGCTTAAACTATTTTCTTCCCTGTCTGTAAAGATCCGGCTGCTCATGATCAGAACGGAAACCTGCGTCAGCGCTTCCACATACATATTATAGGAAGCTTTCTCCATAAAGGCATAAACCTCCCCGAACAGAGCCCCTGGATTTTCCAGCTGCGCCAGAAGGATCCTTTTTCCGGAAAATGTCTCTTTTGCGATGATCACACTTCCGTTAAGAAGCATGTAAACCGAATCCGGCCGGTCTGTTTCCTGAAAGATCCGCTCCCCTCTGGAATAAGTCCGTACCGTTCCTTCCTGCTCCATGAGGTTTAGGAGTTCTTTTTCTTCCAGGTTTCTGCAGAGCCGGCTTTGTCTTAAAATGGCCACCCATTCTTCTCTTCTTTTTTCTTCCACTTTTTCACCTCATCTCTGTACAGGTTTTTATCACATTTCTGCAATCTCTGTCAACTCCCGTGAACTTCATAGGTTACCAGCCTGTACTTTTTTCTGAAAATCAGTTATAATATTTTTTGTTTGTAAAAAATTCTACCAAGGAGGATACCGGAAATGAAAACACAGAATCAGACTATGCTTTCTGAGAATACACTGACATCCCGGCCCACAGATATTATCGCGGGATTTCCTGTACGTCCCGGTTTTTTTGAATTAAATGGCGCTACTCCCCTTTCCAACGGAGTCAACTTTACCACACATACCCGTCACGGTACATCCTGCGAGCTTCTTCTTTTCCACTCCGGAGAAGAGGAGCCTTTCGCAGTTCTTCCTTTTCCCAATGCCTGTCGTATCGGTGATGTCTATTCCATAATCGTCATGGGACTGGACATCGAAGACCTGGAATACGGCTACCGCATCGACGGTCCTTATGAACCGGAAAAAGGCCATATCTTCGATAAGAAAAAAGTTCTTCTTGATCCTTATGCCAAAGCCGTTGCCGGTCAGCGCGAATGGGGACAGCAGAAGATTGGAAGCTATCACGCCCGTGTGGTACGCGATTCTTTCGACTGGGAAGACATGCCTCAGTCCACCCGTAAGATCAGTGACCTGATCATCTACGAACTTCATGTCCGCGGATTTACACAGGACGCTTCTTCCGGTGTCACACACCCGGGAACTTTTGCCGGTCTTCGTGAAAAGATTCCTTACCTCAAAGAACTGGGAATCAATGCGGTGGAGCTGATGCCTATCTTCGAGTTCGACGAGAACATGAATGCCCGTACCGTAAACGGCAAGCGTCTTCTGGAATACTGGGGATACAATTCCGTTAACTTCTTTTCCCCAAACACCAGCTATGCTTCCAAGGCAGAACATAACTGTGAGGGAACCGAACTGAAAGAACTGATCCGTGAGCTCCACGAAAATGGAATCGAAGTAATTCTTGATGTCGTATTCAACCACACTGCCGAAGGAAATGAACTTGGAAAAACTTTCTGCTTTAAAGGATTTGACAATAAAGTTTATTATATGCTGACTCCGGAGGGAAATTACTACAATTTCAGCGGATGTGGAAACACTCTGAACTGTAATCATCCGATCGTGCGTCAGATGATCCTGGAGTGTTTACGTTACTGGACCATCAACTACCGCGTGGATGGTTTCCGTTTCGACCTTGCAAGTATCCTGGGACGTCATGAGGACGGTTCCCCTCTTAACAACCCGCCACTTCTGGAACTTCTTGCTTACGATCCGGTTCTTCGAAATGTCAAGCTGATCGCAGAGGCCTGGGATGCCGGCGGACTGTATCAGGTTGGTTCTTTCCCTGCCAGCCGCAGATGGGCTGAGTGGAACGGCCGTTACCGTGACTGCCTCCGTTCTTTCCTGAAGGGAGATTTCTGGAACGCCTGGGACGCTGCATGGAGCATTTCCGGTTCCGGTGACCTGTATGGCGGTTTTTATTCCGATCACAATGACAACTATGCAGGATACAATTCCTGCGTCAATTTCCTCACCTGTCACGACGGATTCACCATGTACGATCTCTATTCCTACAACGAGAAACACAACGAGGCAAACGGCTGGAACAACACAGATGGTTCCAACGACAACCGCAGCTGGAACTGTGGAGAAGAGGGTGATTCCACCAATCCGGAAGTCCTTTCCCTCCGCTTCCGCATGATCCGAAACGCCTGCGCGGTACTGATGTCCAGCCGCGGAACCCCGATGTTCCTTGCAGGTGACGAATTCGGAAACACCAAACACGGAAACAACAACACCTACTGCCAGGATAACGAAACTTCCTGGATCAACTGGAATCTTCTGGAGAAAAATCACGATCTTTTCGAATTTTTCAAATATATGATCCAGTTCCGAAAAGACCACCCTGTCATCTCCCGCAAGCTTCCAAACGCAGTATGCGGTATGGAAAGCATACACACCCATAACATTAATGCAAGGGATGTGACCATCCCAAGAGATGCCCACACCTTCGCCGTAAGCTTTGCAGGTTATGATAAGAGCAAAGGCGCCGATGACCTGATCTACATCGTTATCAACGCATACTGGGAAGATGTAACGGTTACGCTTCCGGAACTTGCACGCCCTGGTGCATGGTATCTCTGTGTCAACACATTTGGGGACGGAGATGGCCGTTATTTCTATGAAGAAAGCCAGGAGCCACGTATTGAGCACGATTTCTGCATGCGGCCCAGATCCGTTGCCATCTTTACCGGTCGTAATTATTAAAATTCATATCAGGGACAAAATCTTTTTTGTCCTTGTCCGAAAGAAATGGAGTATTTTGAATGGAATTAAAAAACAGAACTTTGTCCAATTTCGCAGAACTTGTGGAAACCGGTGAATGCAAAAAATTCCGCGGCCGTCTGAAAACGGGCATTGACCTTGGTACTGCCAACACCGTTCTTGCTGTCGTTGACCGGAACAACCGTCCCATCGCCGGAATTTCCGCACCGTCCCATGCCATTCAGGATGGGGTGATCGTTAATTATTACGAATCCGTCCAGCTTGTAACAAAGCTTAAAAATGAACTGGAAGAAAAGCTTGGCACAGAACTTACCTACGGTGCAGCTGCCATCCCTCCTGGTGTTTCGGAAGGCAGTGTCAAAAGCATCGGTTATGTCCTGGAAGGTGCAGGTTTTGAGGTTACCAATATCGTAGACGAGCCTACCGCTGCCGCTGCTGTCCTCAAAATTACAGACGGCGCCGTTGTAGATGTGGGCGGCGGTACAACCGGCATCAGTATCCTGAAAGATGGCAAAGTCATTTACACAGACGATGAGGCTACCGGAGGCAGCCATATGACCATGACTGTGGCCGGACACTATAAAATCCCTTATGAGGAAGCGGAAATTTTAAAGACCACTCCGGAAAAAGAAGATGAAATTTTTCCTGTAATCAAGGCAACCGTTGAAAAAATGGCTGTTATTACCGAAAAATTTCTCCATGGTTATCAGGTTCCGGCTGTTTACGTTGTAGGCGGATCTTCCATGTTTAAAGAATTTACAACCGTTTTTGAGAAGAAACTGAAACTTCCTGTGTACAGACCTGTACATCCTCTTCTCGTTACACCCCTTGGCATCGCATATCACTGTGAACTGCCCAAAATATGATTGATTCCTAAAATGATCATCTCTCTGCTTTGTATGTAAAAACTGACCAGAAGGCTGTATAACAGGCCCCTGGTCAGTTTTTACATTCATTTATATACATATCGGTTAATGTTCTGTCAGTTATCTTTCATAATCTTATCAATCGTATTGATCAAAGCTTCCGCACTGACAGGTTTTGCCAGATATCCATTCATACCGGCTTCGTAAGATTTTTCTCTGTCTTCCTCAAACGCATTTGCCGTCATTGCAACAATCGGTACAGACGCTGTTTCTCTGTTTTTTAATGAACGAATCTGTTTTGCAGCTTCATAGCCATTCATAACAGGCATCTGGATGTCCATCAGGATCAGATCATACTGTCCCGGAACCGCCTGTTCCATTTTTTTGACTGCTTCCACACCATCATTGGCTGTCTCGACCATAAAGCCTGCATCTTCCAAAATGGTCTGTGCGATCTCCTGATTCAGTTCGTTGTCCTCTACCAGAAGAATTCTTTTTCCATTGTAAATCCATTCCCTTTTTTCCGGTTCTTTTGTTTTCGGAACAGGATTTGTAAGCAATTCGCGTAGCTGCGACATAAACAGTGGCTTTTCGCAGAAGGCAGTTACACCTGCTTCTTTTGCTTCCTCTTCTATATCTGACCAGTCATATGCAGTCAGTATGATGATCGGGCTGCTGTCCCCGATAACCCGTCGGATACGTCTTACCGTTTCAATTCCGTTCATATCCGGCATCAGCCAGTCAATGATATATGCGTAAAATTCATCACCCATTTCCATGGAATGCTTTGCCCGGATCACCGCTTCCTTCCCGGAAACCGTCCATTCTGACCGCATACCTATTTCTGTCAGCATGCCGGAAATGCTGAGACAGGTATCTGTATCATCGTCTGCGACCAGAACTTTAAGACCCTGAAGCTGTTCGATCTTTTCGTAGCTTTTTGCTTCGCCACATAATTTAAAGGTCAGATTTACCGTAAATTCACTACCCTGTCCCTCTTCACTTTTTACTGTGATGGTACCTCCCATCATATCTACAATATTCTTGGTGATCGCCATTCCAAGGCCGGTTCCCTGGATCCCGCTTACCGTTGAGGTTTCTTCTCTGGTAAAAGATTCAAATATATGTTCCTGAAACTCCGGCTTCATGCCGATTCCGGTATCCCGGATAATAAACTGATAGTTTCCATATCCTGTCGGTGCAGATTTCAGCTGCCGGATCCTTAAACTGATCGTTCCACCGGTCCTGTTAAATTTGATACCATTACTCAGAATGTTCAGCAGGATCTGCGTCAGCCTCAATTTGTCCGCAATGATATCTTCATTTTTTACATCTACGGTATCGATCAGAAAATCCAGCTGCTTGGAAGTAATATTGGGCTGCACGATAGTACGTATGTCGTGGAGCAGCTCCGGAAGATGCAGCGGATTCTCATTGATCTTTACCTTTCCGCTCTCAATCCTGCTCATATCCAGGATATCATTGATCAGCGAAAGCAGATGTTCACTGGAGGTTGATATTTTGGAAAGGTATTCTTTTACCTTCTCCTTATTGTCCACATGAGAAGCAGCAAGGGATGTAAAACCAATGATAGCATTCATAGGTGTTCGGATATCATGGGACATATTATTCAAAAATGTAGTTTTTGCAGAGTTTGCACTTTCCGCATGCATCAGGGCAGTTTCCAGTTCATGATGGCTCTCTTTCAGCTTCTGGTTCAGTTCATAAGACTGTCTGGCTGCCTTTTTGGCTTTTGTCTCTGCGCTCCTGGCTTTCTGCAGGATACCAAGGATCACCAGCAATACTGCCAGAAATACACAGATAAACACAGTTGCCACCGCCAACAGATTCTCCTTTATGAAATCCAGCAGAGTAACTTTCCGGGAAGCATTATCGTAGGCAGACAGTGCACCTGTAAGTTTGGATGTAGGCATAGACTTCAAAGTCTTATTCAGGATCGACAGAAGAACGGAATTTCCCCGGCTGACTGCAAAGGATATATTGTCCGGCTGTGTCAGAAAAACACTGTAAAGCTTTTTGTCATTGACATACTCTGTCGCCCGGCCTGAACTGGAAAGAAAACAGTCTGCCTTTTTATCCTGTACGGCTTTTCTTGCATCCTCAAAGGAATCATACTCCATAATTTTCCATGTCGGATAATTATAGGAAATAAACCATTTTAAATTCAGATCACTTTTCGGTATAGCAACGCTGTTTTCTTCATTTTCATCAAAGGATCTTTTACCGGTCACTGCTGCCAGACTGGAAACAAGGACCGTATTGGACAGGGCCATGTCATTTTGTTCTGCAGCATAAGGGTTCTGGCTGGTATGAAAGATCATGTCGATCCTGCCGTCTTTTAATGCCTGGATCAGTTCTTCCTGGGAGTCAAAGCCTTCTATATTAAACTTCAGGCTGCTGTTTCCCAGACAGTCCACTGCATATTTAATATAATCGTTGATCACACCCGTCATTTCACCACTTTCTTTGTCAAAAGTACTGAAACTCTGGTCGTTATTCAGAAATCCCACACCTATCTCACCGTGCTGTTCCAGCCATTCCTTTTCTTCACTGGAAAGGACGGCAACAGACTGTGCAGAAAGATATCTCTGGTAAAGTTCATCGCCGTAAAATAGTTTATCATACTCCATGGAACGCATGGCTGCATCCAGTTCTTCTTTCAGATCCGGACGGTCTTTGCTGATGCCATAATAAATATCAGAGCCACCGATCGTCACAACCGCTGACATTCCGGCTTCAACCCAGGCAGGAGTCTCTGTAGATATCACTCCGTCAATCTCCCGATTCCCGGCCATTTTTTTCGCCCGTTCAAAGCTGTCCACATCCAAATGCTGTGTCTTTATATTCTGCTTTTCTTCCCATTCGCGAAACTGAGTTCCCTGTACGCTCTCTTCCATTACCGCGATCCTTTTGCCATTCAGGGTAGAAAGATCTGACGGAGAAATATCCGTATTTGTAAGATCTGCATACAGATAATATTTTTCTTTTCCCATGGGGAGATCTGAGAACAGCATCGTCTCAGCACGTTCATCGGTATAGGAAAGTGCAGCCATCAGGTCGATCTCGCCATTTTGGAGCTTTTCCACAAGCTCTCCCCAGTCGCCTTTTATATATTCGTAATTCCAGCCTGTATAGGCGGCAACTGCCTGTTCGTATTCATAACCATATCCGCTTCGTTCACCATTTTCACCGGTAATATGATAGGAATCCGGATACCAACCTACCCTGACTGTTTTCGATTCTGTATCTGTCTTCGTTTCCGAAGCAGCCACAGGAACCGGAAGTACTGTAAAGATCATCAGCAGACATAATGCCAGCCCCACATGTCTGCATAAAGTTCTCCTGCTCTTATTCATACTTTTTCCTCGATAATATCGTATTTTTTGTCAAACTCTCCCGCTGTTTCGTTTCCCCGGACGGGTTCTGCGGTTTTCCAGGAGACAGACGACTTCGACTGTGTTTTCTTCGGGCATACGAATTCTTGTCCCTTTACAATCTCCATAATACACCGGAAACGCAAGATCAATATGTTCAATGCGCGAACCCTGACCTGTCCCATTATTAACAGTTTCATTCTTCAATTCAATCTTCTCAATAAATGTATTCATAAATTCTTTCTTTTCCATATCTGTCATTTTATCATACAGTATATCAAAATCCAGAAGAAATTCATACAGTTTTTTACCCGTAATTTCTTTCCCGTAAGATGCCCCAATCTTAGCATCAATATCTTTCATCGCCTCCTCAAACTCTGCCACCTTATCATACAGGTTATCCAGCCTGTCCTGCATATCCTGGTATTTTCTCGTATAATGCTTATCCCCAGTATCCAGGCGATCCAACATCTGTATCAGTTTCAGTTTCGACCCTTGTACCTGTTTCAGTTGTTTCTGCAGCTGCTCCCTCTCAGTTTCCAAAGCAGAAACATCCACCTTCTCTTCCAGTTTCTCCTGCACAAACTTTCGGAACTCATCCCCCGCAACCATATACCGGATAAATTCCTCTACTTCTGCATTAAACATTTTCTGGTTCAGCATCGGCTTGTAGTCACAAATCTTTCCATCAACTTTTTTTCTGTGATGGCATCTGTAATAAAATGTATCTTTGTATTCCCCAGTTTTCTTATTCTGCCGTCGCTGAACAGTTCCACTCATTCCACCGCCGCAAAGAGGACATCTGATTAATCCAGTTAAAATATGTTCATGCTCCAGACTATGAGTTTTAACAAATCTAACCCCCGTCCTCTTCCTTTTCTCTCTCGCCGCCTCCCACGTCTCTTCATCCACAATCGCCTCATGCAGTCCATCTGCCAGCAGGTAATCATCAGTCTTCACACGCCGGTATTCATCCCTCGTTCCCTTCACCTTCTCCGTAACATTCTTTCCGTAAGCAATCTTCCCTGTATAAACCGGATTATCCAGAATCTTCATGATCAGCCCTCTGGCAAAATAATTCAGTTCATGCCCTCGTACCTTTTTCTTCGTATAACCTCTCTGGTTCAGATAATTACAGATAGCATCTGCCCCCATATCCGTATGCACAAACTTGTCATAAATAATCCGCACAATCTCCGCTTCTTCCTCATTCACCACCAGAGTGCTGTTCCTGGAATCCAGATCATATCCGAAAGGAGCCTGCCCGCCATTCCATTTCCCCTCTCTGGCCTTCTGCTTTCTTCCTTCCATTGTCTGGACCAGAATATTCTCCCTTTCAATCTCAGCCACTGCCGACAGCACCGTGATGGTCAGCTTGCCGGAATCCTTAGAGGAATCAATCCCGTCTTCCACACAGATCAGATTCACTCCATAATCCTGGATAAACTGCAGGGAATTTAAAACATCTGCTGCATTTCTTCCAAAACGTGACAGCTTAAACACCAGAATAAATGCCACTTCGTCACGTTCCTCGGACACATCCTGCAGCATCCTCTGAAACTCCGGTCTGCCTGTAATACTCTTTCCGGACTTTCCTGCATCACAGTATTCCCTGACCACTTCCATTTCTTTATAGTCCGCATACTTCCGAAGCCGCTCTGACTGTGCTTCCAGACTGTATCCCTCTGTCTGAGCCGCTGTAGAAACACGGGTATATATGTAACATTTCTTTCTCAAATCTTCACCTCATTTCGGTTGCCCATCGTCATACGGTTGCCGTACATAAAATATATCGGAATCACCAGTCTGCGCCAACTCGCAGAACGACCAAAAAAACTGCCCCAAAATCCACCTTCTCCTATGCGGTTTCCATAGCGCAAAAAGACCGGCAGCCCCAAAAGACCACCGGCACACTCGATCACTTCCCATGCAGCTGTGCATTTCTCTCCTCAATCTCCCCCAGAACCACATCCCCGTACTTCTGGATCATTCTTGCCAGAAACTCTGCACACTTTTCCATGTTTAGCCTGGCCTGTTTCTCCGTCAGTCTGCCGGTATCGATCAGTTCAATTTTTCCCATAGCCAAAAACCACCTCCTACTGTTCCAAGGAGTCCTGGTCCCTGATTTTTTGACTTTCCGGACAAAAAAATAAACCCGCTGCCATCCACAGATTTCTCCGCAAACAGCAACAGGTTTCCCCTGATCATTTATTTACTTTATCATCCGTTCAATACCATCGGTCATACGGATTCCCACGCACCCTCTTTGTCTCTGGTGCCTTCTCAATACTCTTTTCAGCTTCTTCCCTCGTTGCAAACAGCCTGTGAGCCTTCACCTGTATTCCGCCGCCCGTATCTGTAAAACGTACCAGGAACATCCCGCCGGAACACCTGCGGATCTCCACTTCTCTCACATACCTGTTTGATTCCACAATATATGCAGTATCCCCGACTTTCATAAAATCACACTCCTGCACTCAAAACATCCTTCATCCTCACCAGAACAGGAAGCACCTGCCCGTCAGCAAATCTCCGTTCAAAAGAACCATTGGAAAAATGATCTTCTCTCAGCAGCATTGTCAGCAACGCCGTACAAAGTTCATAATCCGCTCCCGGAACACGTTTCAGTTCCTCATTACAGTCAATCGGCTCCGTAATCATGTAATCCCCATAATTTGTTTTCAAATCTCCTATTGTCTTTAACAGATCTGCATACAGATTCTCTTGTGGATTCTTTAATTCCAATATTTCCTGAATTTTTCGTAGTTTCTCTGACTTTGTCAATGCTATACACCACCTTGATAAACGCTCGAATATATGTTCTTTATATTTTAACATATACCCAATAATTATTCTAGCGCAAAATATATTCATGTAATATCCACAACAGCAAGGTTTCGTTGCGACTACGAAATTGATACAATTTAACGGTGCACACCCTTGTGAACACCCCTGTTCGCCTTTCGTTAAATAATTAAAATAGGCTACTCTTTTGCATATTTCTGATCAGCCTGTTTCTTCCATAAAAAAAGAGACATTGACATAATTTGATCAATATCTCTTCTGCTGCTTTGCTGAGACATATTCTTCCGACTGGATATACTCTCTCAGGGAAGCATCAAATTCATCCTTGACGGAATCCAGTCCATAATAAAACCGCTACCACACCGAAACAAAGGATATGTCTCTATTTTTGGTAAAACCATAGATGTAGGTTAATCATGTTTTTTTAATCAGCGTTTTGATACTCACTGTCTTCCCCAAATAGCTACCGAATTTGACCTCACAATCAATTCTTCGACAGGCAGACCAATCGGGCAAATGTTATGGCAAGCTAATGATTTCCCGCATCCCTCAAAATAATTTTCCTTATATTGAGTTGAAACCTCATTCCGATGGCTTATTTCCTGTTCTTCATTCAGAATCCGAAATGCGTTGACTGCAGCAACAGCGCCTGC
>OICR01000975.1_pt1 | contig 10811 bp, 8 predicted proteins | sample 1581321 | NCBI WGS metagenome assembly OICR01 (sample SAMEA3882557, study PRJEB24775) | human gut metagenome | biome: human-associated habitat; feature: intestine environment; material: feces | place: Netherlands | collected 2009/2010
GCAGGGCAAACTCCTGTTCAGCGATACGATGCCGTGGTACGACAAAACGTTCTATCTGCCCAAGCCCATCGCTGCATCGGAATCCACCGAGGAGGTGGAGACCACCCTGCGCAAAAAGGTTAAAAAGATGGCTTGGATCCCCGTGCTGGCCTTTGACCGCTATGCCAAAAGCCTGCACGCAGGGCATTTTACGCCCGATGATCAGCCGGAAAGCTTCGGCACGCATTACGAGCAGACCAAGGCAAATATCCCCGCGCAGGGAGACACCAAGCCTTATCAGGTAGGGCTGTTCCGCTTTGCACCGAACTGCGGGCTGTATTTCATCTGCGGCGTCTCGGAAAGCGGACAGGACAAAAAGCTGCACGCCCTGCTGGAAGGGCTGGGCGTCACCGGGATCGGCGGCAGGGTCAGCACCGGTTACGGCAAATTCCATGTGGTGCAAAAGCTCTGCCTGAATACGCCCTCTGACGCACAGACCAAGTGGCTGCGCCGTGCACTTTCTGCCAACCGTGCGCCCTATCTGCTGCTGACCACCAGTCTGCCGCAGGCGGATGAACTGGACAGCGCGCTGAAAGACGCCTCTTTCCAGCTGGTGCGCCGCAGCGGCTTTATGGCCTCGGACTGCGTGGAAACGCCGCTGAAGAAAAAAACGCAGTATGCCCTTGCCGCCGGCTCTGTGCTGCGGCACTCCTATCAGGGGGCGCTGTACGATGTCAGCCTGACCGATGCGCACCCGGCATACCGTTATTCCAAACCGATCCTGATGGGGGTGACCTTATGATGAAACAGCAGGATCATCTGCAAATATTCGACCTGACCCTGAATGTGCGGTCGCCCCTGTTCATCGGTGACGGCCGCACATATACTAAAAAAGAGTACCTGTACAACTCCCGCAGCGGAAAAGCCTCCTTTCTGGACGAACAGAAATTTTTCACCCTTCTGACAGATCGCGGGCTGGTAGACCAGTACACCCAGTTCATGCTCAGCGATCAGTCCGATCTCTGGGCGTTTCTGACCAAGGACTGCGGCATTCCCAATACTGAGCTGACAACGCTGACCCGCTATGCGATCGAGGCGGGAGATGCCGTTACAAATCCGCCGAAAAATCTCTACACCTTCCAGCGGGATGCCCATGGCAGGGCGTACATTCCCGGCAGCAGCCTCAAGGGTGCACTGCGCACCGTATGGCTCTTGCAGGCCGTTCGGGCCGATCAGAGCACTGGGCACAGCCTTGCGTCAGACGATAACGCCGCATTCCCGGAGGAAAAATACATCAATCAGCTGCATCTGCGCCTTCAGAAGGACGGCAGCATCGCTTCCGATGCGGTCAACAGCCTGTTCCGGGGTGTTCAGGTCTCCGACAGTAAGCCCATCCCGAATGAGCGGATGGCTCTTTGCGGAAAATTCGATGTACTTCCGGACGGTTCCTTTCCAAAGAACAGTAAGAAAGGCATTCCCCTGTTCCGGGAATGCGCGATCCCCGGCGCTACGGTTCATTTTAAGCTGACGCTGGATCAATCGGTGCTGAAGGGGCGTATTACCAAAGAGTCCCTTATGGATGCCATCCAGCAGTTTGATACTTATTACGAGCAGACATACAGCAGGCACTTCACCGCGCCAAGCGGTGCCGTCAACCTGCCGCAGCAGCCATACCTGATCCTTGGCGGCGGCTCCGGCTTTTTTGCCAAGTCGCTGGCGTATCCCTATCTGGGCGAAGAAAAGGGGCTGCGCTGGACGGCAGAACAGATGACGCAAATGTTCTCCAACCACAAGCATCAGGATGACGTGAAGCCGTATGGCATCTCCCCGCACACCATGAAATACGCCCGCTTTCGCGGCCAGTTCTATCCCTATGGGTATTGCGAGGTGAGTATCCTATGATCCAGCAGCTTCAGCTTGTTTTAGCGCCACCCACGGGGGTACGGGTCCCGCAGGCATGGGCCTACCGCCTGTATGGCTGGCTGATGGCACAGCTTCCGGCAGACGTTGGCGATGCCCTGCATCTGCAAGGGGAGCACCCCATTGCGCATTTCCTGCATTTTTCGCCGGAAAAGCAGGCGCTGATCTGGACGGTCAATCTGCTGAACGAAACCGTCCGGCAGAGCGTCTCTCCCCTTCTGACGTCTGTAAAGGAGATCCCGCTGCACGAATCGCCCCTGCCGGTCACAGAAGTCCATGTTTCCCCGGCAGTCTCCGCCGCCGAGCTGATCCGCTTTGGTCGTTCCTACGGTGAAAGCCGCGCAAAGCTTGTTTTTCTGTCGCCCTGCGCCTTCAAGCAGTCCGGCCGCTATGCTATTTTTCCGCAGGAAACGCTGCTTTTACAAAGCCTGACCGCGCATTGGAACACCGCTTTCCCGGAATACGCTCTTACGGATGGTGATGCGCTGCTGGCTTTGCAGCAGGGGCTGCATATCGTGGACTACAACCTGCGCACCACACGTTATCCGCTGAAGGAAACGCGCATTCCGTCCTTTCAGGGCAGCGTAACGGTCGAAGCGCATCTTGCGCCGCCGCTTCTGGAGCTTTGGAACGCGTTGCTTTCTTTCGCGCCCTACGGCGGGGTCGGCATCAAAACGACCCTCGGTATGGGCGGCACAGTCTGCTCCATCGGACGCACCGGTGCGCCATAAAAGCACAGTTTACCGCAAACAAAAAAGGTGAAGTGACCCACGGTCACTTCACCTTTTTTTGCAAGAGCCATGCCCGGCAAAGCCAGCCGGACAGGCCTTGCCTGAACTGCTTTCACTCATGATATGAACCAGATGAAAAAACAGACGGGTCATATCCCTTGACTTCAGTCCCCCGGGGGAGTATACTCCGTGGCAGTGAAATATTCGGCTATGACGAGAAAGAGTACCCGGAAAGAATGTTACAGAGAGCTGCCGGTTGGTGCAAGGCAGTACAGGGCATCCGCGGGAAGATCCTCTCCGAGCTTTCCGGCTGAATGGGCGGTGTCTACGCCCCAGTAAGCGGGAACGGCAGGCTCCCGTTATCACGGGCCGCGCATTGTTGGATGCGCACTGAGGGGCCGGGCTTTGCACCGGCAATAAGAGTGGTACCGCAGAGGAGTTTATACGCCTTTGTCTCTTACGAACCGTAAGGGGCAAAGGCGTTTTTGTTTGCGGGAAAGCCATTTCCCGGATGTTTCATTGCCTTTACATCCGCAAAAAATAGTGTTCAGGAAAAAGGAGAGTTTATCATGAAAACATTGGAAAAAGTAAGCGACTTTGTGGGCAAGTACATGGCCGCTATCGTCATTGTGGTGGCGGCACTGGCGCTGCTGTTCCCCGGCACCTTCAGCGTGGTAAAGACCGCATGGGTCAACACCTTGCTGGGCATCGTCATGTTCGGCATGGGTCTTACCCTGAAGCCGGAGGACTTCAAGGTGGTGTTCAGCCGTCCGAAAGACGTGATCATTGGCTGCATTGCGCAGTTCACCCTGATGCCCTTCCTTGCATGGGCGCTGACGCAGCTGTTCCACCTGCCCACCGAGCTGGCCATCGGCGTCATCCTTGTGGGTACCTGCCCCGGCGGCACCTCCTCTAACGTGATGACCTATCTGTCCAAGGGCGACGTTGCACTGTCCGTCGGTATGACTGCCGTTTCCACCGTGCTGGCACCCTTCCTGACTCCCCTGCTGACCCTGCTGTATGCCGGTCAGCGCGTGGATGTGAACCCTGTAAATATGTTCCTGTCCATCGTCAAGGTGGTGCTGGTTCCCATCGCACTGGGCTTTGTGGTCAACCACTTCTTCCACGCCTTCACCCAAAACGCCGTCCGCGTGCTGCCGCTGGTCTCCACCACCGCCATCGTGCTCATCATCTGCGCCGTTGTTTCTGCAAACTCCGCCAAGATCATGACCAGCGGCCTGCTGATCCTTGCCGTGGTCATCCTGCACAACCTGCTGGGCTACCTCACCGGCTTTGGCGTGGGCAAGCTGCTGAAGCTGGATACCACCAAGTGCCGCGCGATCTCCATCGAGGTCGGCATGCAGAACTCCGGTCTGGCCACCTCGCTGGCCGCTGCCCACTTTGCACAGTATCCGCTGGCAACTATCCCCGGCGCTGTGTTCTCGGTGTGGCATAACATTTCCGGTGCTGTCCTTGCCAACTTCTTTGCCCGCACCGCAGAGAAGAAGGACTGATCTTATACAATCAATAAGGGGCTGCTGCACAAGGTTTCTTCCCTGTGCAGCAGCCCCTGTTTTGTTTATTGCAGGCAGCGTCTCAGCTCCGGTATTCCGCCGGCAGCTGCTCCATGGTCTGCCACTTGTCCATGGCTTCTTCCAGCTTCATGCCCTTGGCCACTGCGTCGCGGCGGCAGGCGTTGACAGCCTGAATTTCCTTCATCTTGGCACCGGTCAGGGTGTAGCCCTTCATGGCGATGAGGGTAGCTGCCCAAGCCACCATGGGGATGATGCAGAACAGCACGATGACCACCCAGTTCATGCCCGGGGTGTAGGGGTCATATTGAGTGGGCAGGCTCTGCAGGCCCACAAAGCTGACCGCAATACCCACAACGGTAGCGGACAGGCTGGACACCAGCTTATCCACCAGGCTGAACAGGGTGCCCATGATGCCCGGGATGTAGTTGCCGGAACGGTAGGTCTCGTAGTCGGAGCAGTCGGCAACCATCGGAATGGGCATGTCGGCAGTAGCGTAGTATGCGCCGTAGCCGATGCCGAAGAACAGGATGAACAGAATCGTGTACAGGTTGATGTACAGACCATTCTCGCCCAGCAGGCTCAGATCCATCTGGATGTTGCAGGTCACGGTCAGCGACTTATTCACATCGCTGCCGGTCAGCACCGAGGCGGGCAGGTTTTTGATGGTCAGGATGCCGTTGCCCTTTTCGATCTCGCCGGTCAGGGTGCCGGTGTAGGTCACATCGCCGATGGTCAGGCCGGTCAGGTAGCCGGTCACATTGAGCTTGGTCACCTGCTTGACGGGCAGCGTCAGGGTATAGGTGCCGTTGGACTGGCGGGTAAGGGAGGCCTCTCGGTCGGAATCAATGCCGGAGTTGGCCATGGATTCCTTATCGGACTTTTCCTTCCAGAATTTGACCCCTACGGGGGTGTTCGCGGCGGCAGAAGCACCCAAGGTGAGCACACAGAACATCAGCAGTGTCAGCAGGGCAGCGCCGGTACGTTTTAAGGCAGTAGTCATGTTTTATCCTTTCTGCCGCAATTGCGGCATGACGAAACAGAGTATATGATGCCCCATAAGGTACTGATTTGTCAATGCTAACATAACATGACCGGACGGCCTTGTCAATGCACCTTGGTAACCTTTCACAAAAATGTTTCGAATCCATCACAAAATGTGGAAAGTATGATAAAAAGGACGCTGCGACGATGCAGCGTCCTTTTGGATGGTTACGTTATAGCGGCTCAGACCTCAAAGTTGGGGTCGTCCTTCAGCATGTGGATGTTGGACATAAAGGCGCTCTGCTCGGGATCGGTGAACTCGGCATCCTTCACATACTTGTTCAGCACAGCTGCGGTGCGCACGGGATCGGCAATGGTACCGGCACCGCCGATGCAGCCGCCGGGGCAGCCCATGCCCTCCAGCAGGTAACCGTTGTACTTGCCGGCCTTGGCCAGCATCAGCAGCTTCTTGCAGTCGGCCAGACCCTGTGCGGAGGCGATCTTCACCTCCATGTCGGGACGCCATTCCTTGATCTTGTCGGCAACGGCCTTGGCAACGCCGCCGGACTGTGCAAAGCCGCGGCCTGCAGCAGAAGCGTAGCACAGATCCATCTCGGCGGGATCCACTTCCAAACTGTCCAGATCCAGATCCTTTGCCTCGATGATACCGGCCAGCTCCTCAAAGGTCAGCACGAAGTCAACGTCAGAGCGGACGGTGCGGCGGGAGGCCTCCAGCTTCTTGGCGGCGCAGGGTCCGATGAAGCACATACGGGCCTCGGGGTCGGCCTGCTTCATCATGCGGGCGGTGAACACCATGGGGGTCATGGTCATGGAGATGTTCTTGGCCAGAGCGGGGAAGGCGGTCTTTGCCATCATGCTCCATGCCGGGCAGCAGGAGGTAGCCATAAAGTCCAGCTTCTCGGGCACTTCCTCAAGGAAGTCGTGTGCCTCGTCCACGGTGCACAGGTCGGCGCCGATGGCAACCTCCACCACGTCACAGAAGCCGATGGCCTTCAAGGCAGCCTTCAGCTTGCCGGTGGAAGCCAGAGAGGGGAACTGGTTGATAAAAGCGGGAGCGACCAGTGCATAGATGCGGTCGCCGCGGTTGAAGCCCTGAATGAGCTGATAGATCTGGCCCTTGTCGGCAATGGCACCGAAGGGGCAGTTCACCAGACACTGACCGCAGGATACGCACTTGCTGTAATCGATCTCGGCACGGCCCAGCTCGTCAGAGTGGATAGCACCCATGCCGCAGGCAGCGGCGCAGGGGCGCTCGGTCTTGACGATGGCATTGTAGGGGCAGACAGTGACGCAGCGGCCGCACTTGATGCACTTATCCTGATCGATGGTGGAACGTCCGCTCTCCCAAGTGATGGCCTTCTTGGGGCACACTTCCATACAGGGGTGTGCAAGGCAGCCCTGACACAGGTCGGACACCTTGACCAGCTTTTCCGGGCAGCGGTTGCAGGCAAACTTGATCACGTTGACCAGCGGGGGATCATAGTACTTATCGGCGATGGAGGCGTCCTCCAGACCGGAGACCACGCTGTTGTGCTCGTCCATGCGGCGGGTGGGCAGACCCATAGCCAGACGCACGCGCTCCTCAACGATGGCACGCTCGAGGAAGATATCCTTGCGCAGTTTGCCCTCCTCACCGGGGATGATGGTATAGGGGATCTTGCGCATCAGGTGGTTGGCCTGCTCGCCCTTGACGTTGGCGTAAGCCATGCGGGCAACCTCGGTAAACACCTGACGGCGGATCTGAATGACTGTGGTATTGATTCCTCGAAAACTCATTCCAATCTCTCCTTGCTCAGAAACAGCCAAAAAACGGAGCCGCCTGCCCTGTGTGCAGAGCATAAAAACGGCGCTATACGGGCGCGGATGGTACCGTGCTGGTTGCTTACAGCACGCCGGACCCGATAAATCCATCTTCATTTTAACATAAAGACGTGCGTATGAAAAGGGCAAAACACAAAATTTGTTAAAAATTTATTGTATTCATTCGGATGCACAGAATGTATAAGTAAAATGAAAAATTTTCAGCAAAGTGCTGCACGCACCCGCTCGCCGTCGTAGCGGCCAAGTTTTACCCGCACGATCTGCCCGCTCTCGCAGCCTGGGGCAGAGACCACCACCGGGATGTACAGCCGGGTGTAGCCGGTAAACAGCGTGCCGGACAGGGGGGTCTCCAGCAGTACCTCGTCCTCGGTGCCCTCAAAGGCGGCCAGCGTCTCGCAGCGCACCTGTTCGGCTACGGCGTTCATGCGGCGGCTGCGCTCCTGCTTTTCCCGCTCGTGGATCTGATCCGGGAAATCATAAGCCGGGGTGCCGCTGCGGCGGGAGTAGGGGAACACATGCACTTTGAGGAAGCCGATCTTTTTCAGAAATTCGCAGCTTTCCTCAAAGTCGTCTGCTGTCTCGCCGGGGAAGCCGCAGATGCAGTCGGTGGTAAAGCTGACGGGACGGTCGCCGTAGGCAGAGCGGATATTTTCCACCACTTCCGCGTACTGCTCCGCGGTGTACACCCGGCGCATCCGGCGCAAGGTGGCGGTGCAGCCGCTCTGCAAACTCAGGTGGAACTGGGGGCAAAGCTTGTCCACCGCTGCCAAGCGGGAGATGAATTCCGGGGTGAGCATATCGGGGTCAAGGCTGCCCAGACGGATGCGCTCGATGCCCGGCACCTGTGCGCACTTTTCCACCAGCTCCACAAGGTTCGTGCCAGTGTCCAGCCCGTAGCTGGGCAGGGAGATGGCGCTGAGCACCACCTCGCGGTAGCCTGCAGCGGCCAGCTGGTGCAGCTCGGCCAGAATGCTCTCCTCGGCACGGCTGCGCACCGGCCCGCGGGCGCGGGGGATGACGCAGTAGGCGCACTGCCGGTTGCAGCCGTCCTCTACCTTGATAAAGGCGCGGGTGTGGGTCTCGAACCGCTCCACCGGCAGCTCCTCGAACTGCTCGCCGCGCTGGTGCGGGGCGATGGCCACAATGCGCTCGTGGCCGTCCAGCAGCTTTTGTACGTTCTCCAAGATGGCCTTGCGGTCGCCGTTGCCGCACACAAGGTCGGCTTCCATGAACTGTGCGGCCTCCTCCGGGAAGGCCTGCGGGTAGCAGCCGGTCAGCACCGTGACGGCACCGGGGTTCTCACGTTTTGCGCGGCGGAGCCATTTGCGGCTCTTCTGGTCGCCGAAGTTGGTCACGGTGCAGCTGTTCACCACAAAAACATCCGCTTCTTCGCCCTCCGGCACGATGGTGAAGCCAGCGCCCCGGAACATCTGCTCCAGCGCGCCGGTCTCGTTCAGGTTGACCTTGCAGCCAAGGGTATAAAAACAAACTCGCATGAGAGGGGTTCCTTTCCACAAAATGGGATAAAATAGGGTCTACTTTTCATTATATAACAAAACAACGGCAGCACGCAAGACCGGAATTGCACCGCCCGGCGGCAGCGGGTGGAAAAACGGCAGCAAAAAAGGGATGGACAAATGTCCATCCCCGGGAAAACCAGAATATCAGCCCTTGAGGGCAAGCAGCGCAATGGTAACCTTGCCATTTACGACGGTCAGGTTGTCGGTATAAGCCTTATCGATCTCAAGCTTAACTTGATTGTACGGCGGGTAGTTCAGCTTACTGTTGGCCAGCTCCAGTGCATCCTCTTCGGGAATCTTCGTCACGCCATTGGGGAACTTCTGCTTGCCGGAGCTGACGCTCTTGCCGTTAACCAATACTTCGTAATCGACCTCGACCATGGCAAGCTTGACGGCGATGATCAGGCTCTCCTTGCCGGTCTTTTCGTCTTTGATAAAGGTGAGGGAGTTCGGGTAGCTGCTGTCAACAGACACATCGGCGCCGCGGTAATCCTCGGGGCCGTACTTCTTGGCCAGATCCAGAGCCAGATTGATGTTGCCCTTTACAAAGTTGACTGCAATGCGAGGCAGAGTCTTGTGGAAAACCTCGTTATAGGTTTTGCCATCATCAACGCTGCCCATGATCACCAGCTCAATATTATCAAACCAGGAGCAGCCAGTCAGCATAGAAGCACCGGCGGTGGCAACCGCAGTAGCGCCAGCCAGCTTCAGGAAAGAACGGCGAGAAATCGTGCTCATAAAAATCCCTCCAAAATAAAATCAATACATCCAAAATGCAGAAGGTCTCTGCTACATACAGAATACCGCAGAATAAAGCGTTTTGCAACGGACGTGTTCACACTTTGTATATAAACACAGAATTCATGCGCCAAAACTGAACAAAATGCCTAGCGGCATACCGGCGCGGGCGGCGGCATACACTGCAAAAAGAGAGTTTGCGCGGGGAGGTATGAGGAATGGAACGGAGAAATCTGGCGCTGCTGTGCGCGGGGGTGGTCTGCTTCTGGTTGTTTGCACTGGCCTTTGGCACGGCGCAGGGCAAGGGACTGCGCATCCAACCGGCGGTGCAGGCGCAGGCGGAACCGGCAGTGCAGACCCTGACAGTCACCCCGCCGCAGCTTACCCTGCCCTGCCGCGCGGCGATGCTCATTGACCAGACCAGCGGCGCGGTGCTTTACGAGATGAATGCAGACCAGACTATGCCCATTGCCTCCATTACCAAGGTGATGACCCTGCTGCTCACCTTTGAGGCGGTGCACGCCGGGCGGCTGACTATGGACACCGCCGTGCCGGTCAGTGAGCACGCCTACCACATGGGCGGCAGTCAGATCTGGCTGGAGCCCGGGGAGCAGTTCACGCTGGATGAGATGCTGCGGGCCATCTGCGTTTCCTCGGCCAATGATGCCGCTGTGGCGGTAGCTGAGCTGGTGGGCGGCAGCGAGCCGGTGTTCGTGGAACAGATGAACGCCCGGGCGGCGGAGCTGGGAATGACCAACACCACCTTCCGGAACGCCTGCGGGCTGGACACCGAGGGCCATCTCTCCACGGCGCGGGATGTTGCCGTTCTGAGCCGTTACCTTCTCAATACCTGCCCGGAGCTGCTGCACTATACCGGCATCTGGACGGACAGCCTGCGGAACGGCCAGACCCAGCTGGTGAACACCAACAAGCTCCTGCGCCGGTACAGCGGCATCACCGGGCTCAAGACCGGCACCACCAGCGGGGCGGGGGTCTGCATCAGCGCCAGCGCCACCCGGGACGGCCTGACCCTGATCGCCGTGGTGCTGGGGTCACCCTCCAGCGCCGACCGGTTCAACGCTGCGACGACCCTGCTGGACTACGGCTTTGCCCATTATGCGGCGGTGCCAGTGCCCCAGCTGCCCGACCGCCCGCTGGAACTGGCTGTCAAGGGGAGCGCGGAACAGACCGTGCCGCTGGATTACAGCGCCCTGCCCGGCTCCGTGCTGCTGGAAAAAGGCGCGGGGGCCGGTCTGCGGGCGGAGCTGACCCTGCCCGAAGCGCTGGAAGCGCCCATACAGCGGGGGCAGAGCGTGGGAAAAGTGGAAATTTATGCGGGAGACACCCTGCTTTCCGAAGCGGAAGTGACGGCGGCGGCAGATGCGCCGGTGCTGACCTTCGGGGATGCGCTGGAGCTGCTGTGGCAGAGCCTTTTGGGCGCGTGAGAACCAAAAGAAACACAATACCGCCCAAAAGCGGTTCGCGGATGCGGATCGGCTTTGGCGGGGCTGAACAAAAGATAGCGGGACGGCCAAAAGAACACTATTAAAATTGTATGAAATCCA
>OICR01000978.1_pt1 | contig 10789 bp, 10 predicted proteins | sample 1581321 | NCBI WGS metagenome assembly OICR01 (sample SAMEA3882557, study PRJEB24775) | human gut metagenome | biome: human-associated habitat; feature: intestine environment; material: feces | place: Netherlands | collected 2009/2010
AAATTTGATGAAGTGGGACGCAAAAAGCCGCCCCACGGAGCGTTCCATGGGACGGCTGTAAATACATGACCGCGGTACCACCCAAATTGCGCGGAAAGCTCCGCGCCCCTTGATGCCCCTGTAACGTAGGGCAGACCCGAAAGCGGCTTACCGGCTCAGCTCACCGCTTCTGCTCCAAAGTGACAGTGCCCCGCCGGTATCCCGCCGGGTTTTCAGCTGCCCCCGGCTCTCTGTGCGGTCCCAGACGATGCACACTCTTTTTCAACGCATTTATAAAAAGAATATAACGTTTTTTGTGGGATTTGTCAATCAGTTTTTCAAACCTTTCACCCAACGCACCAGCTTCCACACCTTTGCGCCCAGATGCGGGCAGTAGCTCACCATCAGCGCCTGCAGCTTCTGGCTTTTGTGCTCTAACGGGATCTTCCACGCAGCGCGGCGGTGCGTCTTTGCCAGTTCCAGCAGTGTTTTTTCCTTTTCCGGGTCCCGCTCCGGCTGGTTGACCAGCCGGAAATATACCTCGGCGCAGGACATGATGCAGCGCTGATCCGTAGTACTGCGGAAGGGGTCCGGCTGCGCCTTTGCCAGCTGCCAGACCCGTTCCCATGCCAGTGCTGCCGTATAAAAGCGCAGGCTCGGCTTCTGCCGCACGGCAGAATCTGGTCGTTCAAGATAGGCATACAGCGGGCAGTTCAAAAACGCCAGACTGCCAGCCTCGAGAAATTCCATCACAAAAAACAGGGTATCCTCCCCATAAAGCAATGCCGGATCAAAACGGATATCCCGCAGCAGCTCCCGGTGGGTCAGCATCCGCCAGCAGTGCCCGCCGCTCCATTCCCGCATCCACGAGTAGTTTTCCGCCGTGATCCTCTGCGGTGCCGGGCATTCCGTCACTGTCCACAGGGGCTCGTTTTCCCGTATGCTGCGGTAGCGGCACATAGCCATGCGAGTGCCGCAACTGCACAAGGCATCGTACAGCCATTCCAGATACTGCGGCAGCACAAAGTCATCGGAATCCACAAAGCCGATGTATTCGCCCCTTGCCACATCCAACCCAAAATTGCGCGCCGAGGACACCCCACCGTTTTCTTTGTTGAAAATGCGCACCCGGGCATCCTGCGCCGCATAGCGCTGCATGATCTGCCAGCAGTCGTCCGGCGAACCATCGTTCACAACGATCAGCTCAAAATTCCGGTAGGTCTGCGCCAGCAGGCTGTCCAGACACGCGGGCAGATACTTTTCCACCTTATAGACCGGTACGATCACCGAGATCAGGGGGCTTTTTTTTGTATTCATCCGGCTCTCCTTTTCAAGATCTCCTGTACACGCCGCTTCAGCTCCGCGTACTCCGCGCTGCGCCGGTAGAGCAATACGATCAGCCCTGCGAATACGGCTGTATAAAGCACACCGTCCAGAATAAAAACGCCGAAGTTGTCTACCGGGAAGCGCCGCACCCAGAGCACCGCTGCCGCCGAGACCGCTGCCGTGAGCAGCAGCCGCTTTAGATACTGCGCAAAATAAGCCCGCAGCTTTTTCTGCCATGCGTCCTGAACGCCGTATTTCAAAAAGATGTAAGGCTCTATCCAAGTACAGGTGCACAGCGTGCTGATGATAGTGCCCCCGATAATACCGGTCATGCCGTAACGCTGCACCAGCACAAGGGAGACTACCAGATTGATGGCGGACTCTGCCACAGCCTTATAGCGGTCGTTCCAGAACAGTCCCATGACCTCCCGGAACAACAGGTTCGTCTGCCGCATCCGCGTGATGTAAAATTCCGTTACGATGATCACAACGGTCGCCATCGGGAAGCAGTATTCCTCGCCAAACAGCAGAGCGATCAAGGGATTGAGCAGCATCATCAGCCCGCCGGTCAGGTAGCCGGACAGCACAAAAAAGAGAAAATCCATTTCTTTATACACCTGATACAGCCGGTCAGAGTTTTCCAGGGCCGCAAAGTTGCCCACGCTGCCGGAAAAGGCTGTGACGACCTTGGTCATCAGGTTGTTCAGCGCGTTGAGCACCAGCCGGTAATTGGAGTAAATTCCTACCGTTGCCAGCCCGATGAAGGAGGACATCAGCAGGCTGTCCGTGTTGCGCACAATGACGATCGCCAGCTTGTGCATACTCATGGCGCCGATGTTTTTCAGGATACCGTTCCGCTCCTCCCTGTCCGGCAGTTCACGGTATTTCTTTAAGTAGGGAAATTCCTTATCCACCATGCGGGAGATCATGATGTTGGGTATAAACTGTATCACCAGCTGGATGGCAAGGTACAGGATAAAGTTGCCCGTCAGCAGCAACGCCACGATCTGCACGACGGTGCGGATGCACTCGCACACCAGAGTCCATCCGGTACAGAGATAGCTCTTCTGATAGGCCTGATAGATAGAGCTTTTGTAGTTCAGCAGATAGGAGCTGGCCGAGGCTGCCACATACATCATGTAGATCAGTGTGATATGCTCAATGCCCTCGCCGCCCTTGATGAGGTGTGGCAGAAACGGCAGCAACACCAGCCCGAACAGTAGCACCGTGGCCGCCACCGCCCGGTACATCCACTTGTACAGGTTCATCAGCTGCGCCAGCTTCCGCTCGTCATCCCGAGCGGCCGGCTCGTACATACTGAACACCATAGCTGTACCAATGCCCAGCTCCGCAAAATTAAGGATACTGAGCACATCGGTAAACAGGCCGCTGACGCCCAGATAGGCAGCCGAAAGGCAGTGGATGAACACCATCCGGTTGATAAAGGAGAGCAGCATCGTCAGAAACTGCCCGCCGATGTTGACCATCATGTTGATGATAGAATAGCGTGTTCTCATGCGTTTTTCTCTTTTTCCTCAGCCCTTGAGTTCCCGCAGACGACTGTATGTCTGCGGAAAGTGCCACAGCAGCCAGCTTTGCAGCCAAAGCCCGCCCGGGACGGCGCAGTACCTCCGGGTGCGGCTGACCACCTTAAACTGCATCCGCAGCATTTCCCGGCTGCGGGGTGCTTTGCGCAGCGCCAGGGGCAGCTGCCGGTACACCCGGCTCACGCTGCCCATCGTAAATTTTGCCGCATTTGCCAGTGCATCGTATGCAGCGTTTTCCACAAGACAGTCCCAATACCGTTGTGCCGCCTCGGCAGCGTCGAAATGGCGCAGCGTTTTATTGCCGCTCATAATGCTGCCGCCGCGCTGCACATAATAATACAACGCCTTTGGCACCACCACGGCCTTTTGGATCTGCAAACAGACCTCCGGGATCAGGAACAGATCCTCGTTCAGCTTTCCCTCCGGGTAGCGTAGCTGCGCAAAGACGGCGCGGCGGTACAGCTTGTTCCACGCAGGCTGGATCATCGAATCCGTAGCATTTTTCAGTAAATTCTGCCCGGCAAAGACCTTTTTTTCAAGACGGACGTGTATCGACTGACATGGCACTCCCGCCTCGTCCACCTCGGCGTAATCGCACAGGGCAAGGTCCGCCCCGGTGCTTTGCACGGCTTGGTACAGCACTTCATACATTTCCGGTGCAATGTAGTCGTCTGAATCCACAAAGCCGATCCATGCGCCCCTTGCTGCGTCCAGCCCGGCGTTGCGGGCGGCAGATAATCCTCCGTTTTTCTGGTGGATCACCCGGACGCGGGCATCTTTTTCGGCGGCGGCATCGCATAGCGCAGGGCAATCGTCCGGTGAGCCATCGTCCACAAGGATCAGCTCAAAGTCCGTAAAGGTCTGCGCCAGAATGGAATCAATACATTTGGGCAGATAGTTTTCCACCTTATACACTGGCACAATGATGCTGAGCAGCGGTGCTTTTTCTCCTTCCGACGCTCGTTTTACGTTGTTCAATCCGTCACCTCCGTGCGCAGGCGGGCAATGAGCCGCTCCATCAGCGCCACCCGGTTGAAGGGGGTCATCAGGTAAAAGCCGTCCGCATAGGGCGCAGCCGCCTTAGCTGCCTGCACCGAGACTTCCAGTCCAAGCTCCTCACCTGCGGCGCGGTCCAGCCCCTCAAACTTCTGGATGATGGAATCATCCACATGGATGCCGTTGACTTCGTTTTCCATAAAGATGGCGTTGCGCTGGCTGACCACCGGCAGGATGCCGGCCAGAATTTTTGCTTGCTCACCCAGCGTCTCCCGGGCTTTTTTCAGATTTTCCACCGCCTGTGCCGACAGCACCGGCTGGGTGAGGAAACCGCTCATGCCGTTTTCCAGCTTTTCTGCGGCGCGGCGCAGCTCCACCTCAAAGTTGCGGGCGTTCAGGTTCAGCGCACCGAACACCGTGATGGGGCTGGGCATCTCCCGCCCCTCCCCGGCCAGCGATACGATATACTGCGCCAGCTTGCGGGAGTTGAACTGGTACACGTTTTTCACCTCGTCCCGCTCTGCGGTGGGGATGGGGTCGCCGGTAATGGCCAGCACCTCCCGCACACCCTCGGCGTACAATCCCAGCAGCAGTGCCTTGGTGGCGTTCAGGTTGCGATCCCGGCAGGTCATGTGGGGCAGCACGTTCATGCCCAGCTCCCGGTGCACCCGGCAGGCCACCAGCGAGGAATCCATCCGTGCCCGGGCAATGGGGCAGTCTGCAATGGTCAGCAGGTCGGCACCGGCGGCCTGCAACCGGCGGGCACCCTCGAGATACGCAGTCAGGTCGGCGTCCTTGGGGGAATCCAGCTCCACCGCGATGACACGCTGCCCGGCGCGCATCTTGCGCAGAAAGGCGTCGTCCATTTCCACCACAGGCTTTGCCGCTTCAGCAGGTTTTGCCGCCGGGGCGGCGGGCAGCGTTTCCGGCAGAGCGTCCAGTGCGGTGCGCAGAGCAGCAATATGCTGCGGTGTCGTGCCGCAGCAGCCGCCCAGAATGCGCACGCCCTCACTGGCAAGGCGGCTCAGTTCCCGGGCAAAATATTCCGGCTTGCCCTGATAGCGCACCTGCGCCCGTGCCACCACCGGGTAGCCCGCATTGGGCATGACCGAAAGAGGCAGTCCCGCATCTCCCAGCTGCTGCACCAGTGCACGCATCGCGCCCGGGGCAGACACGCAGTTCAAACCTACGGCATCCACCACGCCGCTCTGCGCCATGCGGCGCACAAGTTCTGCGCAGTAACGACCCTCGCGGGTGTAGCCGTCCGGCAGCACCGCAAAGGATACCAGCACAAAGGCCTCCGGCACGGTCTGCTTCAGCGCACGAATCGCTTCCAGCACACCGTCCTCGGCGCTCAGGGTCTCGAACAGAAAATTCCGTGCACCCAGCAGGGCAAAGCGCTTTGCCACGGCAAGATACACCTGCTCTGCCGGGTTGTTCTCGGTATCCGGTGCGGGGCCAAGGTCCGCAAACACTGCCGCGCCGGTCTCCCCGGCGGCCTTTGCTGCCAGCTGCCAGCCAGCATCTGCCAGCTGCTCCCAGCCGGGCTGCTGCGCCGCCGCCAGACGCGGCAGGCTGAAGGTGTTGGTCTTGATGGCGTCCGCTCCGGCAGCAAGATACGCCCGGTGCACCGCCAGAATGCCCTCGGGGTCGGTCAGGTTTGCCTGTTCGCACTCCTGCCCCGGTTTTGTTTTATAATAGGTACCCATGCCGCCATCGAACAGCAGCGGACGCCGGGTCAACAGTTTGCGCACATCCAACATCGATACTTTCCCTTCCCTATAAAAAGATTTCATCCTTCAGTTTATCGTAGTTCACCCATCCGGTCAAGCGGTTTTCTTGATTTCGCTTGCGGCGCGGCTGTTTTTGTGCTATTTTAGGAATAACTTTTGAGAAAAGGGAGAGGATGTATCATGCGCCACACCGGCACACTAGAACTGGAAACCGACCGGCTGCTGCTGCGCCGTCTGCTGCCGCAGGACGCCCCGCAGATGTATGCAAATTGGGCAAACGACCCGGCTGTGACCCGTTTTTTGCGCTGGGAGCCGCACAAAAGCCCTGCCGAGACCCGGGAGCTGCTTTCGGCGTGGGCGGAGCTGTATCCGAACCCCGATTACTACCAGTGGGCCATGGTGGAAAAAGCCACCGGACAGGTGTTTGGCTCCATCTCCGTATACAACGCCCTGCTGGGTGAGCCGCAGCAAAAGACCAGGTGGCCGGGGCTGGACCTCTCCGGCGGCATCTGGGAGCCGGGCTACTGCATCGGGCAGAAGTGGTGGGGCAAGGGCTTTACCACCGAAGCGCTGCAGACTGTGGTGGATTTCTGGTTCCATCAGGTGGGCGGCACCTTTCTCACCTGCTGCCATGCGGTGCACAACCCTGCCAGCGGCCGGGTGATGGAAAAGGCCGGCTTTGTGTACCACCACGACGATGTTTACCACAAATTCGACGGCACACCGGTGGAATGCCGGTGCTATCTGCTGACAAAAGAACGCTACGATAACAGAAAGGACTTACTTTGAGCGAACTTTATGATATTTTGACCGAGACCCCTCCCACAAAGGTGGTGCTGCTGGCACTGGATCAGGGACTTTGGGACTGCGAGCGCAGTCTGGCAGAGCTTTCTGCCCTGTGCGAGGCCAACCACATGGAGGCCGTGGCGCAGATCACCCAGAAGCGCCAGACCCCGGAGACCGGCATCGTGCTGGGCAGCGGCAAGCTGGAGGAGGCCTCCCTTGCCGCCCAGACAATGGGCGCGGAATGCGCCGTGTTTGACGGAGAGCTGACCGGCAGCCAGATCCGCAACATCTCCAACGCGCTGGGCGGCTTGGAGGTCATCGACCGCACCATGTTGATCTTGGAAATTTTCCGCAGCCGCGCCGTGACCAACGAGGGCAAATTGCAGACCGAACTGGCGCTGCTGCGCTACCGTCTGCCCCGCCTGCAGGGCATGGGCGAAAGCCTGAGCCGTCAGGGCGGCGGCGGTGGCGGCGGCGGCGGTGCCCGCCGCGGTGCCGGTGAGACCAAGCTGGAGTTGGACCGCCGCCATGTGCACGCCCGCATTGATGCGCTGGCTGAGAAGCTGGCCGAGATGGAAAAGCGCCGGGGCGAGAGCCGCAAGGCACGCGCCAAGACCGGGATGCCTGTGGTAAGCCTTGTGGGCTACACCAACGTGGGCAAATCCAGCCTGATGAATGCCCTGTGCGGCCCCAGCGTGGCCGAGGCCGACATGCTGTTTGCCACCCTGGACCCCACCAGCCGGAAGCTGGTGCTGCCCAGCGGCATGGCCGTTCTGCTGGTGGACACGGTCGGCTTTGTCTCCCGCCTGCCCCACAATCTGGTGGAGGCGTTCAAGTCTACGCTGGAAGAAGCCGCATGGTCGGATGTGATCATCCGGGTGGCAGATGCCGGGGATGAACAGCGCGAGGAGCAGCTTGCCGTTACGGACGAGGTGCTGGACGGGCTGGACTGTGCCGACATCCCCCGCCTGACCGTGTACAACAAGTGCGACAAGCCCAACACCCTGAGCTTTGACCCCGATATCCTGCTGACCAGCGCCAAGACCGGCTACGGGCTGGACAAGCTGCTGCAAAAGCTGGACGAGGTGCTCAGCGACCGGGTGCACACCATCCGGGTTCTGCTGCCCTACGACAAGCTTGGGCTTGCCGCCCCCATGCGGGAGCGCGGCAGCGTACAGGTGGAGGAATACCGGGAGGACGGGCTGTATCTGGAAGGCATCGTCAAGACCGAGGACCTGCACTGCTTTGAGGGCTATCTGGTCTGATAGGTGCATACGTTTTAAATAGCCTCCGCTGCGCTCTGGCTATCATCAGCGGAATAATATTTTGATATAGAGCAAACCCGGAAAGTCTGCGGACTTTCCGGGTTTGCATTTTCATGGATGGGGTCGTGACCGGAAACAGCTGCTCCACGGTTCAAGTCCGTGGTTTACCGCCACTCCCTTTTGTGAAAAAGAAAAAAGCCCCAACAAACACAAAAACCCGCCTGGCAGCGGGTTTTTGTGTATAGAGGGGTGGGAAAGTATATAAAGTGGTGAATCTCAATATCATTGGCAGACTTTTATTCATTGCGCTGCCTTGCATGATGTATTATACCCGTTTTTCTTTTCTTGTCAAACAGGATTTTCGGGTTTTGCTTTAAAATAATACTTTACTTTTTTGCAAAAACTTTATATAATTAACATAGAATTTCAGAAACGAAATTTTATTCCATTTCCGTGGGTTTGCACAACATAAAAACTTTACTTTCAGAAAATTTTATACAATCCAACATATTTTTGAAGGAGGCTCTTCCTATGGACGATCTTGACCGCAAAATTCTTACCCTTCTGGCCAAAAATGCACGGATGCCCGTCAAAGAAATTGCGGAGCAGGTGTCCCTTACCAGCCCGGCAGTCTCCAGCCGTATCCATAAGCTGGAAACGGACGGCATCATCAGCGGCTATACCATTACGCTGAACCGTCCGGCAGACCGAATGTATGTGGATGCGCTCATCAGCCTTTCGGTGGCGCCCTCCAAGCAGGATGCTTTTCTGGAGTTGCTGCAGAACAGCCGCGAGGTGCTGCAATGCTACCACGTTACCGGTGCGTACACCTTTCTGGTCAAGGTCAGCTGCGGCAGCATGGCACAGCTGGAACACCTGATCTTACAGTTCCAGAAGCTGGGCACCACCAGCACCCAGATCATCCTGTCCACCCCGGTGAACCACGGCGATCTGGACGCCTTGATGCTGTAAGCAGGCGCTGTTCATAAAACTGTTACTTTTTCCCTGCAATTTTGCGGTGCGGTGGTTCGTATCCAGAATAGCAGCCCAAAACCGGCACACACTACCTGTAACGTGCGCGCCCGGCTGCGCCTTCCACACACAGCACTATGAAAGGAAATGCAATACTATGAAAAAATTCATCGCCGCCCTGCTGGCAGGGCTGACCCTGTTTACTTTGGTGGGCTGCTCCGGCGGCAGCAAGGCCGACAGCTCCACCCCCAAGGACTACGCCCAGATCATCCACGACGCCCGCAGCGACGAGGACAACGAGTACGATATAATCTTCACCAAGGGCGAGGACGGCAAGTTTACCGCCATTGACGGTTACAGCGCCGAGTACGAGCCCGACCAGCTGAACGAAGAGATCCGGGACATCCTGATGCCCCTGCTGAATCTGGAGGACGGCCAGTACACCGCCTTTGCCGCCAGCATTTCCAGCATGATGGTGCGCAGCTACGCCGTTGCCATCGTGAAGCCTGCCGAGGGCAAGACCGATGAGGTAAAGGCAGCACTGGAGGCCTACGTTGCCAGCGAGCAACAATCCATGGAGCACTATCTGGAGGATCAGTACCTCGTGGCCAAGGCTGCCACCGTCACCGTAGCCCCCACCGGCGAAGTGGTTCTGGTCTGCGCCGAGGATCACGACACCATTCTGGCGAACATTGAAAAGGCTCTCGCAAAATAATTTTCCCGCATAAACCCCGGCCTTTGCAGTATGTTTCATCTGCAACGGCCGGGGTTTGGTTTTTATGCTTATTCCAGATCCAGCTTATTTTTCATCAGCCAGCTGGTAAGGACAAAATAGACTGCGCCGATCAGAATCGTTACAAGAAGGACGAGCCAGGGATTGCCGCTGGCGGAATAAGCCATCGGCATCGCTGCCACAGAGCCAACGATCACCCGGATCCCGCCGCCTGCATCCAGTTTGCCCTGAATCAGCTGCAACAGGAAGAAGGCCAGAATGCTGGCAATCGTGGAATGGTTCCTGAACTGATGCCCGATCATGCAGGCGGCGTAGATACAGAGGATGAGGACTGCAACGCCCGCCAGACCAAGGACGATGATCCACGCCAGCTCGCTCCAGAATTCACCGCCGATGCTCTGGATCTCCTTCCAGCTGAATTTCAGGACATCGCCCCAGCCCGTCGTGATCGTCTCCCCATTGATGACCGTTTTGGAATCCTCGAAGGCGCCCAGGCCGACCAGCATCAGAAGGACGGACAGGATCCCGACCACTCCGCTGCAGATCACCCAGACCATGCTGGAAATGAGTTTGGACGCAACCAGCTGCTCTGGATGGACCGGAAGGGTGTGCATGAGATAGCCCTCCCGCCCCAACAGATTTTTGGTGAACCGCTGGATGATCGTCACAATACAGACCACTCCGATGGCAACCCCGATGGCAAAGTAGGCAAACATCAGGTATGCCCAGATCTGGCTGCTGCCATTGTCCCAGACTTCGTCCCGCATCGAGATCCCCATTGCCAGCGCAACCAGCAGCCAGACCAGATACAGGCCGCCATAGGTCCGTCCGGTCGCCCGGAATTCATACTTCAACAGATTTTTCAGCATTTGAATACCTCCCGGAAATACGCATCGACGCTCATGCCCTCGGTCTCGTGGTGCAGGTAATTGGAGAAATAATCGGCCGCCCAGCCGTTGAGCGCGAACATCGATTCGCGGTCGTCGTTGCGGCGTACCTCTTCCTCGGACATCTCCTTCTCCTTGACCTCGATGCCGTATCGTTTGGCCACCATCTTCAGGGCTTCGGGATAGGTGATGTTCTCGTGCTCCATCAGGAACGTGACGGCATTGCCGCCTTTGCCGCAGCCGAAGCATTTATATACCCCCTTCGAGGGCGACACGACGAACGACGGGGTTTTCTCGTTGTGGAACGGGCAGCAGGCCTGATAGTTCACACCCTTGCGCTTGAGCGTGACGTACTCGCCGATAATATCCACGATATTGGCGGCTGCATAAATGCGGTCTACTGTTTCCCTGTCGATCATGTCTGCAAAGATAGCAATAATTCCCCAACCCTTAGCGGGGTGCAAAAAGTTTTTGCCGGGCGGAGAAGATCAGTACCCAACCGTCCTGATGTCTTCCAGCTCGGCGCGGATGGCCTCGTTCCAGTCGTCGATGGTCATGTGGAAGC
>OICR01000979.1_pt1 | contig 10780 bp, 8 predicted proteins | sample 1581321 | NCBI WGS metagenome assembly OICR01 (sample SAMEA3882557, study PRJEB24775) | human gut metagenome | biome: human-associated habitat; feature: intestine environment; material: feces | place: Netherlands | collected 2009/2010
CCCGTCCTGCCGATAGGCCAGGCCGTCCTCGTGGAGGGTGTAGCTTCCGGTGATGTAGAAGGCGTCGTGTCCGTCGCTGTACCAGCGGCACAGGTCGTCCTCGTCCAGCTCAAAGCTGGCCCCCGGCAGGCCGGTATAGGCCGCCACCTGGCCATAGGGGTAGAACACGCCGGAGAAGTCGCCGTTCGTTTCCCCATCCGGCAGCAGGGCGAAGCGGTCCGCCTCCAGGCCGGGGGAGATGTACGCATGGAAGCCGTCCATGGCCAGATAGGGGCCCTTGCCGTCCCCGGCGTCCCCAATGGTCCCGCTGCCGGCGGACAGGCGGGTGTAGCTCAGATACTCCATGCGCTGGGAGTCGATGACCAGAGTCTCGCCCAGGGCGTTCTGCCACACGCCGTCCAGCTGGGCAATGTCCCAGATGTCCACCCGGGCGTCGCTGCGGGTGAAGGTGAAGTGGTCGAAGGACTCCGCATCGCCGCTGCCGTTCTGGTTAGGCAGCAGCACGCCGTCATCCCGCAGGATGAAATCGTACAGGAAGCCATCGAAGTCGATCATGGGCACGTCGCCGGAGGTGTCATAGCGGCCCTGTCCCGTGCGGCCAGAGAAGGTCTGGTAGTAATAGCACCCCTCGTCGGCCACAAAATACAGAATGCTGCCGGAAGGGGAGGACCACTTGCCCTCCAGCTCGCTGGCGTCCGTCACCTGGCGCTGATCCTCCGGCACGGCAGGGGAGGGGGCCTCCCCGCCGCCGCTGCACGCCGTCAGGGACAGCAGCAGCGCCAGCACAGCCGCCAGCCAAAGCGTTTTTCTCATGAAGTAGCCTCCTCAGTCCGCCAGCGTGTCCATGAACTCGCCCCGGACCGTGTTCCAGTACCAGACGTAGGTCACATACTCACCGTCCTGGTCGAAGGACATCTGCAGGTCGCTGTTGCCATCGCCGTCCAGATCGCTGTAGTCCGTTCCCTGGTAGCGGCTGGCGGCAGAGTCGAGGGGCACCGGGAACTGCACGGTGGTGTAGAGCTCCTGCTCAGCCTTGTCATAGTAGAGGTCGGCGCCGGTGTCGGTGATGCAGATGCACACGTCGATCATCTGACCGTCGTGAGTCAGGGTGCCGGTGTCCTGAATGGTGCCCCAGGTGCGCCAGTCGTCACCAACGATGTCGTCGTCAGTCGTCCCCTGATTTCCGCAGGCGGCCAGGCACAGCACCAGGGTGCACAGAAGCAAGAGAATGCTGAATTTTCGCATGGTTCGTTCCTCCTTGATAAAATGAGTCCACTGTACATCCATTGTACAGTGGACTCAGATAAAATACCATTAACCAAAGGTTAGTTTTTGGCAAAAGATGGCAGAATTGCGGAGGCCCGGATTCACACGCCCAGCCGCTGGGAGATGGCCGACAGCAGTTCGTTTTTCCCGGTGCCCTTTTCGGCGGAGAAGGGCACCAGACAGTCCTGCTCCTCCAGCTCCAGGGTGTCCCGGATCAGCTGCAGATTGGGCTCGATCTCGCTTTTTTTCAGCTTGTCCAGCTTGTTGGCCACGACCACCACCGGGCATCCGGTGCCCCGGAACCACTGGAACATGGTCACGTCGTCCGCCGTGGGCTTGTGCCGGGCGTCCACAATGAGAACACCCAGGGAGATGAGGCCCGGCTCCTGGAAATACGACTCCATCAGCCGTCCCCAGCGGTCCCGCTCCTCCTTGCTGACCTTGGCATAGCCGTAGCCGGGCAGATCGGTCAGATACACCCGGTTGTCGATGAGGAAATAGTTCACCTGGGTGGTCTTGCCGGGGGTGGCGCCCACCCGGGCGAAGTTCTTCCGGTTGAGCAGGCGGTTGATGACGGAGGATTTGCCCACGTTGGATCGCCCGGCAAAGGTCACCTGGGGCCGTCCGTCCCGGATAAAGGCCTCCGGGCGCACCGCCGAGCGGATAAATTCCGCCTTGTTATAGTTGATCGTCATGGCAAGCGCTCCTCCTTTACACTGATAGTGCGGCGGGGGATTCCGCCGATACGCGGCCACGGGGGGCGGCGTGCTCCCCGCGGGAAGGCACCAGCGCCGCCGCAAACACCTGGTCCACGGTGTCCACCGGGATGAAGTGCAGACCGGCCCGGACGGTCTGGTCGATCTCGTCCAGGTCCTTGACGTTTTCCCGGGGAATCAGCACCGTATGTACGCCGTTTCGCAGGGCGGCCATGGCCTTTTCCTTCAGACCGCCGATGGGAAGCACCCGGCCCCGCAGCGTCACCTCGCCGGTCATGGCCACGTCGCGGCGCACCCTGCGGCCCGTCAGCGCCGACAGCATGGCGGTGGTAATGGCAATACCGGCTGAGGGGCCGTCCTTGGGGGTGGCCGCCTCGGGGAAGTGGATATGGATGTCCTTGGTTTTATAGAAGTCCTTCTCCAGATGCAGCGCCTCTGCGCGGCTGCGCAGGCAGCTCAGTGCCGCCTTGGCGGATTCCTGCATGACGGTGCCCAGATTGCCGGTCAGCTCCAGCTTGCCGCTGCCGTCCATCACGCCGACCTCGACCGGCAGCATCGGCGTGAACTGGCACAAGGACATACTCAACGCATGGACACCGGAGAATCCGAACTCGAACATTCCGCGTATGCAGTACGGCGATTCGAACACGACGGATACCTCCGACCGTTTCCTGATCGACGCAAGCTACCTGACCCTGCAGAACATCAACTTCGGCTATACACTGCCGTCGAAGTTCACCCAGAAATTCGGAGTCGGCAAGATGCGTATCTACCTCGCCTGCGAAAACGTATTCTATTGGTCCAAGCGTAAGGGACTGGATCCGCGCTACGCAGACAATACGGACAACCAGGGCGTTCTGGGAACCTCGAATTACGCAACCTATTCTCCGATACGCACCATCTCGGGCGGTATCAATATCCAATTCTAATCCATAACCAGCTAATTATTCGGATATGAAAAATATACTGAAAATATCTATAGCAGCCCTTGCTTCGGCTGCACTGCTTAGCGGGTGCATCAAGGAAACATTCCCGACCGACAGGGCCACATCCGACCAGCTCGCAGGTTCCGCCTCGGCCCTCGAAGCGATGGTGAAAGGTATCCCCACGGCGCTTATCCAGGTTAAGTCGCTTACCGACTACGGCAATATGCACTGGAATTTCTCCCTCCCGGCCATCCACCTCGCTACCGATTCAGCAGCAGGCGACATGGCCATAACGGGCGATACGGGCTACGACTGGTTCAGCCAGTGGGGCGCCAACGATGCTCTCGCAGAGAACTACGCGGCCAATCTCCTGACCTGGAACAACTATTTCACTTGGATCAAGTCGACCAACGACATCATCAGCACCATCGACCCGGAAGCTCTCACGACCGCAACCAAGCATATCCTCGGCTTCGCTTATGCTTACCGGGCTTCGTTCTACCTCGACCTGGTACGTCTCTATGAGTTCAAGGAGAATAAATACACGTCCGCAGACGGAGTGCTCGGCCTTGCCGTACCGATCGTAACTGAGACCACGACCGAGGCCGAAGCTAAGGCCAATCCCCGTGCGTCGGCAGCTGACGTCTACGAGAAAGTGATCTTCCCCGACCTCGAAAAGGCGGCGACATACCTTTCCGATTACTCGGCGACAGATCCCTACACGCCCAGTTTGGCTATGGTCTATGGGCTCCAGGCACGTGCTTATCTGGAACGCGGTACTGCCGACAACAATCCCGATGCTTACAAGAAGGCCGCAGAGTATGCCCGCAAAGCCATCACCACGAGCGGTTGCACACCCCTGACCCAGGCACAGTGGGAGGATCCGACGACCGGCCTGCCGCTCACCAGCGACAACGTTTCCAACCTGCTGAACTTCCAGGCCCACATCGGTAACGAGGAGTCGTGGGGATACGGACACCAGGTAGGCCGTGCCATTGACAAGGCCCTCTACAACAAGATCGACGACAAGGATTTCCGCAAGCATTCGTGGCTCGATCCCGACCGCAAAGACCCGGAGAAGGAGTCCTACGACTACAAAAGCTGCCGCAAAGAGGGGAAGGAATACTTCAATGAACTGCCCGATTACGCGAACATCAAGTTCCGTCCGGCGCAGGGCGCTTATGAGGATTTCAAGGTCGGCGGAGCCGCAGACCATCCCTACATGCGCGTCGAGGAGATGTACTTCATCGAGGCCGAGGCCAAGGCGCATGAAAATCTTGGCGAAGGAATTCGGCTGCTCAATGAGTTCATGAACAATTACCGCATTGTGGGCGGAGGTTACGACTGTACGAACATGTCGTCGTCGGTTGAAAATTTCACCAACGAGCTGATGCTTCAGAAGCGCATCGAGTTCTGGGGCGAAGGCATCGTCATGTTCGACATGAAGCGGCTCGACATGTCCACCCGACGGGGCTATGTGGGAACCAACTCTCCTGCCTCGTACCGGCTGAATACGGAAGGCCGTGCACCCTACTGGAACTTCGTGATCTCGCGCGGTGAGACGCAGAACAACCCCGTCATCGCCACGCAGAACAATCCCGATCCTTCGCAAACGGTCAAGCCGTGGAACGGGTGATGACCATCTGCGATCAAGCTGTCAAATCTAAAAGCAAATTACCGTGAAGACATTCAAGCATATATTACCGTTCCTGCTGGCACTTCTTGTCCTTGCCGGCTGCGAGGACGACGTGAACTATACGCAGGGAACCGCGGAGAATCCCGATTGCTACGGTGTCTACTTCCCGAAGAAGCAGGCTACCCGGACCGATCTGGAGTTCGAACCGGGAACCCAGACCGAAGCGACCTATACGGTCAAACGGCGCAACACCGTGGATCCGATCGTCGTTCCGGTCGTCGTGAAGTCCAACGTCGAGGATATTTTCGTCGTCGAGCCGATCGCATTCGATGCCGGAGAGGACGAGACGACCTTTACGATCAGTTTCCCCAAGGCCCAAATGGGCACGACCTACACTTGCGATATCAACATCGAAGATCCGCGCTACGCTTCGATCTACGGTGCCGATAAGGTGAACCTTTCGATATCGCTCGTGCTGGCCAAATGGGAATTGGTCACCGACGAAAAGACCGGTGAGACCAAAGGCCGCTACCGCGACGACATTCTGGGCAACTTCGCGTCGATAGACAACCCCAATGCTAATCCGAACCCCGAAATCGAACTCGAAATCTACGAGCGTTCGGACAAGAAGGGCTATTACCGCATGAAAGCCTACACTCCGGAGCTGATGAACATCTTCGCCGGAGGACAGGTAAACCACGAGAACCGCAACGTCTGGACCTATGTCGATGCCTCGGATCCGAACAAGGTCTATTATCCCTACCAATCGACCGGTCTGACCCTCTTTTCCGATATGGGTGAGTGGTACATCGCATCGCAGACACCGGAAAATTTCGCCATGGACGAATCAGCCGGACAATATGGCACGCTCAATAACGGCGTGATTACCTTCCCGGCGCAGGGTATCGTGCTCGAACCGAGCGAAGGTGAATATGCCGGAAAATTCTTCTATGCCAACGCAAACGGCCTGCAGCGGATCATGCTTCCTGGAGCCAGGGTCTACGACTACTCGGTGGCCCTCACCAAAAGCGAACCCGCAGACGGTGTCGTCGAAATCGGCGCCACCCTCTCCGAGGACACCCGAGAGTTCCGCTATGCGATCTTCACGGGCAATTTGAGCGACGGCGAGGCGAGCCTCAAGGCACAGGAGATGGCCGATGGCAAGATCGCCGCGGAACTCATCAAGACGATCACTGCTTCGGGGACGATTTCCGTTCAGGATCTGGAAGGCGGCACCGGCAAGTACACGCTTGTAGGCTGCATCTACGGTTCGGACGAAGAGGCGAATCCGGAGGGCGGCGAAACGGCGTCGCAGAATCTGAAAATGCAGGGCTACGCCTCCATTTCGTTCGGATATATCGCCAAGGGCGACGAGGACAAGGTTTCCGTCATTCTCAACATCGGGCTCGAAGCCACGAACGAATTCGCGGGACAAGGCATTACGACGGACAATGCAGCGAAATTCTGGGCCTACGGCGAGGAAATAGAATCCGTCAAATACGGTGTCTTCAAGACGAAAGCCATCCAGGGACTGGACATGACGGCTTTCCTCCAGCAGATGGGCAAGGATTTCACCAAAGAGCAGCTCGATGCCATCAACGGCGGACATTACAGCATCATGCTCACGGGGCTGAACGGCGATACGGAGTATACGTTCGCCGGACTGGCTTACAACGGATATGTCCGCAAACTCGTCACGGCATCCATCAAGACTACCGGCAAATACAACCCGGGATTGGAGAGCGAGTTCCTCTACTCGGATTTCCTGCCGCAGAAAGAACAACCCTCGAAGGAGTATCTCATTTCGACCGAATGGAACTATTATGCCATCAACGTCATGGATGAAAAGCAGATGCGCCGGAAGATCGGTACGGTAACCATTGAAGACGACCCGACGGCAGGCAGTTCGGTCGATCTGCTGACCATTACTGGGCTTACCGGTCTCACATTCGACGAAGGCGGTCAGATTCCTGCGGTCTATGTGCCTTCGGCAGCTCCGCTCGCAGGAATAACCGGGGCGATCTCTCCGATGCTTTCGCAAGACCCGATCGGTGTCATCAACGGCGAGGACATCATCGCCGGCTGCGTCTCGGAGGAGAATCCCGAAGCCCTCTATGCGGTCAATTATCCGTTCATCGGAGGCGCCGTGGCCGACGGTTACATCTATTTCGTGCCCACCCCGAACTATGTCGAGCAGGGGGCCACGTTCCGTTATCTGTATACGTTGAGTACGACGACCCCCTATTCGATCCTTACGGACATGTTGCTCGTCGATCCCGCCAAGGATATGGGCGGCATTCCCGAACTGGCCGCAGAGCGGATCGCAGAATTGCGCCGAATGGCCGCAGAGCTCCGGCAGCCGCGGAATTACGTCGAACGGCTCGAATTCTCCGTTTCTACAGAACGCGGTTCCGTCAAAACCGTACCGACCGACTATGCGAAAGGATTCCTGCCCGCATCGGCTCCTGAAGCGAAAGTTGTAAGGGCTACGGTCGGATTCAGCGACGCTGTGCAGCGTGCGAACGGTTCGGGATCGGAACTCCGCTTCCGGAAAACGGCCGCTGCCGAAATCACGCTCAAGTAATATCGGATCGGGAGAGGCCGGTCGTCCGGCAAGTGTCGGCCTCTCCCTTTTTTCCAAGCCAAAAACAACCTGCCGGACTCAAAAATCAGCATGATATATGCATAACAAAACGAAACTCCTGATTTTCGCCTCCCTGCTGCTGGCCGCCTGCTCGACGGATCCCATGCAGGAGATACCGAACCGCGGGGATTCCGCTCCCGAAATCGAGACTTCGGGCAAAATCTGCAATACGTCGGACGACGCCGTGGCCGGTTCGCTCATCGTAAAATTCGGCGAAGAAGCCATTCCCAGTCTCGAACAGAATGCGTTGAATGCGGCCAAGACCCGTTCGGCGCTGACCCGTTCGGGCATCGAATCCGTCGATGACATCCTGAACGACCTGCATGTCACCTCGCTGGAGCGCGTCTTCCCCGAAGCCGGCGAACACGAGGCCCGCACCCGTGCGGCAGGGCTTCACAGATGGTATGTGCTCCGGTTCGCATCAGAGGAGGATCTCGACAAGGCGGCGGAGAGACTCGCGGGTGTCGCCGAAATCTCGAAAGTACAGTTCCGCACCCGTCTCTACCGGGCTTCCGACTGCAAAACCTATCCGTTCCAAGCAACGGCGAACGGCCAGACCCGCGCTTTGGTTACAGCGGATTTCAACGACCCGAATCTTTTCTGGCAGTGGCATTACATCAACAATGCCGACCAGGCCGTTGCCACTACATCGGTGGCCGGAGCCGACATCAATGTGGCCGACGCATGGAAGCTCACGGCAGGTAATCCCGAAGTCATCGTCGCCATCGTGGACGAAGGGGTGAAATACACTCATCCGGATCTGGCGGCCAACATGTGGATCAATCCGAACCCTTCGCCCGAATACAAGAACCAGGACATTCACGGATGGAACTTCGCTGCCGACGGTTCCATTTCATGGGGTCAGAAGGGCGATTCGGGACACGGAACGCACGTTGCGGGCACGGTAGCCGCCGTCAATAACAACGGCATCGGCGTCTGCGGCGTGGCCGGAGGTACGGGCAAGGGAGACGGTGTGCGTCTCATGTCGTGTCAGATCTTCTCGGGAGACCTGACGGGTGACGCCCTCGTGTCGAGCCGTGCCGTAAAATACGCCGCGGATCACGGTGCCTCCATCCTCCAGTGCTCGTGGGGCATCAAGGCTGGAATATACACGTCGGACAACATGTTCATCAAACAATCGCCGATGGATTACGAGGCGCTTCAGTACTTCGCCGCCCAGAAGAACTGCGAGGCCCTCGACGGCGGACTGATCATTTTTTCCGCCGGCAACGAATCGACAGCCATGTCCGGCTATCCGGCAGGCTATCGTGATTATATCTCCGTCACCTCGTTCTCGCCCGACTACCTGCCAGCCAATTATACCAACTACGGTTCCGGCTGTAATATCGCGGCTCCCGGCGGCGAAACGAGCGGTTTGAGCGGTGGGGAGAAAGCCGGCGTCCTTTCGACGCTCTGCTCCGAAACGAGCAACGGAGCGGATTACGGCTACATGCAGGGAACCTCGATGGCTTGCCCGCACGTCTCGGGCGTAGCCGCACTCGGCCTCTCCTATGCCCTGGAGAAAGGGAAGAGATACTCGCTCGACGAATTCAAGACCATGCTGCTCACCTCGGTCAATGAAATCGACTCCCGGCTGGGCGAAGGCTCGAAAGCTACGATCGCCGACGTGTCGATTTACCGCGGCAAAATGGGCACCGGCATTACCGATGCCTATCAGCTGCTCATGCAGATTGAAGGAACGCCTTGTCTGCAGGTCGCATTGGGCGAGGTGCAGCTCATTCCGCTGACGCAGCATTTCGGGCAGGGTGCCGAAGACCTTACCTACACCGATATCCAGATGTCGGCCAAGGATATGGAAAAGCTTGGCATCAAGGCGGCTCCCAAAATGTATAATGGAAAACTGATGATCAAATGCACGAAACCCGGATCGGCCAAAATCAAGGTTTCGGCGATAGCCGGCGGTACGAAACCTGGAACGGGCGTCGTGATGGGCGGCATGGTCATCACCAAGGAATTCGCCGTCATCGCCCGTTCGGCCGGCGCAGCAAACGGAGGTTGGTTATAAAAACAGTGCTTGCAATGAAAAAACATCTTTATCATCTGCTCGTTTTCTCCCTGCTCGGCATTTTCGCCGCAAGCTGTTCGGATGACGACGATGCCCCCAACATTCAGTCGGAAATCGTAGGCGAATGGCGCCTTACTTCTTGGTCAGAGAATGCTCCCGAAGGATTTGAGGTATACGTAGAATTCACTTCGGCAGCGACATTCGGACTTTATCAGAAGGTCGAAACATCGAACTACACCAAATACACCGGGCGTTATTCGATTGACGGATCCCGGCTGACCGGAGTGTACGACGACGGCGAGAGCTGGGGCAACGGCTACGATTTCGAGTTGACGAATGGCGGGAACACCCTGACGATGACCACCCGAACCGAGCCGGCCGAAACCAGCGTATATTCCCGGACGATCATTCCGGATGACGTGCGCAATGCCCGAACATCCCGTGCCGAGTTTTCTTTGGAAATGAGGCGAATGCTATAATCTGTAATATTCGCGCCGCTCCGCCATTAAGTGTAAGGTAAGGACAAGAAGATGTGGTTGAAACGCTAATAACGGTCAGACCAGTAACGCTTCAATGTGTGGAAGGCATTTGTCAACCGACAAATAATTTCGAGTGAAAATCTCTTACTATAATGTGTTAAAACATTAAAATAAAAAGTTCAAAATTACGAGATTGCTCACTGGGATAGGATGGCTAAAGCCATCCTATCTTTTTTTAGAATATTTCTACGAGAACTGCAATATAAGCATTCAGACAATTGCATGTTTTAGCAAGATTTATTGAAATTTAATGTTTTAAATGTATCAATCTGAAATAAAAATCTTTGATATTTGAGTGATGATTTACGTTTTCTGCCGACTGGCATATTTGCCCCCGTGGACATTTGTCTGTTGTCCCTGAACGCAATTCCTGTCATGTAATCCCGTAATAATGCACGATCCGCGTCCGGCGGCGCTTGTCGCGCTTTGGGAAGGAGCCGTCTCACATCTGGAATTTGAGATGCGGATGGTTCATCTGCGTATCGAGCATCCTGCGGTCATGAACCGATTGAGGGAACCCGAAAAACCCCGCTCGGCGCTCTATCTGGCCGAGCCGTTCACGCCGACGGATCTCATGGAGCTGATTGCGGCGTTGCATGCTGCCGGCGTGGGACGGCGTATCAATGGTACCCGTGCCAATGTGGAACAGTTGGTCGAGCTGTTCTCGTGGATGTTCAACGTCCGCATCAACAATCCCATCCAATGCCGCCGTGGAGTCATCAACCGCAAGTTGCGGCTGACACGGTTTCTGGATCTGCTGCGCAACTCTCTGATTGAAGAGAGCCAGCGATAGGCGTCGGCGCCCCTCATCCGAGGGGCGCTTTTGGCCGAATCCTTTCAGGTATCAAGTAGCCGATGCCAGCCGCTCGCCGAACGCCTCCATCTCACGGCCGATGACTGTCTCGGAGAATTTGGCGTAATGGCGCGTCATGTTGGTGTTCGAGTGGCCGAGAATCTTGGCCAGCACGTCGATCGGCATGCCGTACTCGACGGCCATGCAGGCGAAGGTGTGGCGGGCGCAGTGGGT
>OICR01000988.1_pt1 | contig 10687 bp, 7 predicted proteins | sample 1581321 | NCBI WGS metagenome assembly OICR01 (sample SAMEA3882557, study PRJEB24775) | human gut metagenome | biome: human-associated habitat; feature: intestine environment; material: feces | place: Netherlands | collected 2009/2010
GCGGTTGGCGGCGGTGGTATAGAAGCTGTTGCCGCTGAAGAAGTCCCGGGGCGCCGCCTCCGTCACCACGCCGCCGTCGAAAAACAGGGCGCAGCGGTGGGCGTACCGGGCGCAGAACTCCACATCGTGGCTGACCATCAGCAGGGACACCCCCTGCCGCAGCAGAGTCCGCAGGATCAGGGCGAAGGTCTGCTTGAACTCCGCGTCCAGGCCCTTGGTGGGCTCGTCCAGCAGCAGGATCTCCGGCTCCAGCAGCAGCACCTTGGCCAGGGCCGCCCGCTGCTGCTCGCCGCCGGACAGGTCGTAGGGGTGCCGGTCCAGCAGGTCCTCCAGGCGGCACAGGGCCGTCATCCGGGCCACCCGCTCCTCCTGCCGGGGGCGGGATGTTTTCGTGCCGGAGAATATCTCAAACAGGTCCTCCCGGACCGTTTTCTTCACAAACAGCGTCTGGGGATTCTGAGGCAGCATCCCCATGCGTCCCCGAAGGGAAATTTCGCCCCGCTGGGGCTTTTTCATGCCGGACAGCAGCCGCAGGGTGGTGCTTTTCCCCGCGCCGTTGCCGCCCAGCAGGGCCAGGAACTCCCCCCGGCCCAGGGTCAGGTCCAGCCCCTTTACAACGTCCGGGCTGTCCGGCTCATACCGGAACCACACCCCCCTGGCCGTTATCACCGGCTCCCGCCGGGGATGCGCCTCCTCCCGGGGCAGGGGGCCCAGCGGACGCTCCGCGGCATATCGGCGCAGAAAGTCCCGCCCCTCCCGGACGGTGACGGGGCAGGGGGCCTCCGTCTCCACCGAGGCCCAGATGCGCATGGCGGCGGGCATGGCCAGGAACATCCCGTGGCCCAGGGTTTTCAGCTGGCGGCCCACCTGCTGGGGGGTGCCGGTGCACAGGAGCCTGCCCCGGTCCATCACCGCCACGGCGGTGGCCAGGGGAAAGGCTTCCTCCAGCCGGTGCTCCGTCAGCACCACGGCGGTGCCCAGCTCCCGGTTGATCTTCCCCAGCACCGCCAGGAAGTCCGAGGCGGCGATGGGGTCCAGCTGGCTGGTGGGCTCGTCCAGAATCAGCACGTCCGGCTGCATGGCCATGACAGAGGCCAGGTTCAGCAGCTGCTTCTGGCCTCCGGACAGCTCCGCCACGTCCCGGTAAAACCAGTCCTCGATGCCGAAGAAGGCCGCCATCTCCGCCACCCGGCGGCGGATGGTGGGGGTGTCCGTCCCCAGGCTCTCCAGCCCGAAGGCCAGCTCGTGCCACACCTTGTCGGTGACGATCTGGTTTTCCGGCGACTGCTGGACAAAGCCGATGCGGGCCGCCTGGGTCCGCTGGTCCACCTGCTCCAGGGGGGCGTCCCGGAACAGGATGCGCCCCTGCCGGACCCCGTGGGGGGCCAGGGCGGGCTTCAGCTGCCGCAGCAGGGTGGACTTGCCGCAGCCCGACGGGCCGCACAGCACCAGAAAGGCCCCCTCCGGCACCGTCAGGGTCAGGCGGTCAATGGCCGGGGCGGTCTGCCCCGGATAGGTAAAGCTCAGGTTTTCGACGGTGAACAGCGCCATGCGCGGGCCTCCCTTCGGTCCAGGATCACCGGCGTCAGGCACAGGGCCAGATACGCCAGATAAAAGCTGATGGAAAACGGCTGGGTCATGACCCCCTGCAGCAGGGGGAAATACCACCACTTTAGCCCTCCGGCCAGGCATCCGCACAGCAGATACAGCCCGCAGAAGCCCAGCCACGCCAGGGCGTACCGGTCCCGGCTCTCCATGCGATAGATGGAGAAGGCCGTCCGGCCCCGCAGGCCGTAGCCCCGGCTTTTCATGCTGTCGGCGGTTTCGATGGCGTTTTCCAGGGCCCAGGTGACCATGATGGAAAAGATGGTCACGGCCCGGCGGACCCGCTGCCATACGCTGCCGCAGGAGGCGTCCCGGCCGATGCAGAACTGGGCCTGGCGCACCACCTCCAGCTGCCGCCGGAACAGGGGCACGAACCGCAATGTCATGCTCAGCACCAGGGACAGGACCCGGCCGAACAGATACACGAACTTGTCCGATGTGATCACGGCGTTGAAGCACACGAACCACAGCACCACGGCGCACAGCATGGCCCCCGCCGCCAGGCCGTAGAGGATGCTCTCCAGGGTCAGGGGATTGCCGGAGGGCAGATACGTCAGGATGGTGATTCCGGCGTGGTTGAAGGCCGGGTTCACGATGGCCGCCAGCAGCAGCACCGGCAGGGCGAATTTCAGGTGCCCCGCCAGGGCCCGGCGGCCTCCCAGCTCACCGGCGTACACCAGCGCCCCCGTCAGGGACACCGCCAGGCACACCGGGTGCATCAGCACCATGGAATAGGCCAGCACCAGGGCGAAAAACAGGAAGTTCACCAGGGGATGATAGTGGGAAAAGGCGTCGCCCACGGCTCCGGCCTCCTTTCGTCATACGGTTCTGCGCAGGGCGGGGCGCACAGGCCCCGCCCTGCGGGTTTTTTGCGGTTTTCGGGGCCTTACCCGGCGGCGTAGCCGCCGCCTACGTCATAGCCCAGGTCGCAGGTATAGACCCAGCAGATCACGTCCCCCTGCTGCACCTGATACCGGGAGCAGCCGTAGTTGGGGAACCAGTCGTTGACCTTGTACATCCAGCCGGAGCCGTCGCCTACGTCGAACTCATACAGGTTATAGATCCCCTCGATATAGGCGGAGTTATAGATGGGCGTGAAGCTGAACTCCATGGGGATCTTCCGCTCCCGGCACACCCGCTGCAGCACGTCGAACACGCTCTCCCCCGGGGAGAACGTCACCGTGGAAGCCGCCAGAATGGTGCCGTCGGCTGGGATCAGCGCCCGCTTGGCCTCCTCGCATTTGTCCATATTGTTCAGGATGGTGGCGCAGGAGATGGAGATGGTGCAGGTGGCTTGCTGAGAGGTGTCGGGCTTGGTCTCCTCCGGCTCCACCGGCTGGGGCTTCCCCTGGGGCACCGGGTCCGTGTGGTATTGATCCTGGCCGGACGGCTCGGACGTGTCCGGGGTGTCCGGCTCGTCGGGGGTATCCGGGGTATCCGGCGTCTCGGGCTTGTCCTGGGGATCCGTCTGCTCCGTGCCGGGGTTCACCGGCGTTACCGGCGTGTCCGGGGTCTGGCTGCCGCACCCCGCCATCAGCAATGTCAGGGCCAGCACCAGGGCCAGCAGGAATTTTCCGTATCTTTTCCGCATAGGGGAACACCTCCATTTATAGCACCATGCGCAGGGACGCCCGAAGACGCCCCTGCGCGGGTGTATTTGCGGCGGTTTACGCGCGCTTTTTCTTGTTCTGCATCAGCAGCACGGCCGCACCGGCCAGAGCCGCCATGCCCATCCACACCAGCACCGGGCTTTCATCGCCGGTACGGGGGGCGTCGGGCTTTGCGGGCTGATCGGGGGTCACAGGCTGATCGGGCGTCACGGTGATGGTGACGTCGCTCATGTCATACAGGCTGGTCTTGCCGGCAGTCAGGCGATAGTAGGCCGCCAGGGCGTAGTAGCCCTGCTCGGTGGCCATGCCGTCCACGGTCTTGTCGGCCATCAGGTGGCGGAAGCCGCCGCCGGTGACATAGAAGCCGCACAGTGCGTCCACGACGCTGACGCCGCTCCTTACGAACCGGCTGTCGGCGGTGGGATCAATGCCCAGGGCCGTCAGGGCCACGATGACCTGGGCGGTGGACTCGGCGGAGGCATCGGTGCCGGGGATCTCGCTGAAGGTGCCGTCGGCGTTCTGCACACCGGCCAGGAAGGTCAGGGCCGCGTCCACAGCCGCCTTCACCTGGGCGTTTTCATAGTAGGGGGCCAGGGCCTGGATGGCCATGGCGGTCATGTCCACATCGGGAACCTGGGAGGAGGCGATGACAGGCCAGCTGCCGTCCTCCCGCTGGGTATCCAGGATGGCCCGGACCAGCTTCTCCCGGGTCACGTCGCCGGAGACGGGATAGTCATGGCTGTCCAGAGCCAGCAGGGCCCACACGGGACCGTTGACGCTCTGCTTGGTGATGAAGCTCATGGAATCCAGGCCGTCCAGCAGGTTCCGCCCGGCCACATGGGTCACGTCCTTACCCATAGCCGTCAGGGCCAGGATCAGGCGGGAGTTCTCGGTGGAGCGGGAGCGGTTCAGGCGGCCGTCCTCGTCCATGGCCTTGCGCACATACTCCTCCACGGAGGCGTAGTAGTCGTCCGCGCCGGGGATATCCCGGCCGGAACGGGCCAGGCCCAGCACCGCCCACTCGCCGCCGATGGAGCCGGTGACGGGGGTCACAGGCTGGCCGATGGCGTTGATGAGGGCCTCCACATTGGCCACGGCCTCGTCCTGAAGCTCCGCCAGCCGGGCCTCGGCGGCCACCAGCACGTCATAATTGCTGACCTGCTCCTTGCGCTCCTGGCGCAGGGCGTCATAGGCGGTCCGGGCGGCCTGGATGGCCTCCTCGGAGTCCAGGGTCACTTCGCCGATGGCGGCGATCTTCTGCTCCACATCGTGGACGTACCAGCCGGTCAGAGGCAGCACCAGCTCAGGCAGACGGGTCAGGACTGCGGCGGTGGTGGTGCCGTACTGGCGGTCCATGCCGGAGCGGTAGGACACGCCGCGGTGGGTGGGAATGCCGCCAAAGCCGCCCACCCGGATGGTGCCGGTCAGGTCATAGCTGTAGCCTTCGGCGGTCTCGGGGATGGTGACGCTCAGCAGCTGACGGACCGGATTGCTGCTGAAGTCATACTGGCCGAAGGGGGTGCCGGGGTTGGTCTGATACTTGTTGCCCTGGGCATCCAGGTACACCAGGGAGAAATTGAAGTTGTAAACGCCGGAGATCTTCTCCTTGGGGCTTACCAGGTCGTGGAACTGGACCTTTACGGCCTGGCCGGGAACCAGCTCCGCATCCTGGGGCAGGACATTGCCGTCGGCGTCGATGAGGTCATAGCTGACGCCCCGGGCGGTGATGACCTGGTAGGCGGCCATGCCGTCCTTCTCGATGCGGAGAATGTGGCGGCCGGTGGTCAGGCCCGTAACGGTGACCTGGCCGTTTTTATCCACGGAAACGCCCTGGCTGGTGAAGCCGTTGAAGGTCATCTTATCGGTAACGGTGGAGCGGGCCACGGTAACGGTGCAGCCCTCCTGGGGCGTGAAGCTGTAGCTGGCGCCCTGGGTACCCACATAGAACAGGATGTCGTGCTCGGCATCCAGATACTTCTGCTCGTCCTTGGTGATGTTCACGGTGGGACGGTCGATGAAGGTGTTGGTCTGGATAGAGGAGCCGTCGGCACCCACGGACACCACGAACACGCCGGTGAACTCCGGCCAGATGGCGCTGAAGTCCTTGCCGCCCATACCCTGAACGAAGGTCATGGCGTCATAGGTCACCTGGACGATGGCGGTGCCCGGGCGGTTGGCGGTCATGGTGGCCAGGCAGGAGTTGTTGGCATCGGGGGTGATGGTCACCACGTCGCTGTCGCCGCCGTCCAGGCTCAGCACCCGATAGTGCGCGTCGGGCAGGGCGATCTGGCTGTTCATGAAGCTCTCGATGGCCTGCCAGTTACGCAGCACGTTCAGCTCGTAGGTCTGGCCGGCATCCATGTTCAGGTAGCCCTGGCGGTTGATGTTCAGGTAGATGTTGCCCAGGTCATACACGTTCTTGTCGAAGCGGTTGACGGAGGCGGCGGTGACATCGTCATCCAGGTGCAGGTCGTCCCGGGTCACTGCCAGCTCCTGGCCGCCGGTGAATTTGCCGAAGGTCCAGTAGGTGACGCCGTCGGGATTCTGGGCCCGCAGGAACTGCTGACTGCCGGTCTCCGGCAGGCGGAAGGAGGCGGTCATGGTGTCGCCCTTGGTCTCCTGGGAAACGGGCTCCAGGAAGGTATAGCTATAGTAGCTGCCGAAGGTGCCCATCCGCAGGGTAGAGCCGGCGGGGGCGGTGACGGTGATGTCCAGGGCCTTGGGAATGGTCAGAGAGAAGCTCTTGGCGCCGCAGCCCACGGTCTGCTTGTTGGTCATGGTGGTGGTGACAGGCAGATAGCCCGCCGCCTTGTCGCCGATGGGGGTCAGGGTGATCTTCAGGCTGCCGCCCTCCACAAACAGGCAGGCGGTGTGGGTGCTGCCATAGGTGGTGGAGACGCCGGTCTAGGCCTGCAGGTCCGTGCCGTCGGGGCCGGTAACGGTGACGTCGATGGTGTAATCCTTGCCCTCCACCCAGCTGCTGCTGTCGTTGGTGGCATAGATGGCGTAGGCCCGGACCAGGGTAAACACGTTCTCCTGATTGGCCTTCACGGTAAGCACCAGGGTGCCGTTGCACTGACCCTCGGTGTTGTAGCCCTCCACCAGATAGTCGCCCACAGGCAGCTTGGTGTTGTACATCAGACCGTAGCCATTGGGCTCAATGTCCACGCCCTCCAGCAGGTTTTTGTCACCCTTCACGCCATCGGTATAGGAGTAGACCTTGATGTCCGACAGCTGTGCATTGTGCAGGCCCTTGAAGGAGACGTCCATGTCGCCCTGGGGCGCGTCGCCCTCCTGGGACACGGTGACGGTGTAGGTGGTGGGGGTGATGGCGGGGGACCACTCGGTGGCCTCCGCGGCGTCGCCGCAGCGGATGGTCAGGACGGTGCCGTTATGGACGGGCACGGTCTCCACCCGGCGATAGTCGGTGCCGTCGGCAGAGAGATAGACCTGATTGTTCTTGTTGGAGGCGGTGGCCGTCATCCGGATGCCGGTGACGCCCTGGGGCAGGGTCAGGGTGTAGGCGGTCTTGTCGGAGGCGAAGTCGGGAGTCAGGACGCCTTCGCTGAAGGACAGGGCCGCCAGGCTGGTGTCGCTCTGGGTGTTCCAGTCGCCGCCGATGTCCGCGCCGTAGCCGTTAACGGTGTACATGACCCGGATGACATCCCCGGCGAACAGCTTGTCCCCGGCCTTGATGTCCTTGAACCCAACGTTGGTGAACCAATCGTTCAGGGTTCCCATCCAGCCGGAGGCGGCTCCGCCGTCTCCGGCGGACAGGCCGTTGATCTCGCTGATGTAGCCGGACTCGGCGCCGGTCTGGGAATAGCTCCCCAGGGCGGAGACGATGCAGTCCATCATGGTGGACCCGGGAACCAGGTCCACCCACTTGTCCACCAGCGTGCCATCCCAGGCAGCGCCGTCGGCCTTTGCGTAGGTCGTGTTTTCCACGATGACCCGAACCTGGCCGTCGTGGTTCTCTGCTGCCCAGACAGTGGTGGGTACCAGGCTCAGTACCATCACCAATGCCAGCAGCAGAGAAACGATGCGTTTCTTCATATGCATTTTCCTCCTGTGAAATATTTATGCCCAGCCGTTTCCGGCAAGTCAACGAAGTGTGTCTGCGGCGGAGGAAAAGCAGATACACACCCGGTGCAAAAACCGCCGGTCCATCCCCTGAAAAAGGAGACACCGGCGGCGCATGGATCCTGTCTGCGCCCAACGAAGAAAACGCCCGCCGCGCTGAATGTCCTCCGCCGTGCAATTCTCCTGCCTCGCGCCCCGGAGCCTCCGCTCCCCGTCTGCATCCTACCTTCTCGGGGGGGTTCTCCCAATGGCGGACTTTCGTCCCGGCGGCCAAGGCCGCTTCGGTGCATTCTTGCGCCCACAGTGCCGTTCGCGTGGGGCTTCCGACCCCGTTCCTTTCAGGCTGCCGCCTGACCCCCACAGGGGCCTTTGCAGCGGACAGCCACACAGCATCCTCGGACATGATTCACTTTCCGGCCCCGTGTCCCCACAGAGCCATTCTTATCATACACGATTCCCCCGGAAAAGTCAACGGTCCGCCCCATGCAAAACGGCTCTGTATTGCAGGACTGCAAAAAACCGCCGCAGCGGCGCGGAGTCCCCTTGTTTTGCCGGAAAAAAAGATGTATAATCAAGGCCAGCGGGACAGGGCGAGAAAACCGCGGGATGCTCCCCGGGAAAGCCTGTCCGCATCCGTCAAAGAAGCAAAGGAAGAGCACTGTCATGGAAATTTTGCACGAGATCAACCCGGCGCTGGAGGCTCTGGCGTACTTAGGCTCCCGGGCCAACGGCCATACCCTGGACCGGCTGGAGGAGCGCTTACAGGCCCGGGGCGTCCGGAAGGCGGAGCCCTTCCATCGGGCCAGCGCCGCCCTGCGGGAGCTGCTGCAGGACCTGGACGCGGAGGTTTCCGTTCCGGCAGAGACCCTGCAGCGTCTGTTCGGCGACATCAAGGGCTTTTCCTACAGCACCATCGGGTCCTATAGTCCGGCTTTTCTGTTCTTCTATCCCATGCTGTCCCGCCGGCAGGACTTTGAGACCCTGATGCAGCAGATGGAGCGCCTGACGCCGGACGAGACGGCGCGAAACATGATGATCTCGCTGAGCCTGGAGGAGCAGTCCGGCCCTGCCGCCGGGGCCGCCGCAAAGCTGGTTTCCCGGGTGCTGGCGCTGACGATCCCCACGGAGAGCCGCCTGGCTCTGCTGGAGATCCACCAGAATTACCGGACTCTGCTGCCGGAGATCGCAGCCTGTCTGCGCCCGGCCATAGCGGCGCTGGAGACGGAGTCCGGCCGCATTCAGGAGATCATAGAGGCCTTCTGCCGGGAGGTGGAGGGCCTGGGGACGGAGAGCTATCTCCGGGAGACCTCCAGCCTGGCCATCACGCCGGAGGTGCATTATCACCTGATTCCCTTTCTGATGGGACCGGATACCAACCTCTCCATGGAGCAGGAGGACGGCAGCGTGCTGATCTGCTGCGGAGTTATGCGGCTGTCGCTGCGGCGCACCCTGGCGGAAAACAGCAGCGCCTCCCAGGTATATGACGCCATCCGGATCATCGGGGACAAGACCCGGTTTGACATTCTCTGTTATCTGAGGGATCATCCGGCGGTCTACGGTCAGCAGCTGTGCAACCATTTCGGCCTGGCCCGCAACACCATTCACCACCATATGAGCAAGCTGGTGAATGCGGGGCTTGTTACCTGCCTGGTGGAGGGAAACCGTATTTATTACACCACGGACCGGGAGCACCTCTCCTATTTGCTGAACCAGCAGCGGCAGCTGCTGATCGGCGGAGAGGATACGGAGCAGCAGGAAAAATAAAATCGGCAGGAATGCCGCCGACGCAGGGTTTGCCGCGCCGGCGGCATTTTTTTTGCAGGGTAAACACATGGCCGCACCTGTAGGCGCGGCCATGTGTTTACCAGCGCCGCTTTTTCTTTTCGCCCTCCCGGCGCTGGAAGGGCTTGTCGATGAGGATGATGTCCTCTCCGAACCGCTGGACGCAGTCCCAGGGAATGTAATAATCCTCGCCCCGGCCGAACAGACCGAAGAACCGGCAGCGCACCCCCGCCTTGGTGATCTCCTTTCAGGAGACGGCCCAGGCCCTGGCGGCGGAGGCTCTGTTCACCCGGCTGTCCCTGCCGGGGCGCATCATTCCCCTGCCCTCCCGGATCTCCGCCGGGTGCGGCCTGGCCTGGAAGGCGGCCCCCGGCGACCAAGCCGTCCTGACGGCGGCTTTAGAGGAAAACGGCATCGGCCACGGCCCCTGCTGCGTATTGGAGATGTTCTGATGACGGAAATCTATCTGGACAGCGCCGCCACCTCCCTGCACAAGCCGCCCCAGGTGGCCCGGGCAGTGGCGGAGGCCATCTGCACGGCGGGCAACGCCGCCCGGGGAGCCCACGGGGCCTCCATGGCCGCCTCCCGGACGGTGTACGATACCCGGTGCCTGGCGGCCCGGCTGCTGGGCTGTCCCCGGCCGGACCATGTGGCCTTCACCGCCAACTCCACCATGGCCCTGAATATGGCCATCTGCGGCCTGCTGACCCCGGAGGACCACGCCATTTCCACAGACCTGGAGCACAACTCGGTGCTGCGGCCCCTGTATGCCCTGCAGCGGCAGGGCATGGGCCTGAGCTTCCTTCCGGCGGACGGAAACGGCCGCCTGGACTATGACGCCCTGGAGGGGCTGTTCCGGCCCAACACCCGGGCTGTGGTGTGCACCCACGCCTCCAACGTCACCGGCGATATGCCGGATATCCCCCGCATCGCCGCCCTGGCCCATGCCCACGGGGCCCTCCTGATCCTGGACGCCTCCCAGACGGCGGGGGCCGTCCCCCTGGACATGACGGCCCTGGGGGCGGACGTTCTGTGCTTCACCGGCCACAAGAGCCTGCTGGGGCCCCAGGGCACCGGCGGCCTGTGCATCCGCCCGGGGGTGGAGATCCGGCCCCTGCTGCGGGGCGGCAGCGGCGTCCACTCCTTCGACCCGGACCAGCCCGCCGCCTACCCCACCCGGCTGGAGGCCGGGACCCTCAACAGCCACGGGCTGGCGGGGCTTCACGCCGCCCTGGAGTATCTCCTGGCAGAGGGGGTGGAGAATCTGTACGCCCGGGAGCACACCCTGATGCGGCGGTTTTACCTGGGAGTCCGGGACATTCCCGGCGTCCGGGTATACGGCGACTTTTCCGCCCCTTGCCGGGCGGCCATCGTGTCCCTGAACATCCGGGGCCTGGACTCCGGCGAGGTGTCCGACGCCCTCTTACAGGGCTGGGGCATCGCCACCCGCCCCGGGGCCCACTGCGCTCCCCGGCTCCACCGTGCCCTGGGCACGGAGCGCCAGGGCATCGTGCGCTTCAGCTTCTCCCCCTTCAACACCCCTCAGGAGATCGACACCGCCGTCCGGGCGGTGGCCGACCTGGCCCGATAAAATTTCAGCACCCCCC
>OICR01000994.1_pt1 | contig 10641 bp, 11 predicted proteins | sample 1581321 | NCBI WGS metagenome assembly OICR01 (sample SAMEA3882557, study PRJEB24775) | human gut metagenome | biome: human-associated habitat; feature: intestine environment; material: feces | place: Netherlands | collected 2009/2010
AGTGGCTGGTACAATAAAAAAGAATGGTTAGCAGTCCGTGATTATGTAAGGCAACGCGATAAGATGACTTGCGTAAGATGTGGTGCATTCGGTGCTAAAAAATACGAAGTAGACCATATTATAGAACTAACTTGGGAAAATCTTGATGATTGGAAAATAGCGCTGAACCCTGATAACCTACAACTCCTTTGTAAGTCTTGCCATAACAAGAAAACAGGCGAGTATAAACGAGGGAAAGGCGTAAGTTTATGGTAGAAAGGGGAAAAATTGAACTTATTCGGAAAAGTGGTATCATTTTCACGTGGAAAACTAAACAATGATACTCAAAGAGTTACAGCGTGGCAAAACGAAGCGGTAGAATATACAAGTGCCTTTGTGACTAATATTCACAATAAAATTGCTAATGAAATAACAAAAGTAGAATTTAATCATGTAAAATATAAAAAATCTGATGTTGGTTCTGATACTTTGATTAGTAAGGCAGGTTCTGATTTAGATGAGGTCCTCAATTGGAGCCCTAAGGGCGAACATAATAGCATGGAGTTTTGGCAGAAAGTAATTAAAAAGTTACTATGCACGCGCTATGTTGACCTGTACCCTATATTTGACAGTGAAACGGGCGATCTAGCAGACTTACTGCTTGCTAATGATGAAAAAGAATATAAACCTGAAGAATTAGTAAGGCTTATCAGTCCTTTTTATATCAATGAAGACACAAGTATTTTAGATAATGCTCTAGCTAGTATTCAAACTAAGCTGGAACAAGGTAAATTGCGTGGCTTGTTGAAAATTAATGCCTTTCTTGACATTGATAATACACAGGAGTATCGAGAAAAAGCCTTAACAACAATAAAGAATATGCAAGAGGGTTCGAGTTACAACGGTTTGACGCCAGTTGATAACAAGACGGAAATTGTAGAACTTAAAAAAGATTATTCTGTTTTAAATAAAGATGAAATTGACCTTATTAAATCTGAACTTTTGACAGGTTACTTTATGAATGAAAATATTTTGCTTGGTACTGCTACGCAAGAACAACAAATTTATTTTTACAACTCTACTATCATTCCTTTACTGATTCAACTTGAAAAGGAACTGACTTATAAACTGATTTCAACAGGCCGCAGACGAATAAATAAGGATAATTTATATTATGAACGCATAATCGTAGATAACCAGCTATTCAAGTTTGCAACTTTGAAAGAATTAATTGACTTGTATCACGAAAATATTAACGCTCCTATTTTTACACAGAATCAACTTCTTGTTAAAATGGGCGAGCAACCAATTGAGGGCGGAGATATTTATGTCACAAACCTTAATGCAGTTGCTGTTAAAAATCTAAGTGACCTACAAGGCAGTAGAAAGGACGTAACAAGCACAGATGAAACTAATAACCAATAGTGCTGAAATTAAAGTAACTGAAAACGAGGACGGTTCTAAGTCGTTCCAAGGCATTGGGTCAGAAGTTGGTGTAGAGAACCTTAATGGTATTATCTTGACCCCTAACTGTATTGAGTTTGCTAGAGAACGATATCCATTGCTATATGAACATGGTGCTGGATCTAGCGAAGTCATCGGGGACGCAAAAGTTTACTATGATTTAGCTACTAATAAATACCTGACTGACTTTACACTTTATGACAATGCACCAAACATTAACAAGGCTGTTGAAAATGGAGCGTTTGATTCACTATCAATTGCCTATTACATCACAGATTATACTTTTGATGATAATGACGCTCTAGTTGTAAATAAAGCACAGTTTAAAGAGATTTCTCTTGTTTCAGTACCAGCAGACCCTAACGCAAAATTTATTCAAAACGCGCTAGGCGAAGAACTCACAGAAGAACGTAACAAAATTATTGAAAGCCGAAACGCTTTGAAAGAAATTGAGGATATTAAAAAGAAATATGAATAAACCTGATTTAATCGAAAAACAAAATCGCTTGGCAGAACTTAAAGAAAATAACGTATCTTTAAAATCTCAAATTAGTGGCTTTGAAGTAAAAAACGCAATTGAAGACTTGCCAAAAGTACAAGAATTAGAAAAAACACTTTCAGAAAATTCAATTGAAATTATCAAAATTGAGAACGAACTTAACGCACAGGAAGAAAAACCAAAAGGAAAAGCTAAAATGACAAACTTTATTGAATCACAAAACGCTGTAACAGAATTTTTTGATGTATTGAAAAAGAACGCTGGTAAATCAGAAATTAAAAACGCTTGGAACGCAAAACTTGCTGAAAATGGTGTAACTATCACAGACAAAACTTTTGAGCTTCCACGTAAATTGGTTGAGTCAATTAACACAGCTTTGTTAAATACTAACCCAGTATTCAAAGTATTCCATGTTACAAATGTCGGCGCTTTGCTCGTATCACGCTCATTTGATTCAGCTAATGAAGCACAAGTCCACAAAGACGGACAACAAAAAACAGAACAGGCAGCAACACTCACTATTGATACTCTTGAACCTGTAATGGTTTATAAATTGCAATCACTTGCTGAACGTGTTAAACGACTTCAAATGTCATATTCTGAACTTTACAACTTGATTGTAGCTGAACTTACACAAGCTATTGTAAACAAAATTGTTGACCTTGCTCTTGTTGAGGGAGACGGAACAAACGGTTTTAAATCAATCGAAAAAGAAGCAGACGCTAAAAAAATCAAAAAAATTACTACAAAAGCCAAATCAGCTGGCAAAACTCCATTTGCTGACGCTATTGAAGAAGCGGTTGACTTTGTTCGTCCTACTGCTGGTCGTCGTTATTTGATTGTTAAAGCAGAAGACCGCAAAGCCTTGTTAGATGAGTTACGTCAAGCAACTGCAAATGCTAACGTTCGTATTAAAAATGATGACGCTGAAATTGCTTCAGAAGTTGGAGTAGATGAAATCATTGTCTATACAGGATCAAAAGCACTCAAACCTACTGTATTGGTAGACCAAAAATATCACATTGATATGCAAGACCTTACTAAAGTTGACGCATTTGAATGGAAAACTAATAGCAACATGATTTTGGTTGAAACACTAACAAGCGGACACGTTGAAACTTATAACGCTGGTGCAGTAATTACAGTAGCATAAGAATAAAATGGAGGAAGTAAATGATAGATTATATTAAAGTCTATTGTGGTATTCCGATTTTAGTAACAGCTTATGATAGTAAACTTATCTTATTCCGTTCAATAGCTATTAAATTGCTAGAAAAAAATGGTATTAAAGCTGACGAAACAAGCGTATTAGTGAAAGAATTTATCTCTTGTTATTGTCGGCTTAATATTGTTGATGAACCAGCAGAACAATGGCGAAATGCTGAAATGAAACGTTTGGCTTCTTTGCAAGAGTTAATGTATTATGGAGGTATTTAATGATATTCTCACAAGTTACATTACAGGTAGAAACGACTGTTAAGAAGAAGAACGGTGCAGAAGCTAATGTTATAAAGCCTATCGTTTTACCAGCAGTTAAACAGAGAATTAGTCAGTCAAGACTTGATGAGTTTTCTATGATTGGACTAGGTAAAAATGTAAGATACGAGCTTAACGGAATCGGAGAAATGGAAGACTTGATTTTCAACTATTTCTTGGACGAAAAAGGCGAAACTTTCAAGCGTACAACATGGGAAAGAAACCCTAAAAATAACAAGATGATTTTAGAGGGGGTCGTAAGTAATGGAATTTGATTCTTATATAGATTGGTACAACAATTTACTTACAATGCCTCTAAATGACGTTATTTTAGGCGTTAAGGACACGATAGAAGACAAGACGGTATATTTGTCACTTAGTGACTCAAAGGTGCTTAAAATGGATAATACGAGCTTTGTCATGGGTTACTATTATCAAGTTGTTTTGTCTGTTAAAGATGTTGACGATGAACTTGTCGGACTAGTCGGAGATGTTTTACAAAACGGTTGGAATATGACGAACTGGTCAGAGAATAGCCACTTGTACAATTATACTGGAACTGTTTATTTGCCTTGTGGTGCAGGTGGTCAAGCATGGCAATGAATTTACTTAATACAGCAAGCATAGCTAAAGAAATGCAAACTAAAGTAACAGAACGCATGGGCGATTGGTTTGAAGCAGAGTTTAAGGCTAAGGCAAATGCTGCAAGCCGAAGAACTAGATTAATCAGAAGTCACGGTCATACCTATACTTATGCCAGATATCAAAATACTGGGGAATTGTCAAGAAACTTAAAGCAAGTTAAAAAAGGCGATAAAGTAGTAGTAAACGCAGGGACTAGAGCTAATTACACTAGCGGTTATCATGGCATGTATTTCTTAGTTGAAAAAAAAGGTATGCAAGACGTCAAAACAACATTGAAAAAAGGCGCTAATTATGCTAATTCAATGAAATTATAAAAGTAGAAAGTAGCTTAATTACATTTGATTGAAATTAACAATAATGGTATTTTTTAATGAGTTTAGATAATTTTAGAAATAGAACGATTTTGTGGGACACAGTCAACAAAGACCTTCCCCAGCCAATACAAATAATGCAAGGCGATGTCAATGCTAGAACGTTATTAATTAAAATAGTTGATAACGGAACTGAAATTGACTTAACTGGTCATTCATTAAAACTTACATATCAATATACTAACAATAGCAATTCAGGCCTTATTGTTGTACCTCCTAAGGACTTAATTAAGGGAGAGTTTGTTTTGGTAATTCCTACCGAAATGACAGCGACAGGAGTTATTGAAGCGAACTTAATACTTCTCAATAAAGACAAAGAGCAAGTTATTGTCAGCAAGAATCTTACATTTATATCAGACAGTTCTACTGTTTCTGATTTAGCTCAAGAAGTAAATAATAAGATTGATGATTTTACAAAATTATTATTGGAAAATATGCCACAAGTTTTGCGTAGCGAGTTGAATGACTTACATGCTCAAACTGATTCAAACAAGAGCAATATTGAGCTTAAAGCAAATTTAGCTGATATGACTAGCTTACAAAGTGCAATGACAGAGCTAAAAAATGAAGTAGAAGCATTTGGTATTAGTCCTGAAAATTTAGTTACTATAAAATCGCTATTAGACGCAATTGCAAGTAACGCCAGTGAATCAGAAGTTGTTGAACTAATAAATTCAGTAAAGGTTTTAACAAGTAACATTTCTCTGATGAGTAACGGAGATTACTCCCCTAAAGCTAATCAAACAGATTTAGAAAGTTTACAGCATACTGTTAATGACCATTCGGCAACCATTTCAACAAAAGCCAATCAAACGGATTTAGACAACTTACAAGCTACTGTCAGCAGGCAAGGGATTGCAATTTCAACAAAAGCTGAACAATCAGAGTTATCAATCACAAATAAAAATGTCGCAACTGCTCAAGAAACAGCAAATAAAGCTGAAAGTGAAGCCAAAAATGCAATGGCAAAGGCTACCGAAGCACAAGCGAACAGTTTACCACTTAATGGCAACGCGGTAAGTGCAAGCAAACTGGCAACAGCTAGAAAACTCAGAGTAAATCTTCAATCTTCATCATTTCAAAACTTTGACGGGACGGATGACGCAACTAATATTGGAGTTTCAGGTGTGCTTCCAATTGCAAATGGAGGTACGTCAACAAGTGACGGAGTTATAAATACAATTGCCTACGCCAACAGCGCAGACGGTACGGTCGGCTTCACTACTGTTTATCCTAATTTGAATTTGTTGACTAATACGAAAATCACTCAGGGAGATATCGATAGTAAAATTTGGGCTCCAATAGGTGCAAGTTCGTTATCAGTTAGTTCTAATAATGGAATTAAAGTAATTAACAATGGCGGAGATATTGGCAGTCCAGGCGGTTTTTCTTACGCAAAACCAATAAATGTAAATGTTGGCGATACTATCACACTTAGTTGTTATATAAAAAATACTGGAACGGTAGATATTAAAAACTTCTCAATTTCAATAGCATTCTACGGAAAATCTAGGTCATATCCTACTAAGGATGACCTTGTAATTCCAAATGACGGTAAACCCCACTTTTTCAGTTTAACGACTATTGTTCCAAGTGGTTCCGATGTAGCGATTCCACGTTGGCTTGATATAGCAACTGCTGTTAATGAAAAGCATATTTTCGAAGTTGATGAAATGAAACTAGAATTTGGTTCAACCGCCACTCCTTGGATGCCCTCAGCTAGTGAAGTTACAACTGATGATTATCCAAAGTATGTAGGGTTTAGTAATAGCATTAAACCAAATAAGAAAAGTTCTGACTACAAATGGCTACCAATGGGGTTAGTATCAATTGATAGGGCTACAGGCTCACTCAAGCCTGCGGTTATAGGTATAGATTGCGCTCAAGCACACCCAGTTGGCTCAGTAGTCACAAATACTTCAAGTTCATCATCAGGATATTCCACAGGCAAATGGAAAAATATCGGTTCAGCAGTAATCGGTTCAACAACAATATATTATTGGAAACGTACTGCATAAAAAAATAAAAAGGAAAATAAAAAATGAAATTAGATTATAATTCACGTGAGATTTTCTTTGGTAATGAAGCTCTAATCGTAGCTGATATGGCCAAGGGAAGTAACGGAAAACCAGAGTTCACTAACCATAAAATCGTAACTGGTTTAGTATCAGTTGGCGAAATGGAAGACCAAGCGGAAACTAATAGCTATCCAGCTGATGACGTACCAGACCATGGAGTTAAAAAAGGCGCTACCTTACTTCAAGGCGAAATGGTATTTATTCAAACAGACCAAGCGCTTAAAGAGGATATCTTAGGTCAACAAAGAACAGCGAATGGTTTGGGTTGGTCTCCTACTGGTGATTGGAAAACTAAATGTGTTCAGTATCTTATTAAAGGGCGCAAACGTGATAAAGTTACAGGAGAGTTTATTGACGGTTACCGTGTAGTCGTTTATCCAAATTTGAGACCAACAGCAGAAGCTACAAAAGAATCAGAAACAGATTCAGTAGACGGCGTAGACCCTATCCAATGGACTTTGGCAGTACAAGCAACAGAGTCAGATATTTATTTGAATGGAGGTAAAAAAGTTCCTGTTATTGAGTATGAAATTTGGGGAGAACAAGCTAAAGACTTCGCTAAGAAAATGGAAAGCGGACTATTCATCATGCAACCTGATACTCAACTAGTTGGTGGCGTTACATTAGTTGCTCCAGTTCTTGCAAACGTTCAAACTAAAACTAAAGGGCATAATGACGGAACAATTGTCTTACCAGCTACTTTGAAAGATTCTAAAGGTCAAGATGTAAAAGTAACATCAGTAATTAGAGACGGTCACGGAAAAGTACAAACCAACGGACAACTTTCGCACGGTGCCCATATCGTAACGTTCTCCGCTGACGGATATCAAGATGTTACCTCAGGAGTTTCAGTAACTGAACATTCATAAGACTAAAAAAATAACTAAGTAAAGGGATATAAAACAAAATGGCAAAACAATTAAGCACAGCACGTAAATTTAAAATGATTACAGGTAAAGACCTTTTCCAGCAACAAAAAGCAATGGATACAGAACTTAAAAAAGAAGACGGAGAAATTACTGATGTAATGGAATTCGTTCAATATGGTCTATACTTGGCTCTTTTTCAAGATAACATTGTAAAAGCAAAAAGCGACTTTGCAGACTTTCGTTCTAGCTTTGAGTTCGATACTGACGGTAAAGGACTTAAAGAACTTGTCGAACTGTGGCAGAAAGAAATTTAATGAGCTGAAAGGACTGTAAATGATTTTAAAACATGCAATTAGATACTTAGAACTAACTGGTTCGGACTTTATTACAGATTTGAAAGACTTTGCAGACCTACAAAATTCTTTTGTCGCTGGATATATTCCTGATGACTTTACAGAGCAAATGGAGAGCTTTACAGACAAGTTATTGATACTTTGGGTAGATTGTAACGGAGGACTGCAAAACGCCTTAGACGATAAAACAGAGCTTCCTACAACTAACGAGTTAATCAATATCTTCTGTAAGACTGTTTTTATTAAAGAAAAAGAGGAAACGGAAGACGATATGGTCTTCTTTTCTTCTAGTTCATTGATTAAGAAAAAGAAAGATACTGTAAAGGAAAATAAAACTTTAGAACTTTTGACTGTTTTAGGCAATAACGAAATTGATATAACACAGTTCATGGAAATGGAATTAGAACTTGTTTATAAATTAATCGAACTTATTGCAGAGAAGAAGAAAGAGGAAAAAGAAAAAGAGAAAAGGCGTAAAAGAAAGGGTATGTAATGGCAAGTAATGCAACGTTTGAGGTCGAGATATACGGTAATACCACAAAGTTCGAGAACTCACTTAAAGGCGTTAATACCGCAATGTCAGGGCTTAGAGGAGAAGCTAAAAACTTACGTGAAGCTCTAAAACTTGACCCAACAAATACCAGTAAAATGGCGCAATTGCAGAAGAACTTACAAACGCAGTTGGGCTTATCACGTGACAAAGCAACAAAATTAAAAGAAGAACTTTCTACGGTTGACAAAGGGACGTCAGCAGGTCAAAAGAAATGGCTACAACTTACTAGAGATTTAGGCACAGCAGAAACACAAGCTAACAGGCTAGAAAGCGAAATAAAGCAAGTCGATAGTGCTATTAGTTCAGGCTCTTGGAACATTGAAGCTAAAATGGATACTAAGGGCGTTAATAGCGGAATTGAGGGCATGAAGTCACGCTTTAGCGGTCTTAGAGAGATTGCTGTTGGTGCATTCAGACAAATCGGTGCAAGTGCTGTTAGTGCTGTCGGTAATGGCTTAAAAGGTTGGGTATCTGACGCAATGGATACTCAAAAAGCCATGATTTCATTGCAAAATACAATGAAGTTCAAAGGCAATGGACAAGACTTTGACTATGTAAGCAAATCTATGCAGAATCTTGCTAAAGATACAAATGCAAATACCGAAGATACTTTAAAACTTTCAACAACGTTCATTGGTTTAGGCGATACTGCTAAAAAAGCGGTCGGTAAAACAGAAGCACTAGTAAAGGCTAACCAAGCGTTTGGCGGTACTGGAGAAAACCTTAAAGGTGTCGTTCAGGCTTATGGTCAAATGTCAGCAGCTGGAAAAGTTACTGCTGAAAATATTAATCAGCTAACAGATAATAACACGGCTCTTGGTTCAGCTCTTAAATCAACCGTTATGGAAATGAACCCAGCTTTAAAACAGTATAGCTCGTTTGCAGAAGCTAGTGAAGAAGGTGCAATATCTGTTGAAATGCTAGACAAAGCAATGCAACAACTTGGTAAAGCAGGTGGTGGGGGAGTAACGACCATAAGCGACGCTTGGGATAGTTTCAATGAAACATTATCGCTTGCTTTGCTTCCTACGCTTGACGCTTTAACACCTATCATTAGCGACTTAATAGACAAGATGTCTGACTGGGGAGAAAGTGCTGGTAAAGCTGTATCAAATGTAGTTAAGTATTTTCAAGACTTGTTTCAAAAAATGCAAGAAAGCGGAACCACCTTAGCGTTTTTAGAGGCTTGGGATAGCATAAAAAGTATATTTGGTTCTTTAGTTTCTATTATAGCGAATGTTATCGAGTCATTTCTTGGAGTAAATACAGAAACAACAAAAAACGCAACAAGTGTAGAAAACGTAGCGAAGAGTATAGCTATATTAGCTGGCAAATTGTCAGAAGTTACGAAAAAAATAGCTGATTTTTTGAAAAAAGTTAGTGAGAGTAAAGGAGCAATTGATACTTTAAAATCGTCTTTAGTAGCCTTAACAGCAGGTTTTGTAGCTTTTAAAATCGGTTCTGCAATAGTTACTGCTATTGGTATTTTCAAAAAGTTACAGACAGTAATTCAAGCAGGAACAGGTGTAATGGCAGCTTTCAATGCTGTTGTTGCCGTTAATCCTTATGTGTTGATTGCAGCGGCAATTGCGGCGGTTATTGCTGGTTTGGTTTACTTCTTCACTCAAACCGAAACAGGTAAAAAGGCTTGGGCTAGTTTCGTAGACTTCTTATCGCAGTCAATTGAAGCTATTAAACAGTTCTTTACTGGTTTAGGTACTTGGTTTAGTGAGTTATGGACTTCCACAGTCGAGGGTACAAAAACCATATGGAACGGAATAACAGAATTTTTTAGCGGCTTATGGAATGGAATAGTGACGATTATAACTAATGTTTTCGCTACAATAGCTAGTGCAGTAACAGGCGCTTATAACTGGTTCGTCACAACTTTCCAACCATTAATTAGTTTTTATCAATCTATATTTAACCTAATAGGATCAATTATTAATGTAGCTTTTCAACTTATCTTGGCTATTATTCGCGGTGCTTACCAATTAGTCATTGGTGCATGGAAAGGCCTATCAGGTTTCTTTGGTGGAATATTTAACGCTGTTAGTTCAGTAGCTTCGTCAGTATTTAGCGCAATCGGAAGTTTTGCTTCTAGCGCTTGGGGAGTAGTTCGGTCAACATGGAGTGCAGTTTCAGGTTTCTTTGGTGGAATATTTAATTCAGTTAGTAGTATCGTTAGCGGAGTATTCAGTGCTATTGGTGGCTTTGCTTCTAGTGCTTGGTCGAGAATTTCAGGTGTATTTGGCGGAGTCGGTAGCTTCTTTAGTGGAGTTTTCAATGGTGCTAGAAATGAAGTTAGTGGAGTGTTCAGCGCTTTTGGTCAGTTCGCCGCTAATGCTTACAAT
>OICR01000999.1_pt1 | contig 10574 bp, 9 predicted proteins | sample 1581321 | NCBI WGS metagenome assembly OICR01 (sample SAMEA3882557, study PRJEB24775) | human gut metagenome | biome: human-associated habitat; feature: intestine environment; material: feces | place: Netherlands | collected 2009/2010
GAAAGGATCTTAACTATGAAGCGCAGAACTTTTATTTCGATGATGAGTGTCATGGCCGCCGCCGGCGTTCTGACCCTGTCCGGCTGCTCCAACAGCAGCACCTCCACCGCCGCAAGCGCCGGTGCATCCTCTGCTGCCGGTTCCGCTGCTGACCAGCTGGCTGCCATTCAGGCCAGTGGCAAGCTGATCGTGGCACTGGAGGGCGCATGGCAGCCCTGGAGCTACCATGACGAGAGCGACACTCTGGTGGGCTATGATGTGGAGGTCTCCCGCGCCATCGCCGAAAAGCTCAAGGAGGTCATTCCGCGCCAGCTCTTCGAGATCCCGATCCAGGCGGCGGTCGGCGGCAAGATCATCGCCCGCGAGACGGTCAAGGCCATGCGCAAGGACGTGCTGGCCAAGTGCTACGGCGGCGATATCTCCCGTAAAAAGAAGCTGCTGGAAAAGCAGAAGGAAGGCAAAAAGAAGATGCGTCAGCTGGGCAGCGTTTCCCTGCCCAGCGAGGCCTTTACCGCTGTGCTCAAGCTGGACAGCGACGACGATTGATCTGCAAATATACAAAAGGGATGCTGCGTGCGCGGCATCCCTTTTTTGATGGGAACTCCCAAATGTGAAATCCGCCCATGGCAGTGATGCACTCTTTGCTTTTCACTATAAATATGTTATAATTTCTTTATATATCAATTCTTGTATTCGTTTTTGGAGAGATGGGCTGCGGCCTTGTGCTGCGCGCGTCTCCATGCAACGTTCCCCCACAGAAAGGATGTGGCCTTTATCAAAGCAAAGCACGGAAAAGGCGCAGTGCAAAACAGCAGACACACACACAGCGGCGGCGCACAGAGGACAGCATCTCTCTGGAAGCAGGTACTGCTGACGCTGCTGGTCTTTATTGCCTTGCTCGCTCTGATCGGCGGGGCGTTGTGGCAGAATATCTGCTATAACCGTACCCACTATACCGCAGAGTTTTATCAGATCCATTCCCGCAAGCTGACCCAGAGCTGCCGGGTCGTTTTTCTCACCGATGTACATCTGCGGGAGTACGGGCAGGATAATTGCGATCTGGTGCAGGATATCCGCAGCCTTGCCCCGGATCTGATCCTGCTGGGCGGCGACCTTGTGACCTACGGCGAAGGTTCCAGCTATGATAATATGCTTTCCCTGTGCAGCCAGCTGAGCGAGATCGCGCCGGTGTGCGGCGTGATGGGCAACCACGAGGACGAGCTGTATTTTCTGAACGGCGATCAGGCTCTGGTGGAAAAGTTCACCGCCGCCGGGGTGACTATCCTGCGCAATGAAGAGGCGCGCTATACCGTCCACGACAATGTCATCAGCATTCTGGGCGTGGAGGGCAGCCCGAAGGACTTTTATAACTATGGTGCCAGCGTCTTTATGGACGCCGCAGAGCAGCAGACGGACTACGACCTGCGCATCTGTCTGGCGCATGTGCCCACCTACTTTCCCGAACATCTGGAAAATTATTCCTTTGAGCTGGGCCTTGCCGGGCACACCCACGGCGGCATCGTGCGGCTGCCAAAGGTCGGCCCGCTTTACAGTGCCGAGGAGGGCTTATTCCCCGACTATGCCGGGGGCAGCTATGGGCTTGCCAACAACGCCACCCTCATCGTAAGCCGGGGACTGGGCGATTCCAGCTGGGTGCCCCGCATCAATAACGTGCCGGAGCTTTCGGTCATTGACATCGACTAAGCAGTCTGCACCGCGCGTGCAGGCCGCTGCAAAAGGGTAGAATGCCATGGATGACATCAAAGAAAAGATCAAACAGGCGCTGCGCCATATCTGGACAAATAAATACCGCCTGTTTCTCTGCCTGCTGACCTTGTGCTGTCTGTTCGGGCTGGTTCACTATTTCAAAAGTGCGGACAGCGCCACCGCCAGCATCTCCTTCAATTACTCCGAGGCTGCGCTGGGCATGAACCCCAACAAGACCCGCTTCAACGCCTACGAGATCGTTTCGGACGAGGTGATGGAACGCGCCATCCGGCGGGTGGGCTTGCAGGACAGCCTGACTGCCTCCCAGCTGGCCCAGTGCCTTTATCTCAGCCCGGAAGGCACCGGCAGCGCCAACGGCAGCGAATATATCAGCACCAACTACTATCTTTCCATCAACGCCCGCAAGCTGGAGCTTGGCAGCCGCAAGGCTACGGATCTTTTGCAGAGCGTGTGCGAATCCTACCGGGAGATCTTTCAGAGCAACTACTGCGACAACCAGAGCCTGCTGAAGGAAAAGCTGGAAGTGACCTCTGCGTGTGAGCCTTATCTGCGGCTGAACGAGCTGGAGGTGCGCGCTGAGGGGCTGAACCGCTACCTGAACGCTCGTCTGCAGGAGAACAAAAGCTTTACGGACGAGGCAAACCCCGACTCTGCCACCAACAACTTTACCACGCTGGGTAAAAAGATCAACAATCTGGTGGATTACGATCTCCCCAATGCCATGGCCTTTGTCATTGAGGGCGGCGTTGCCCGCGACCCGTCCATGCTGACCAGCATTCTGGAATACAAGAACAAGATCGACGATCTTGCCATGCGCACCCAGCAGGCTTATTATGACGCCGATAAAAAGGGCATTTCCATCTACGAAAAGTCCATGACCTCCATCATGATGATCCCCACCGTGGATGAGGACAGCGAATACTATATGTCCCGCACCAAGACCGCTATGGACGCGCTGGCGCGGGCGGCAGATGCTTCTCTGTCCGATGCCACCGATTACCAGTCCGAGATCGTGAGCACGAACTATGTGATCCAGAAGATCCGGGAGCTGGACGCCGGGCAGCCGCGCTTGGCCGAGGCACAGGCCATGGTAAACAAGCTGGAAGCTGCCATCAACGAGATCTCGGAGCAGCTGTTCGTGCTGGACAAAGCCTACGTCAAGTATAAATCCCAGAACTATATCACCTTTGCCTATGGTTCAGCCTCCTTTATTCAGCGGCTGAGCCTGAAAAAGACCCTGATGGAGTCTGTTGCCGTGATGCTGGGCGGCGCATGGCTGCTCCACGAACGGAAACGCAGAAAGGTAAGGCACCACAAATGAAAAAGTTTGAGATCCTGCGCTATCTGAAGCGTTTCAGCATCCTGATCTTTCTGGTCGCGCTGGCAGGTGCAGCCGCCATCTACCTGTATGCAGACGGGCGGCAGATGTACACAGCCTCTGTCATCATCCGCTATACCAACGACGGCATCTCGGACGGCTACACCCCGGACGGCAGCGATCTGGACGTCAACGAGATCTATTCCTCCACGGTCATTTCGCAAGCCATGGATGCGCTGGGCGCTTCCGGGCAGCTGAGCGCCATCCGTTCCAACATTTCGGTGACCCCGGTGATTCCAGAGGATCAGCAGACCATCAATGATGCCTTACTGGATAAGGGCGAAGAGGTGACCTACTTCCCCGACACCTACAAGGTGAGCCTCGTGGTAGACGGAGCGCTAGGCGCGGGCTATGCCCGCAATATGCTGGATGCTATCATCCAGAGCTACTGCACCTATTATACGGAAAAATATGTGGAGCAGAAGCTCTCGCTCAACCCTTCGTCCGATCTGCTGGACAACGGCTACGACTACTACGAGTGCATCCGCATTCTGGAAAACGATACCACCGAGATGCAGAACTACCTGCTGAGCAAGCGGGAACATTACCCAGACTTCCGCTCCTCCCGCACCGGCTACACCTATGCAGATCTGTGCGATATCTATTCCGATTTCAAAAAATACACCATCCCGGCGCTGTACGCCTATGTGCTCAACGGCCCGCAGGTGCGGGACGGCACGGTGCTGCAGGAATATCTGGCCAACTGCATTGAGACTGCAAAGCAGGACGAGCAGATCACCACCGAGCAGCGGGACAGCCTGTGGAACCTGACCGACCAGTATGTGTACAAGAACGCCGACCTGCTGAAAAACTACTTTACCGACCAAGGCGAGGTGGTATCCGCAGAATACATCCTGAACAACATCGAGCTGGAGGGCTCGGGCGATAAGGCACAGACCACCTATGACGGTCTGGTGCTGAAGCTGGTGTCGCTGGAACAGCAGGTGGCTGCCAGCCAGATCGACCGGCAGTTTCAGGAGGAGATCCTGCAAAGCTTCCGCAACGTGGATTTTGGCGGTACAGACGAACAGCATGCTGCAATGGAAAGCATGATCAATGACTACGAGGCGCAGCTGAAAAGCTACTACGAGATCATCAATACCAGCAGCAAGGAGCTGAACCTGTACATCAGCGCGGATTATCTGAAGATGATCAGCTCAGTGCAGGTGGCTGCCGCCATCAATGTCAAGCTGTACCTGATGCTGGCGCTGGTGCTGTTCTTTGTGATCGGCTGCTGCGGTGCCGTTCTGCTGGGACGCCTCTCGGATGTGGTGGATTATCTGCTGTATGTGGACAAAAAGACCGGCCTGCCCAACCGCGAAAAGCTCAATGTGTACATCACCGGCATGGCCGGCCGCATCCTGCCGGAGGATTATACCTGCTTTGCCTTTCAGTTGGACAACCTGACTGAGATGAGCCGTCGCTTCGGCTACCATGTGGGCGACAGCATCCTGAAGGATTTTTCCGGTCTTTTGCAGCTGATGGGCGACACCGACGGCACGGTGGGCTACAACGGCGCGGGCAAGTTCCTTGCCTTCTTTGATGAATGCAGCAGCCGGAAGGCAGAAGTCATGATCCGCATCCTGCAAAGTCAGGTGGACGAGTACAACAAGCTGAACCCGGAGTACCCCATCCTGTTCACCGCTGCATGGGCGACCACCTCGGAGGAGGAGCTCTACCATGTGCGCGACCTTGTGCGCTGCGCACAGAAAAAAATGGCCCTGACCGCAGAGGAGGGCGGCGCTGCCCTTGGAATTTCTGAAACCTGAAAAAGCCGGAGAACTTAGATGAAACAATTGCTGAAAAAGCTGACCCATGGGAAACGGCACACCGGCGCTGCTCCGTCTGCGCTGGCGTTTCCCGATGCAGCTGCCGCAGAGAACTACCTGAAAGCTCTTGCACCGATCCCCACAGGGACTATACAGGCCGACAACCGTATAATCCCGCAGTACGACCTGCACATTATTGTACCGTGCTACAATGTTGCGCGCACCATTGTCCGCTGTGTGGACTCGATTCTTTCACAAAAGACCGGCTATACATTTTTTGTGTCACTGGTCAACGATGGCTCTACCGATAAAACACCGGAGCTGCTGGAGCGATACCGCGCCGACCCCCGGGTAGAGATCCTTACACAATCTAACCGCGGGCTTTCCGGGGCACGAAACCGCGCGCTGGAGCATATCCGGGGAAAGTACATCCTGTTTGTGGACTCAGACGACACGCTGCGCAAAGGTGCCGTAGAGGCGCTGCTGTCCAAAGCGGTGGAAACGAACGCCGACATTGTGCAGGGCGGCTTTGTCAACATTACCGGGCACGGCCTTGTCTTTGGCCGGACGGGCTACCGGGAGGGATCCGCTGCCGAAACCGGGCAGACCCCCTATGGCATGGCATGGGGCAAGGTGATCCGCAGCAGCATTTTCGCCCATCTGAAATTCCCGGAGGGCTACTGGTTCGAGGATACGATCTTTGCCTTCTGCATCGGCCCTTTCCGGCCTGCCCATTACCTGATTCCGGCGTATGTCTATAACTATACCCGGAACCCGCTGGGCATCACACTGCGCTCCCGCAAAAAGGCAAAGGCAGTGGATACCGTATGGATCATGCGGTATCTGATGGCGGATCTGGCACAGAAAAAAGAGGTGCACTCTGCGCAGGTGCAGCAGCTTTTGTTACAGCACATCGCGCTGGCATGGTACCGGCTCTCCCGTTTGGACGAAACCGTCCAGCAGGCGGCATTTCTGGTGATGCAGCAGATGTATGCTGCGTACTACGCCCCACAGGATATCTGCGTGCAGGACAGCCGTCTGCTGGCACTGCATCAGGCACTGGCGGCGAAAAACTATGGACAGTATCTTGCTGCCGCAGAAAACCTGACATAAGGGCTGCAAACACAGATAAAGGGAGAAATTTATGATACGAGTGCTGCATTCGGTCAGCAATATGGACCGCGGCGGGATCGAGACCATGCTGATGAACTACTACCGGCATATCGACCGCAGCAAGGTTCAGTTTGATTTTATCGTCAACAAGAAAAAGCCCGGCGACTACGACGACGAGATCCGCCGTCTGGGCGGGCATATCTACCAAAGCCCGGGGCTTGACCCGCTGCATTACCCGGCATATCTGCGCTTTGTGCAGCAGACCGTGGCCGCAGACCCCCGCATCCGCATCCTGCACGCCCACAACGAGGCCATGGGACTGTACGCCCTGAAGGGCGCGGAGAAGGCGGGGCTGCCCGTGCGCATTGCCCACGCCCATAATATCTGGATCGTCCGGGACTATAAGTGGCCGCTGAAGATGCTCTGCAAGCGGCTGCTGCCCGGCGCAGCCACCCACCTGTGGGCCTGCGGCCGGGACGCAGGCATCTACTATTTCGGCAAGGCGGACTGGGAGCGCCGGGGACAGATCATTCCCAACGCCATTGAGCCGGAGACCTTCCGGTTTACCCCTGCCGTCCGCGCGGAAATGCGGGCGCGTTACGGGCTGGAGGATCGGGTGGTGCTGGGCCATGTAGGGCGCTTTGACGTCCGCAAGAACCATGAACGTCTGCTGGAGATCTTTGCTGCCTTTTTGCAGCTGGAGCCCCGGGCGATGCTGGTGCTCATCGGCACCGGCAGGCTGGAACCGGCTGTCCGCGCACAGGCACAGGAACTGGGCATCACAGACCATATCCTGTTTGCCGGGCTGCAAAGCAATGTGGCAGACTGGTACCAGTTGATGGATCTCTTTGTCATGCCCTCCCGCTTCGAGGGTCTGCCGGTGGTGGGCATCGAGGCGCAGGCCGCCGGGCTGGGATGCGTATTTTCGGACGCAGTGCCGGAAGAGGTGCTGCTTTCGCCCCGCGCCATCCAGATCCCGCTTTCTGCCAGCAATGCAGACTGGGCGGCAGGCTTGCAGCGGATGCTCCAACAGCCCTGCGACCGTTCTGCCGGTGCAGAGCTGATCCGGCAGGCGGGCTACGATATCAACATCGCCGCCGCCCGCTTGCAGCAGCAGTACTTGCAGCTGAGCGGAGAAGCGTAAGTCACCTGCGGGAACACCCGCTACAAAAGGAGAACCCTTTTTCATGCGCACATTGGATCAGATCCTGACCAAAAAGGATTACAGCCGGAAAACTCCGGCCTCTTTGTTTTATAAGGACAGCCCGCTGTGGCAAAAACTGCTGACCATCAGCTGCGTGTTCTTTCTGGCCGGAGCAGGGTTGGGAGAGTGGAAGCCGATCAACACCACGCTGGGTGGCCTTCCCAAGGCCATCTCTCTGGGAGTGATCGGGCTTGCGGTGCTATACACTCTGTTTTACCCGGACGAAACACGCCTCCGGGAGATCTGGAAGCCTACCCTGCTGTATATGTCCCTGATGGCGGCACTGTTTTTCTGGTCGATGGTCATCTGGATCGAAAGCTTTGCTGCGGTGTCCTCCATGATCCGCAGCTGCTCCAAGCTTGTGTTCCAAAGCATTGCCATCCTCACTGCCGTGGCGCTGGTCTATCTGTTCCGGGAAAAAGCCATCGACCTGTTTACCATCAGCATCTGCATTGCCAACACGGCCATCATGCTGCTGAGCATTCCCGGCTACGGTCTTGCAGCCAGCCTCCAGTCTCTCATCACCTGTCTGGTCACCTTCGGCGATGCGGATGGCTATGCGCTGCAGCTGGAGATCCACGACCTGACCTTTGTGTTCGGACAGATGGTTTTGTATTACGCCGTCTTTGCGCCCCATTCCACCCTGCAGGAAAAACGCAAGCGTCGGCGGTATCTGCTGCTCTGCTGCTGGTTTTTTCTGGTCGGCATGAAGCGCATCGCCATCCCGGCAGTGGTCCTGTTCATCTTGATCGCTCTGCTTCTTCGCAAGCGCAAAGTCCCCAACTGGTTTTACCCGGCAGTGGGCGGGTGCTACATCCTGTTTTTTCTGGCGTTCCTCTATTGTGTGCGCAATGGTATCATTACAGCGCTTCTACTGCGCTTTGGCATCGATATGATGGGACGGGACTACCTGTGGAGCATGGCAAACCCCTACTATGAATTTTCCATCACCTATCTCGGCCACGGCTTTGAATATGTGGATACCATCATTGCCCAGTGGTACAATGCGGGACTCCTCAACCAGGCCATTCCTTTTCACAACGACATCCTGAAGGTCTTTGTAGAGGTAGGATTTCCCGGTTTTCTGCTCTGGTCCGGCATCCAGTATGTTCTGACCCCGCTGTTCTGGCAGCGCTATGCAGACCAAGAGACCACGTTGCTGTATCTGTCCGAGCTAGGCTATATGACGGTGACCTACCTGACCGATAATACCGCCTTTTATTTCTGGAGTACGATGGCGCTGCGTCTGGTGACGCTTGCCTATGCCATGGAGCGCAAAAAGCCCCCGGAGCCCAAGGTGTGGATGCCGGACAGTCGGCAGGAGATGCGGGACCGCATCCGTATTCTGATGAAGGAAGTGTGACAGCAAGGAGTGAAAACAATGCCCTGTATTACGTTTATACTACCCATTTATAATATGGAACGCCTGCTGCCCCGGGCGCTGCGCTCACTGCGGGCGCAGACCCTGACCGACTTCGAGGCCATCCTCATCAACGATGGCTCCAAGGACGGTAGCGCCGCGCTATGCGCACAGGCTGCTGCCGAGGACGCGCGCTTTCGCTTTATCGACCAGCCCAACGGCGGCGTAGCCGCTGCCCGCAACGCGGGTCTGGATGCCGCCCGGGGAGAATATATCTTCTTTCTGGACCCGGACGACTGGGTGGAGCCGGACGCCGCAGAGCTGCTGTACAGCGCCGTCCGGGACGCGGATGCGGACTGCGTGGAGTTTGGGTTGTATCTGGACAGCTATGATGAAAAGGACCAGCTGCTGCACACACAGACCAGCGGCTGCGCCCTCTCCGGCGTGTACCGGGGCGAGCCCTTCAAGGAGCATTTTGACGAGATGGCGTCCTCGTATCTGATCATCAATAAGCTGTTCCGCAGAGCGTTTCTGGAGCAGCACCATCTGCGCTTTCCCTGCCATCAGCTGGGGGAGGACGGGCTGTTTTTCGTAGCCTTCTATCGCAGGGACCCCGGCTGTCTGGTGGTGCTGGAAAAGCCGCTGTACCACTACACGATTGCCCGGCGGGGCAGTCTGTCCAACAGCTACCACCCGGAACGGTTGGAGGATAACTTTTATCTCAGTGACGCCGTGTGGGACACCGTTTCTGCGTGGGGCTTGCAGAACAGCCCCATGCACCGCGCAAAGGCGAACTACTGCACCGTCCGCGATCTGATGATGGGGGTCAAGAACCTTGGGTGCAGTCCGCTTTCCCTTGCAGAGCAGACCGCATGGCTGCGCAGCACCTTGCAAAAGCCCCGCGTGCACACAGCAGTGCGCAGCACCCCGCTGCACGTCATGCAAAGCCGGAACGACCGGATAAAGCTGCTGCTGCTCAAGCTGCGGCTGTACCGCACGGTGCTGCTGCTCTCGGGCGCAAATCAGCGCAAGCATCCCTGAAGAGAAACGCAAAAAGCCCCCGCTGCCGACTGGCAGCGGGGGGCTTTGTTACCGATTTAAATGAAAATCAGCGCTTAGTTCTGCTTCATGCGAGCGAAGCAGTCGGAGCAGTAGACCGGACGGTCCTCACGGGGCTGGAAGGGAACCTTGCAGGCCTTGCCGCAAGCTGCGCAGACAGCGTCGAACATCTGACGCTCACCGCTGTTGCTGCGTGCGCCGCCGTTCTTGCGGGCGTCACGGCAGGGCTTGCAGCGCTGGGGCTGGTTCTCGAAGCCGCGAGAAGCGTAGAACTCCTGCTCGCCGGCAGTCCAAACAAATTCCTTACCGCAGTCCTTGCAGACCAGAGTCTTGTCTTCAAACATAGTAGTATCTCCTCTTTAGTTAGTTCTTGCCCACGGAAGGATTGTAACCATACCTTTGGTTTTGGGACCATCGCGCTGATCAGTAAGCTTACCAGGGGCTTGAATAGATAAACGCCCTCGGATTGAGGACTTTCCTATTGTACCGTTATTTTTGAGATTTGTCAACCAAAAAACAACTGTTCGCCCTTTTATTTGTACACATGGCACAAACCGACAGCATATATTTGGGTAAAATCACCGCCGGAAGATAGAAAAGCGGCGCGCTGCACAGGTTTTGTGCAGCGGCAGATAATTTATGATTTGTGGTTCAGAAACACCTGCAGGTGTTTCTGAACCACTTTTTCACACAAACAAAAGGGGCTGCCGCACATTCTGTGCAGCAGCCCCTGCAAAGCCCTTTGGGAAAAGCTTACTTCTCGATGACTTCCTTAGTGTCGCGGGCGATCATCAGCTCCTCGTCGGTAGCAATGACCAGCGTGCGCACCTTTGCGCCCCAAGCGGTGATCTCGCACACATCGCCAACAGGGTGCTTGTTCTTCTCGGTGTCGATGCGGATGCCCAGCCAATCCATGTGGTGGCAGATCTTTGCACGGGCAATGGCATCGTGCTCGCCGATGCC
>OICR01001010.1_pt1 | contig 10449 bp, 7 predicted proteins | sample 1581321 | NCBI WGS metagenome assembly OICR01 (sample SAMEA3882557, study PRJEB24775) | human gut metagenome | biome: human-associated habitat; feature: intestine environment; material: feces | place: Netherlands | collected 2009/2010
CCCCCTCAGCACGGCCGCTTCGGCGCGGATATGAAGGTGGAGTCCATTAACGACGGCCCCGTGACTCTGATTCTGGACACGGAGCAGCTGATGGACACCCCCAGAAGAAAATAGGTGATCGTATGCTGAACATTCACACGCTGACCCTTGGGGATTACGGAACCAACTGCTATATCGTCCACGACAGTGCGTCGAAGACCTGCTGTGTCATCGACCCCGGCTATACCCCGGAAAAGGTGCTGAGCGAGGTGAACGCGCTGGGGCTGACCGTGGAAGCGATCCTGCTGACCCACGGGCACTTTGACCACGTGGGCGGCGTAAGGGAGATTGCCGCCGAGACCGGCTGCGACGTCTACCTCTGCGCCGACGAGCTGACCATGCCGCCCCAGATGACGGCGGGGCAGTTATACTATACCAAAACCTACGGCGAGGGGGATACCCTGCATCTTGCGGGGCTGACGATCTCCGTTATCCGCACCCCCGGCCATACCCCCGGCTCTGTGTGCCTGCTGATTGGCGACGCCATGTTCTCCGGGGATACCCTGTTCGCCGGTTCCTGCGGCCGTACCGATTTTCCCGGCGGAAGCCTTAAAGAGCTGACCGGCACCATTAAGAAGAACCTCTTTTCTCTGCCTGACAGTACGGTGGTTCTTTCCGGACACGGAGAGCAGACCACCATTGGACAGGAAAAGAAGACAAATCCTTTCCTTACCGGAGGCATTCTATGAAATGGGGTGTTGAATTCTGGCTGAGGGTGGCCATTGCTGCCGGCTTTGCAGCCATCATCATAGCAGCGCCATCGGTGCTCTTTCCCTTCGTAGTGTCTCTTATCATCACCACCCTCCTGAATCCTGTGGCCCATGCGGTATACGGGCAGACCCAGAAAATGGGATGGACACGATTTCCCTATGATTTTGCCATCCTCTTTTCCTTTGCTCTTTTCATTGCAGTGATTTACCTCATCGGCGTCCATATCTTCGTACCTTTTATTTCCGAATTCCAGGAGTTCATTAAAAGCGTACCAGGGATGCTGGCAGCGGTGCAGCAGGCTGTTCCGGAACTGGAAAAGCAGTATCAGCTTTCTCTGATGCCGCCGGAAGCCAAATCTCTGTTTGCCCGCATCCTCCAGGATATTGGTGAATATACGCTGAAAATTGCTTCCTTCAGCCTGTCTGCTATTTTTTCCTTTGCCAGTACAGTAGTGGAACTCATTGTGGTGCCCTTCATTACTTTCTATATGATGAAAAGAGGAGGGTACTTCGTCAATGCGTTCATCCACATTTTTCCAGATCGTTTCCATCATCATCTGGAAGAGCTTTTTAAGGAAATCCATTTTGTGCTGAATGCCTATATCCGTGGTCAGCTCCTTCTTTCCACCTTGATGGCAGTGGTGGTTTTTATAGGCATGTGGACCCTGAATATTCCCTATCCTCTGGTCATCGGCCTACTGGCGGGCATTGTGGAAATGGTTCCTCTCATCGGCCCTATCATCGGCGCCATTCCGCCGGTGCTTCTTGGTCTCCTCCAGGGAACCACTGTCATGCTTCAGGTCATCTTTTTCTATATTATCGTGCAGCAGGTGGATGGACATTTCGTTATGCCCAAACTTATGGGCAGCATTATTAACGTGCACCCGGTAGCCATTATCGCCGGTGTTCTTATCGGAGGCAAAATCTTCGGTGTTCTGGGCATGATGATTGCAGTGCCTCTGGTGGCGGTGCTGCAGATCCTTTTAAAACACATGTGGTTCTACGACAGATATAAAAAAGTAAGATAGCGGAGGGATTATGCGAAACATGAAAAAATCGACCATTATGAATACCCTGAAAAAGAAAATCAGGGAGCATAAGTATAAATTCACCACTCAGCGCCAGATCATTCTGCAGGCTTTCCTGGACAGCAAAGAAAACCATATGAGCGCTGAAGATGTATATGAAATGGTACGGGACGAAAATCCCGACATCGGTCTGGCCACTGTGTATCGTTCCCTGGAGCTCTTCACCCATCTGGAGCTTCTAAAAAAACTGGACTTCGGCGACGGCAGGAGCCGTTATGAATTAAATGACCATAACCTGTCCCACTCTCATCATCATCTCATCTGCCTTGGCTGTGGGAAGGTGACAGAATTCTCCTACGACTTCCTTAATGAGGTAAAGGAAAAAATCAAAAAGGAAAACGGCTTTGACATTGTAGATTACCAGCTGAAATTCTATGGCTACTGCAGGGACTGCGCTAAAAAGAATCAGAATCTGTGAGGAGCATGATCCGCAGGCCGGAGGCGTGTTAAAAGGGCAGCCTTCAGCGCTGACAGACGCGGCCCAACCTGTGAACCCTTTGCCTGCAGGAGAAGCCAGCTTAAAATACTTCCCTGCGGCATCCTCATTTCGAAGGCCTGTCCAATTTCAATTTGCCAATATACCCCGTAAGATGGTACAATTTAATTTGTTAATGTAAGCGGAAAGAGGAGATTTTCTTTCCGAAAGAATGCCTTTGCAGAAAAGTCTGTAAAAATAAAGAGGTGTCATTATGCAGGCATTAAAAGGAACCCATGATATTCTGCCTGAAGAAGTGTACAAGTGGGATTATATGGAGGGAGTCATCCGGGATGTATGTGCCCGGTATGGATACAAGGAAATCAGGACTCCTATTATTGAAGCTACCGAGCTTTTTCAGCGCGGTATCGGTGATACCACTGATGTGGTAACGAAGGAAATGTATACATTTACGGACAGAGGAAATCGTTCTGTAACCCTTCGTCCGGAAAATACGGCCTCCGCTGTTCGTGCCTATCTGGAGCACAAAATGTATGGTGACCAGCAGGTACATAAGATGTTCTATATTGGTTCCATGTTCCGGTATGACCGTCCCCAAGCCGGAAGGTACAGGGAATTCCATCAGTTTGGTCTGGAAGTGCTGGGCGCATCCTCTCCTTTGGCTGACGCAGAAGTCATTGCCATGGCCTGCGAAATTTTCCATAAGCTTGGACTGAAGGATCTGGATCTTCATCTGAATTCTATCGGCGATAAGAACTGCCGTCCCGCTTATCGGAAGAAACTTATCGAATTCTTCGAAGGGAAGAAAGACCAGCTCTGCGATGACTGCAGGGAAAGACTTTATAAGAATCCTCTGCGCATTCTGGACTGCAAGGAAGAAGGGTGCCGGAGAGCTTCTGTAGGTGCTCCGGAAATTACAGATTATCTCTGTGATGAATGCCACAGGAAATTTGAGGCAGTGAAGCACTACCTCGACAGCCTTGGTATTTCCTATACTGTAGATCCCAGATTGGTACGGGGCCTTGACTACTACACCAATACGGCCTTTGAAATTCAGTACCCGCCCCTTGGCGCCCAGAGCGCAGTCTGCGGTGGCGGTCGGTATGACGGACTGGTCGAAGAAATCGGCGGACCTTCCACACCGGGCATTGGTTTTGCCATTGGTCTGGAAAGACTGCTTCTGGCTCTGGAAATGCAGAATCTCATTCCTGCCCCCAAAGCACAGAAGAGAGTTTATATTGCCGCTCTTGGTGAAGATGCCGTCGCAGAAGGATTTAAAATCCAGGAAGAGCTGCGGGGTCTTGGCATTGTAACGGATATGGACCTGCAGGGAAGAAGTCTTAAGGGACAGATGAAACAGGCCGGTAAGCTTGCTTCCCAGTTTACAGTCATTATCGGAAGCAATGAACTGGAAAAAGGCGCTGCTGCCGTAAAGAATATGGATACGGGCACACAGCAGGATATTCCTTTTGCTGATATAGCCGGTTATATAGCTAAAGAAGAACATAACTCGTAAGGGTTGTCATTCTTTATATAAATTATTTTAAAGAGGTGCTCTAATATGGAAACAATGGCAGGGATGAGAAGATCCTGCGGATGCGGTAAGGTAACAGAAAACGACTGTGGTAAGGAACTGACACTGGCAGGGTGGGTGAATACCCGCCGAGACCATGGTGGTTTGATTTTCATTGACCTTCGTGACAGAAGCGGTATCGTACAGCTGGTATTAAGCCCCCAGTACGGTGAAGAAGCTTTCCACAAGGCGGAAGGTGTAAGAAGCGAATACGTTCTGGCTGTGAAAGGCAAAGTTCGTGAAAGAAGTGCTGACACCGTGAACCCGAAAATGAAGACCGGCAAGGTGGAAGTGGTAGTTTCCGAACTCCGCGTCCTGAACAAGGCAAAGACTCCGCCATTCTATGTGGAAGACGGCATTGATGTGGATGAAAATGTCCGCCTGAAATATCGTTATATCGATCTGAGACGTCCGGAAATGCAGAATCATCTCATCATGAGACATAAGATTGTCCATGAAATGAGAACATTCCTGGATGAAAATGATTTTCTGGAAATTGAAACTCCTATGCTCACCAAGAGCACCCCAGAAGGCGCCAGAGACTACCTGGTACCAAGCCGTGTAAATCCGGGTAAATTCTATGCCCTTCCCCAGTCCCCGCAGCTTTTCAAACAGCTCCTCATGGTTTCCGGACTGGAAAGATACTTCCAGGTGGCCCGCTGCTTCCGTGATGAAGACCTGCGCGCCGATCGCCAGCCTGAATTTACTCAGCTGGATATGGAACTGTCCTTTGAAGACCAGGATTTCATCCTTGACCTCATGGAACACATGATGCAGAGAGTCTTCAAGAAAGTTCTGAACAGGGATATTGAAATCCCCTTCAAGAGAATTAAATGGGACGATGCCATGAATCTTTATGGCTCTGATAAACCGGATCTTCGCTTTGACATGCACTTCTATAATATTTCCGACCTGCTTCGGGATACCGGATTCAAAGTATTCCGCTCTGTCCTCGATAACGGCGGCGTGGTTAAAGCCATCAATGTCAAAGGCGACGCAGCCATTCCGCGTCGTGAACTGGACGGCCTGGTAGACTATGTAGGCCACTATGGTGCTAAAGGTCTGGCATGGATTGGTTTCAACGAAGACGGCAGCCTGAAATGCCAGATTACCAAATTCCTGGGCGAAGATAAAATCCGTGAAATCGGAAAAGCCTGCGAAGCAGAAAAAGGCGACCTGGTCCTCATCATTGCCGACAAGCCGAAGGTGGTGGCCCAGGCTCTGGGCGAACTGCGTCTTGAAATGGCCCGCCGTATGAACCTCATCGATCCCAACGAATTCTGCTTCCGCTGGGTGACCGATTTCCCCATGTTCGAATACAGTGAAGAAGAACACCGTTATGTGGCAGAACATCATCCTTTCACCGCACCGCGGGATGAAGATGTGCAGTACCTCCTCACCGATCCTTCCAAGGTTTATGCCAAGGCCTATGATATGGTACTGAATGGCGTAGAAGCCGGCGGCGGCTCTCTCCGTATTTACCAGGAAGACCTGCAGGAAAAGGTATTCAAAGCCATCGGCATTTCCCAGGAAGAAGCAGAGCAGAAGTTCGGATTCCTCCTGGATGCATTCAAGTACGGTGCTCCGCCTCATGCAGGCATTGCCCTGGGCCTCGACCGCCTCGTCATGCTTATGCTCCATCTGGATTCCATCCGCGATGTTATCGCCTTCCCGAAGACCCAGAGCGCCATTGATCCTCTGACCCAGGCTCCGTCTACGGTAGCAGACAAGCAGCTCAAAGAACTTCATATCAAAGTAGACATCAAGAAGGAAAAAGATCTCTTTGAAAAGGCATAATTTTCTGTCATAGTCTTGTAAAATGATAGGATTTTTGCTACACTATCTGTAAAGGAAACCCTGCTGTGCACGTCGTGCCTTCTTATTTTGAACCAACACCTTTATAACGGGAGTTCAGCGCTGATGAGGTGAGTCAATGCCCCGTACGGGGACTGTTCAAGAAACCTTGTCTCAAGAACACCCACCTGCAATTATGCAGACTCAAAATACGGCAATAAACGACATGGTGGGGCTAATAACAATGAAGCCGTCAAGATATTCTTGGCGGCTTTTTTGATGCAGAGGAATAGGCTCTTAGCGGCTTAGGCTTCAAATTAGTCGGTCTGCATCCTGATAGAATAAAAATGACTGCCAGGCGTCGGATCATCTCATCCTTTTATATGGAAAATCTGTTTGATTTTTCTTTCTATCCATGGGATAATAGAGGGGAAACATTTGTATTTGAGCGAGGCACCGATTATGGACTCTTTATTTGATTATGACAATGGAAAACCTGTTTCTTATGCGCCCCTGGCAGACCGCATGAGGCCGGAGCGGCTGGAGGACATTCTGGGCCAGGAAGGAGCAGTAGGAAAGAATTCTTTCCTTTACCGTATGATTGAGCGGGATACTATTCCGTCCATCCTTCTTTTCGGACCTCCCGGATGCGGGAAGACCACCATTGCTTCGGTAATCGCGAAGATGACGCACAGTCATTTCGTGAAACTCAATGCCACTGCCAGCGGTACGAAGGATATCCGGGACGTGGTGTCTCATGCGAAGGAGGAGCTTTCCTATTACCGGCGCCGGACCATTGTATTTATTGACGAAATCCATCGCTTTAACAAGGGGCAGCAGGACCTGCTTCTTCCCTATGTGGAAGATGGCACCATTATCCTTATCGGCGCCACTACGGAAAATCCCTATTTTGAAATCAATCGTCCTCTTCTTTCCCGGGTGCGGCTTATCCGTCTTCACGCTCTTCCGGAAAGTGCGGAAATTGAAATCCTGCGCCGGGCGTTGACGGATAAAGTTAAAGGGCTTGGAAACTATGGATATCAGGCATCGGATGATGTATTGAGAACCATTTCTTCCTATGCATCCGGTGATATCCGCATGGCCCTGAACCTCCTGGAACAGGCCTCTTCCCTTCTTCCCATGAAGGGGACTCTGACGGATAGAGAAATCAAAGAGGTTGCAGGAGACCATGCTTCCGTATATGATAAGAACAGTGATTATCATTATGACATTGTATCCGCTTTTATTAAGAGCATGCGGGGAAGCGACCCCGACGGGGCTCTTCATTATCTGGCACGCATGATTGATGGGGGAGAGAAGACCTCCTTTATTTCCCGGCGCATTATGATTTGTGCCGCCGAAGATGTGGGGCTGGCGGATCCCCGAGCCCTTCAGGTGGCGGTGGCAGCAGCGCAGGCATCGGAAATGGTGGGGCTCCCGGAAGCAAGGATTCCTCTGGCGGAGGCAGTGCTTTACATCTGTCTGGCGCCGAAGAGCAACAGTGCTGTTATGGGCATCGACAATGCCCTGGCTGAAGTGAAGACCCGGTCGGACTGGTCTATTCCCGACTATCTGAAGGATGCTCATTACAGCGGCGCCCATGAAATGGGGCATGGAAACGGTTATCTTTATCCCCATGATTTCGGCGGCTGGGTAGACCAGCAGTATATTCCCGATGAGCTTAAAGGCCATGTCTATTACAAGCCTGTGAGAAACGGGGAAGAGGCTTCCCTTTCCCGCCGGTGGGAAGAGCGGACAAATAAAAAACAGGAGTGAATGATTGACAGTATGAAGAAGAAGACCACTTCCGCCAGACGGCGGACCCATGATGGATCTAAGAATTATGAAATATCAGGCATCGTTATCTTCTGCTTTGGCATTTTTGCTTTCATCAGCCTTTTTGGTGGAGGCACCGGTATTATGGGAAAATGGGTGAACGACGGCATTCATTTTCTTTTCGGCCTGGCGGCACCGGCAGCGGCACTGTTTCTGGTTCTGTTCGGCGCCCGGTATGCCCTGGCATCCCGGGGAATCTCTATGAGCCGGAGAAATGTGCTTCTGGCTGTTCTGTGCGTTCTTTTCCTCTGTCTGGTACATCATTACTATGTGCCTAAAGGCAGGGAAATGGAAATTTCTGAAATTCTTTCCTATGGCGGCATAATCGGAGGGAGCCTTACCTCTTTCTTCCATCTGGCTCTGGGAGAAATCGGAACCACTATCCTCCTTCTTGGATTCATGGTGGTGGATGTTCTCCTCCTTACCCACTGGTCCCTGTCCAGGGGAGCGGAAAAGGTGGGCACCAAAGCCCAGAAAATCGGCGAGAAAACCGGGGAGAGACTGGGCGGCATGGCCCAGAAAATCCGGGATAAAAAGGCAGCTCTGGATGCCGCCCGTTCTGCTGCCCGGCTGGAGGAACTGAAGGATAAGCCGACGGAATTTATCTTCAAGAAGAAAAAGAAAGAGGAACCGGAAGTAGAAGAAGTAACGGAAGAGGCACTGCCTCAGGATCCAACACTTTTGAAAGAAATGGCTTCGGAAAAACCTCAGAGAGAAGCGATAGAAGAAGGGGCGGTAAAGGAAATTCCTCCGGACACGATGGAAGAAGGGGAGAGGGAACCGGCAGATGAGGAAATGATGCCGCCTCCGGTGCCTCTTCCTGAAAGTGAAGAACCAGAAGAGGAGGAGAAGGCAGGGGAGATGGAAGAGGAACCCGAAATTCCAGGGGAGGAAACGCCTTCATCTCCAGCGGCAGAAGAAGGAACGCCTTCCCGCCCACCGGTGACAGGCATTGTGAAGAAGGAGTATAAATTTCCGCCCCTGTCCCTGCTGCATACGGACCATGCCAAAGGGGAGAGTCAGAGCGATGTAGCTAAAAATGCATCCATTATCGAATCTACTCTGAAGAGCTTCGGCGTCATGGCTCGTGTTATCCATGCCAGTGTAGGTCCCACGGTGACCAGGTTCGAACTTCGGCCGGAGGTGGGAGTCCGGGTAAGCAGGATTGAAGGCCTTTCCAATGAGCTGGCCATGGCCCTGGCAGCCACCCATATCCGCATTGAAGCGCCCATTCCCGGCAAGTCGGCGGTGGGTATTGAAATCCCGAATTCCCGGTCCGCGTCCGTTCCTTTAAGGGATGTACTTGACAGCAGCGAATTTAAAAATGGGAAAGGTCACATTCTGGTGGCCCTGGGTAAGGATATTACGGGGAAGCCGGTAGTCACAGACCTTTCTAAAATGCCTCATCTTCTCATAGCCGGATCTACGGGTTCCGGTAAATCGGTGTGCATTAATTCCATTATTACCAGTATTATTTACCACAGCCGGCCGGAAGATGTGAAGCTGATGCTCATTGATCCGAAGGTGGTGGAGCTTTCTGTGTACAATGGCATTCCTCATCTGCGCACGGAGGTCATTACCAATATGAAGAAGGCCGAAGGCGCTCTGAACTGGGCCGTCCGGGAAATGGAAGCGCGCTACCAGCTCTTTGCCGGGGCCAGGGTCAGAAATATCGAGGGGTATAACAAACAAAATCCGGATAAGAAAATGCCCTATATTCTTATCATTGTAGATGAATTTGCAGACCTTATGAACGTGGCGGCCAAGGAAGTGGAAGTGCTGATTCAGCGCCTCACCCAGAAGGCCCGGGCTGCCGGCATTCATCTTATCCTGGCTACCCAGCGTCCTTCGGCCGATGTGATTACAGGAGTTATCAAATCCAATATTCCCAGCCGTATTGCCTTCATGGTGGAATCAGCGCTGAACTCCCGCATCATCCTTGATGAAGGAGGTGCAGAAACCCTTCTTGGAAAGGGGGACATGCTCTTTAAACAGGCCGGGGCTCTGACCACAGTCCGTATTCAGGGTGCTTTCATTTCCGATGAAGAAGTGGAGGCAGTGGTGGATTATGTAAGAAAAGAATGTATGGAACAGGAAAAGGCGCCGGTCACATATGAACCTATAGACCTGTCAGTACCTGAAAAGAATGAAAATACGGGGGCTGAAGAGGAAGAAGAGCAGGACAGCCTTTTGGAAGAAGCGGCAGAATGGGTGCTTGATACGAAGAGAGCTTCCGTATCTGCTCTTCAGCGCCGCTTCCGCATCGGTTATACCAGGGCAGGAAGGCTTATGGATTCCATGGAGCGCCTTGGCATCGTTGGACCTGCCGAAGGAGCCAAGCCCCGGGATATCCTCATGGATAAAGCAAAGGCCCAAGATCTCTTCGAACAGATGAAAAACGGCGGACCCGCAGAACCTCAAAAGGCAGAGACCGAAGAAGGCGGGGTCCGGGCAGGCGGTGAAAGTGCCGGCTGAAGGACAATTTTTTCATCTCTGTAAAAGGGAATTCTGTGAATGAGCTGGTACTTCTATGATATAATTCTGCAAGAGGTGGTTCCATGAAACGACTGGCTTCTGTTTTTCTATTTTTACTGATGGCAGCCCTTGCGTTCTTCGGGATTCTCCGTTTTGCGCGGCAGCAGGCGGAAGTGAAGGCGGAAAAAATGAATCCTTCCGAGTATGTGACGGTGTATACGGATATGCCGAAAGGCATGCTGGAAGCTCTTGGCAATGATTTCTTCCAGGAAAGCGGACTGAAGATGAATGTGGTGTATCTGTCCAAATCCCAGCTTCAGAGCAGGCAGGATGCCAGCGATACGCCGGCGGCGGATCTGTACATTACATCTCAGGATTCTCTCATGAAGATGAAAAAAGAAAATATGCTTGTTCCCTATGCTTCCGCCCAGACCGACACGGCGCTGAATCTATTCAAAGATGAAGAATGCTACTGGACCGGCCTTTGGGTAGATCCCG
>OICR01001032.1_pt1 | contig 10244 bp, 8 predicted proteins | sample 1581321 | NCBI WGS metagenome assembly OICR01 (sample SAMEA3882557, study PRJEB24775) | human gut metagenome | biome: human-associated habitat; feature: intestine environment; material: feces | place: Netherlands | collected 2009/2010
GAGATCCGGTGGAAATTGCCAAAGCTTATGACGCAGCCGGTGCGGACGAGCTTGTTTTTCTTGATATCACGGCTTCCTGTGAAGAGCGTGATACGGTGGTAGATATGGTAAGAGCTGTTGCTGCCAATGTATTTATCCCCTTTACCGTAGGTGGAGGAATCCGTACTGTGGATGATTTCCGGAAACTTCTCCGTGAAGGTGCAGATAAGATCTCTGTAAATTCCGCAGCCATCGACCGCCCGGAGCTGATCCATGAGGCTGCACAGAAATTCGGAAGCCAGTGTGTGGTAGTTGCCATTGATGCCAAGAGAAGGCCGGATGGCGGCTGGAATATCTACAAACATGGCGGAAGACTGGATACCGGTATCGATGCTCTTACATGGGCAAAGAAGGTGGAAGAACTTGGCGCAGGTGAGATCCTTCTTACCAGCATGGACTGTGACGGAACCAAGGCAGGATATGATATTGAACTTACAAGAGCTGTTGCAGATGCGGTTTCCATTCCGGTGATCGCTTCCGGTGGTGCCGGAACTCTGGAGCATTTTTATGATGCACTGACTGAAGGCGGAGCAGACGCGGCACTGGCAGCATCTCTGTTCCACTACAAAGAACTGGAGATCCGGGAAGTGAAGGATTACCTTGCGGAAAAAGGAATTTCCGTGAGAAGATAAGTTGGATGAGAGGTGAAGGATATGGCTCCTATAGCGGGAGACTGGCAGGAGGCGCTGAAAGGTGAGTTTCACCAGCCTTACTATGCCAAACTTTATAAAACCGTGATGACAGAATACAGAACAAGAAAGATTTTTCCGCCTCCGGAAGATCTGTTCAATGCGTTTCATTTTACGCCGCTGCATCAGGTGAAGGTTGTGATCCTGGGACAGGACCCCTATCACAATGACGGACAGGCCCACGGGCTTTGTTTTTCCGTAAAAAAAGGTGTGGAAACACCGCCATCCCTGGTGAATATTTATAAAGAACTTGAGGATGATATGGGATGTTACATCCCAAACAACGGCAATCTGGAAAAATGGGCAAAACAGGGCGTGCTTCTTTTAAACACAGTGCTGACAGTCCGTGCCCATCAGGCCAATTCCCACAGGGGGATCGGCTGGGAACAGTTTACCGATGCCGCCATCCGGATCCTGGACGAGGAGGACCGTCCAATCGTATTTCTTCTCTGGGGCCGGCCTGCCCAGATGAAAGCATCCATGCTTCACAATCCGAAGCATCTGATCCTGGAAGCACCACATCCAAGCCCCCTTTCTGCTTACCGGGGATTTTTCGGATGCAAACATTTCAGTAAGGCCAACGAATTTCTGAAAGCCAACGGGGAAGAACCCATTGACTGGCAGATCGAGAATATTTAAGTTAAGGAAAGTAAAATGGGTAAAAAAAACGATAACACACTTGTGAAAAACGCCTCTTTTCTTATGGTTGCGGCGCTGATCTCCAAGATCATCGGAATGCTGTACAAGAGCCCGCTTTCAACCACACTGGGAAGCCAGAGTTTTGCACTTTTCCAGTTTGCACAGAATGTATATTTCATTCTGCTGATGATCGCGTCTTTCAGTATTCCACAGGCGGTATCCAAGATCATGGCGGAAAAGATCGCTTTTCACAGATATAAAGATGCACAGAAAGTATTTTACGGTGCTCTGATCTATGCGGCAGTTGCCGGCGGCATCGTGGCACTTGTCTGTGTATTTGGTGCGGGAATCCTGGTTCCGGACAGTATGGCAAATGCCCGTCTGGCACTGCAGATGCTTGCGCCTACAATTTTCATGTCTGGTCTGTGCGGTGTATTCCGCGGATATTTCCAGGCATACCGCAATATGATGCCGACATCGATCTCACAGATTATTGAACAGATTTTTGTGGCAACCTTTGCGCTTCTGATGTCACATGTATTTATTCAGCACTTCTCCGCAACGGGAGATATGGATCTGGTCCATCGCTGGGGTGCGGCAGGTGCTACCATGGGTACCGGTGCCGGTGTGGCGTCCGCTCTGATCTTTATGCTGATCGTCTACGGGGTAAACCGTAAGATCATTCGAAAAAGGATCGCTAATGACCATCACTCTGTGAATGAGAGCATGGGACATGTAATGAGTAATATCGTGCTTATCATCATGCCGATCATTCTCAGCGCATTTATCTACAACGTAAACGGATATATCAACAGCTATATGTATTCCGGTATTATGGACATCAAAGGCGCTGCCAAAGACGTGATCCAGACCCTGTATTCCGAGTACGGATATTATATGACACTGATCAATATCCCGCTTACCCTGGCAAGTACGGCGCCGACTTCCATGATTCCAGAGGTTTCTGCACATTATGCCATGCATGATATTGAGGGTGCCAATATGAAGACCGACCGTGCCACCTGGATCAGCATGCTGATTTCCATTCCGGCGGCAGTAGGTCTTGCAGTTCTTTCCGGACCGATCACAAGACTGATCTTCCCGGGAACCAATGGTGTAGGCGGACAGCTTCTGATTCTGGGAGGAATTACCATTATCCTCAACGGTAACTCCAATATCACCAACGGTGTACTTCAGGGAATCGGCAAGCCGAAACTTCCGATGATCCATGCAGCTATCGCTCTGGTGGCCGATGTAATCGCCATGGCACTGCTTCTGGTATTTACCAACTTTGGCGTTTATACCATCGTCATCGCACAGATCGTCTATGCGGTTGTGATGTGTCTTCTCAACGACCGTTCCATCAAGAAATATATGGGTTACAAGAACCCATGGAGAAGTGCTTATTTAAGCCCGTTCCTGGCATCTATTCCAATGGGAGTTGTTGCGGGAGTGGTATATTACGGACTGTATGCGCTGATCCATTCCAATGTGATCTGCCTTGGTATTTCCGTGATCCTGGCTGCTTGTGTATACTTTATTGTATATCTGTTTGTAAGTAAGCCTGGTGAAGAGGAGCTGGGTATGATGCCTGGTGGAAGGTATATGAAGAAACTGGCGAGAATGATGAAGATCATTTAACCGAATCAAGGAAGTCTTCGTCTGATTCGACCTGGTTCAGATGAATTTTATATGGTATAGAAATACCCACAGATTTATTCCGGAAAATAACCGGCCGGAGGATCTGTGGGTATTTTTTGTTTATATCAGATTTCTGGCGATTCAGGTTTTTGAAGAAATTTCTTTTTAGCCTTTCCTTTGGGAAAACAGTTTTATAATCTCCAGGGTAACATCTACAGCAGCATCCATTCCTTCAACAGTAATGTGCTCATAAGGCCCGTGATAGGCATGTCCGCCGGTTCCAAGGTTCGGGCAGGGAAGTCCCATGAAACTTAACTGGGCTCCGTCTGTGCCGCCACGGATAGGCAGGATCAGTGGCGTGACACCGCAGGCACGGCAGGCATCCTCTGCCAGGGTGATCAGCCACGGGCAGGTATCAATGATCTCTTTCATATTGCGGTACTGCTGGGTGATGGTAAGGGTCACGGTACCTTCGCCCCATTTTTCGTTGAGGATTTCGGTGATATGTGCAAGAGTCTTCTGACGGACTTCAAAAGAAGCAGCATCGTGATCCCGGACAATATACTGAAGTTCAGCCCGGGAAACATCTCCTTTCATGGAGCACAGATGGAAAAATCCCTGATAGTCCGCTGTGTTCCGTGGTGTATCCGCAGACGGGAGCATGGAATCAAACTCCATGGCAACAAGGGCAGCGTTGATCATGGTATTTTTGGAAGAACCGGGATGGACATTAACACCCTGGAAGGTTACTTTTGCGCTGCAGGCATTGAAGTTTTCATACTGGATCTCGCCTTCTGTATCACCGTCCAGGGTATAGGCGTAATCTGCACCGAATTTTTTTACATTGAAGTGAGCCGGTCCCATGCCGATCTCTTCATCTGGAGTAAACGCAACACAGAGAGGTCCGTGAGGGATTTTTTCCGTAAGGATATGCTCCAGCGCTGTAAGGATCTCCGCAATGCCGGCCTTGTCGTCAGCACCCAGGATTGTGGTTCCGTCTGAGGTGATGAGGGTCCGTCCGGCAAGAGAAGTAAGGTGTGAGAACATTTCCGGAGAAAGCGTTCTGCCGCTTGTACCAAGAGGGAGATCTTTTCCATCATAATTTTCAGTGATCACAGGTGTGACTGCATGGTCGCAGAAATCGGAAACTATGTCCATATGTGCGATAAAGCCGAGGGCTTTGCAGTGTTCCAGACCTTCTGTGGCCGGAAGATGCGCGTACACATAGCAGTGATCGTCCAGTGTTACATCAGAGATGCCAAGCCCTTTCAGTTCCTCCACAAGAAGGCGGGCCAGGTCAAACTGACATCTGGAAGAAGGGGAGGAAGTGCTTTCTTCGTTGCTTGGTGTGAATATTTTTACATAGGATAAAAGTCGTTCGTATGCTTTCATAGAAGAAAAGTCCTTTCTGAAAAAATTCGTCCGGAACAGACTGTACTTGCATTTGCGGAATCCGTCTGTTTTCCAGGAGATAACAACAGTATACCACACAGCATACGCATATTTGCGGAAAAAATCTCCCACGATGAGAAAACCTGTGCTATAATCGGTGGGACAATAAAAAACGGAGGATTTGAGAGTGGAAAAAAGAATCATACAGGTCGAAGAAAAAGTACCTGCAAAAATGCTGATACCGTTAAGTATCCAGCACATGTTTGCCATGTTCGGAGCATCCGTACTGGTGCCGTTCCTTTTTGGCATCAATCCGGCCATCGTGCTTTTGATGAACGGCGTGGGAACACTTCTTTTTATTTTCATCACAAAAGGAAAGGCACCGGCATACTTGGGCTCCAGTTTTGCCTTTCTTTCACCGGCACTTCTGGTCATCAGCAAGTACGGTTATGAGTATGCCCTTGGCGGTTTCGTCGTACTTGGTATCGCAGGTATGTGCGTGGCGTTTATTGTCCGTCAGTGTGGAACGGACTGGATCGATATCGTGCTTCCTACCGCGGCAATGGGACCGGTAGTTGCACTGATCGGTCTGGAACTTGCGGGAAATGCGGCAAGCACGGCAGGACTTCTGGATGACAAGGTAGATCCGAAGAATGTGATTGTATTTCTGGTGACACTTGGAGTGGCAGTATTCGGACAGATCCTGTTCCGTGGTTTTCTTTCTGTTATTCCCATTCTGATCGCGATCATTGCCGGATATGTGGCAGCAGGTGCATGCGGGCTTCTGGATTTTACCCAGGTGAGAGAAGCGGCGTTTTTTGCTCTTCCCAATTTTACATCCCCGAAATTTAATTTTGAGGCTGTCATGACGATTTTCCCTGCCCTGCTTCTGGTAACTTCCGAGCATATAGGACATCAGATCGTAACCGGAAAGATCGTCGGAAGAAATCTTCTGAAAGACCCGGGACTTCACAGATCCCTGTTTGCGGATTTCTTCTCCACTACAGTTTCCGGATGCCTTGGTTCTGTGCCGACCACCACTTACGGTGAGAACATCGGTGTTATGGCTGTGACAAAGGTTTACAGCGTACAGGTTATCGGCGGTGCGGCAGTGCTTTCCATCTGCTGTTCTTTCCTTGGCAAACTGGCAGCTCTGATCAGTACTATCCCTGGTCCGGTTATCGGCGGAATTTCTTTCCTCCTTTACGGAATGATCGGAACTTCCGGACTTCGTATGCTGGTTGACAATCACGTGGATTACAGCAAATCCAGAAACCTGACACTGACAAGTGTTGTCTTTGTTGTGGGACTTTCCGGAATTGCCCTGAAACTTGGAAATGTGGAGCTTACAGGTATGGTACTGGCGTGTGTGGTTGCCATGGCATTAAGCCTTGTGTTCTATATCCTGGATAAACTGAAACTGACCAACGATCAGTAAAAAATAAGCGGCGTTCATTTTACAAAGCAGATAAAAAGGGAAACCTTTCTATCTGCTTTTTCTGCTTGACAATCATTCCGTTTTATAATACTATGTAATACAGAAAACACGAACAAAGGTTCGAAAAAACAGGAAACTTGGCGATAGAAGAGAATAAAGAATAGGAGATTGTAGAATGATCAGTGAAGAGAAGCAGAAGGCGCTGGAAGCAGCCCTTGGAAATATTGAGAAACAGTTTGGTAAGGGCTCTGTTATGAAGCTTGGAGATTCCAGTTCCCATATGCAGGTGGAGGCAGTTCCAACAGGATGCTTAAGCCTTGATATCGCTCTTGGCGTAGGTGGTGTGCCGAAGGGACGTATCGTGGAGATCTACGGACCGGAGTCCAGTGGTAAGACAACCGTAGCCTTACATATGGTTGCCGAGGTTCAGAAGAGAGGCGGAATCGCAGGATTCATCGATGCGGAGCATGCCCTTGATCCGGTTTACGCCAAGAATATCGGTGTGGATATTGATAATCTTTACATTTCACAGCCGGATAACGGAGAGCAGGCTCTGGAGATTACAGAGACCATGGTGCGCTCTGGTGCTGTGGATATCGTGATCGTGGACTCTGTTGCAGCATTGGTTCCCAAGGCAGAGATCGAAGGCGATATGGGAGACAGCCATGTGGGCCTGCAGGCACGTCTGATGTCACAGGCACTCCGTAAACTGACTGCTGTTATCAGCAAGTCCAACTGTGTGGTAATCTTTATCAACCAGCTCCGTGAGAAGGTCGGCGTAATGTTCGGTAATCCGGAGACTACAACCGGTGGACGTGCCCTGAAGTTCTATGCATCTGTCCGTATGGATGTCCGCCGCGTGGAGACACTGAAGCAGGGCGGTGAGATGGTAGGTAACCATACCCGTGTGAAAGTAGTCAAGAATAAGGTGGCTCCGCCATTTAAACAGGCAGAATTTGATATTATGTTCGGAACCGGTATTTCCAGAGAGGGAGACATCCTGGATCTTGCGGCAGACTGCTCCATTGTAAACAAGAGTGGTGCGTGGTATGCATACGAAGGGGACAAGATCGGACAGGGACGTGAGAATGCCAAATTATTCCTGAGAGAGCATCCGGAGATCCGTGATGAGATCGAAAAGAAGGTACGTGTACAGTATCATCTGGATCCGGCTGATGAAACAGCAGAATCTGCGGCACATGCAGCGGATACGGAAGAAGAGGAATAATCCATGCTGAATCCGGAAGAACGAAACCGGGCAAGAAAGAAAGCCATGCGGCTTCTGGAACATATGGATCGTACAGAGAAAGGCCTGACGGATAAACTCCGTCAGGCTGAATTTTCACAGGAGGCAGTGGAAGATGCCATTGCCTATGTGAAGTCTTACGGTTATATTAATGATGCCCGTTATGCCAGGACATATATTTCTTTTCGCATGGAGTCCAAGAGCCGCCAGAAGATCCTTTCCGAGCTTCAGATGAAAGGCGTGGACCGTCAGACTGCACTGGAAGCCTGGGAGGAAATGGAAGAACTTATGGAACCCGATGAACGTGCCGTTTTACGGAAGACCATAGAGAAGAAATATGCACCGGATACCGAGCTTGATGAAGGACAGATGCGGAGACTCTATGGGTACCTTGCCAGAAGAGCATTTAAGTACGAGGATATTTCTCATATTCTGGAAGAAATGAACATCCGTGTGAGACACGAGATGGAATAATTCCATACAAAAAAAGTCACAGTTCATGTGTGCTAACCAAAATCGGCTTTTTCATGAGAAAAACTTGACATAAATGTGAAAAACAGCTAAACTTGTATTGTTGTATTTGTACAATGAAAACTAAATAAGGAGGTGCTCCTGTGGCAGGCACAATTATCGGTGTTATTGTCGCTGTGGTAGTCACGCTACTTATTGCAGTTCCTGTTACTTGCAAGGTTGCTGTTGACAAGAAAGTACGCAAGGATGCGGAAATCGTAGGTACAGCAGAGGATAAAGCAAGGAATATTCTTGATGAAGCATTGAAAGCAGCAGAGACCAAGAAACGCGAAACTTTACTTGAAGTAAAGGAAGAATCTCTGCGAACTAAAAATGAACTGGAAAGGGAAACCAAGGAACGGAGAAACGAGCTGCAGAGATACGAGAAACGAGTTTTGTCAAAAGAGGAATCTGTTGACAAAAAAGCCAATGCAGTGGAGAAGCGTGAGCTGGAATGTACAGCGAAATTTAACGAGTTACAAGAAAAAGAAAAACGAGTAAATGAACTTGAGGAAAAAGGAGTACGGGAACTGGAACGAGTTTCAGGTCTTACCTCCGAACAGGCAAAAGAAGAATTACTGAAATCTGTATCTGAAAAGAAAAATGATAAAAAGAACGTTCCTGTACTTATAGTGACATATTTTGTTGTCTTTATCTTTATTGGAATGATGGCGCATCTGATCAAATATGTAATCGTGGATTCAGATTCTGATATCGCAAATTCCTACAATAAAAGACAGAACCTGTATGCGGAGACAGTTATCAAAGGACAGATTATTTCGGATGATGGTGTTGTTCTTGCGGAGACAAAGACAGATGACGATGGAAATGAAACAAGAGTTTATCCGTACAGCAATATGTTCGCCCATGCAGTCGGATATGACAGCAATGGTCAGGCAGGACTTGAGATGGCATCAAATTATTATCTGTTGACCTCGAATCAGAATATCCTATATCGTGTGTACCATGCATTATCAAATAAAAAGAACATGGGAAATAATGTTATAACTACATTAGATTATGATCTTCAGAGTACAGCTTATAATGCACTGGGAAGCAATGATGGCGCGATTGTTGCGATAGAGCCGTCTACCGGTAAGATCAAGGTGATGGTTTCCAAACCGGATTTTGACCCAAACCAGATTTCATCTGTTATAGAAGAAACAGCAAATTCAGATAGTTCGTGCCTGTTAAATCGCGCAACACAGGGAATGTATCCACCGGGATCTACATTTAAGATACTTACAACCCTTGAATATATCAGGGAAAATCCAAATTACAAATCATATTCTTATGAATGTGAGGGTGAGGGAATCTTTAACAGTGTATCCATACATTGTTATAATCATAAAGTGCATGGAACGGTGGATCTGGAACAGTCACTTGCATATTCCTGTAATACTTCATTTTCCAATATAGGTACAAAGCTTGATATGGATGCTTTAAACAAGCTATGTGAGGATTTTCTGTATAATAAAGAACTTCCGTATGACGGATATTATTATAAATCCAGCTATTCACTGACATCAAAGACAGATAAATCTCTGATTCCTCAGACTGTGATCGGGCAGGGAAAGACATTGATTACGCCGCTTCACAATGCGATGATCATGTGTGCGATCGCAAATGGCGGTGTTCTTATGAAGCCGTATATGATGGATCGAATTGAGAATTGTGACGGAAGCGTTGTAAAGAAATTCTCTAAGAGCTCTTATGGCAGGATCATTTCCGCAAAAGAGGCACAGACATTAACGGATCTTATGCGGTCTGTTACGGACTATGGAACAGCTTCTGATTATTTTTCAGGTGCAGATTATACGGTAGCCGGCAAAACGGGAACAGCGGAATTTAATGAAAATAAGGACTCCCATTCCTGGTTTATCGGGTTTTCAAATATTAACAATCCTGATCTGGTTGTCTGCGTTCTGGTGGAGAATGCGAGTAATACAGGAACTTCGGCGACGTCCATAGCCAGAAAGATATTTGATGCATATTATGATTAATCAGCTTGAAATAATGCAGTAATACTGATATACTTATAACCAATTAAGGGCTGGCAGATGTAAGTCGGTTCAGAGTTTTATTCGTAGTCGAATGTGAGTAGAACTTGAAGCATTTACAACACCGAAAAGACAGGAGGATTTGCTGTGATCGAAGCAACAAGCTGCGGAGGTGTGGTAATCTTCAGAGGAAAAGTATTATTACTGTACAAAAACTACAAAAACAAATATGAAGGATGGGTTCTCCCGAAGGGTACAGTTGAAAAAGGTGAAGAGCATAACCAGACTGCACTCAGAGAAGTAAAAGAGGAGACAGGTGTTAGCGCATCTATTATTAAGTATGTAGGAAAAAGCAATTATACATTTAATACTGCTTTTGATGTGGTAAACAAGGATGTACACTGGTATCTGATGATGGCGGACAGCTATTACAGCAAACCGCAGCGTGAAGAATATTTTGTGGATTCCGGTTACTACAAGTATCATGAAGCCTACCACCTTCTGAAGTTTCCGAACGAAAAGGATATTCTGGAACAGGCATATGCAGAGTATGTAGAACTGAAACGGAATAATCTTTGGGGAAGCAGAAAGTATTTTTAAGGTTTAAAATCTGACTGTTTATTTAGAAATAGTCAGATTTTTACTTTATA
>OICR01001041.1_pt1 | contig 10195 bp, 8 predicted proteins | sample 1581321 | NCBI WGS metagenome assembly OICR01 (sample SAMEA3882557, study PRJEB24775) | human gut metagenome | biome: human-associated habitat; feature: intestine environment; material: feces | place: Netherlands | collected 2009/2010
AAGGCAGCGAAGAAGAAATTCGACAAAAAGGTGTTGGCAGTCATAGGGGCTGCGGCATTTGTGGGCGCGATTCTGGCAGTCATTCTGATCGCCCGGACACCGATGCCGCTTTGACAGGATATCCGGGATGATATGATTCTGGATAACAGGTATTTATACGACATTCTGACCAAGGGAAAATACCTGGAAAGGATCCCGCTGGACAAGCTGCTGACCGGAGAAGAATAAGCGTCTGAGAAGACTTTAACAAAATCGCAGAAACGCAAAAAGCGATATTTGACGGGGAATAAGCGTGGCAAGCATCCATATGTATCAGGCACTTGATGCCATAAAGATTGAAACAGGCAATCAGACGGTACAGGAGATTCCGGATGAAATCTGTGTCCTGTAATAGAAGCTCCAATTTGTCAAGCAGAGCTTGCGTCGGAGTCATAAGCTGCGGATACCACACGGGAGAGAATCGCAATCAGATTCTCTCCCGTGTGGTATTTCCGCTCTATTCTCTGGGCGGCATTCTGCCGCAGGAATGCTTCTCCGGGCAAAAACCGATGGCTCTGCACTTTGGCATGAAGTAATGGCTGACTGTGTAGTCCCACTCCTCCGAGTAACCGCTCAGCTCCCGACATAGGTCGCTGAACAGTGCGCGGTATTCGTGATATGCACGGCTGCACATCCTCTGGCGCGACATATCCATGAGATTCCGCAGGTTGTGCTTGCAGACGATCCTCGTCTCCATGCCGAGCGGCAGCCCCATCGCGGAATCCTCGCGCGGGACGCCGAGCTCGTCCAGCCGGGCAAGATGCTTCTGAATTTCTGCCATCAGTTCATCGTAGACCGCCTTTGCGGCCGAACGCTCCGCAATGCTGGCCGGCGTCACATAGTCAAAGCCATGCTCATAGTTGATATAGCGCGTGCTGGCCTGCAGCCGCGTCGGCTGGCCGCCGATGTGCGTGTACCACTCCCGGATCACCCTTGCCGAATATCCCTCCAGCGTCAGATAGACATCCGGAAACTCAAACGTTCTTCCATGCCCGCTCTCCAGACAGTCCAGCCCTCTGCGATAGTTCTTTTTTTCATCCGCGGTGTCCGCACCCCAGCAGATCCCCGCCTCAAACCCGATCATCGTGATTGGGTTCTTGCATGTATAATTCTGTATGGTAATTTTCCCCATTATCCATTCCTCCTGTTCTGCACCAATGCCGTTATGCAATTCTGACAAGCCCCCAGCTGATCCAGTCCCATGCGCTTTCCCGTCCGCTCCGTTCGGTGATGACAAGCCGCTGCTGTTCGTCAAACTGCCACGCGGCGGCATCCAGACCGATATCCGAGGCCATCCACGCCGGGCGAAAGTTCTTTCCCGTCCAGTCGTAAATATCTATATGCTGCGACCAGCCCCAGTCCGGTCCGGTTTTCCAGAACGGCCGGCTTTTTCCGAACCGCCCCCATCGCCAGACGAGGAGCAGCAGCTCCGGCGCTCCGTCATGGTCGATATCGCACCAGAGCAGGCTCTGCACCTTCTGTCCTGCCGCCGAGCGCCAGATCTCACTTCCGTCAGAGACTGCACGAAGCGTTTTTCTGTGCAGACTGAGCTGCTCCGGGCCTTCCTCCGCCGTACAGAAACAGTCTGCCTCCTGCCAGACGATCCAGCGCGGCAGGAAACAGCCCAGCCGCCAGAGGAGCAGGCCTGCGCCGCAGACAGCCGCCAGTACCGGAAGCAGGAGCCATTTTCTCACCCCTGCACCCAATAGCTTTGCGTCCACCACGGCTTCTCCGGCGTTTCATCCTGATGGAAGCGCCCGTCCGGCGACATCCATTCGCCGATCATCTGCCGCCATTCACTGTCTGTCAGCCGCGCGGACAGCGGCTGGCAAAACTGATAGAAATTATACACAACGCCGGAGGCAATGCGGAGCGCCCCCTCCACCGGCACGATCACATAGATCTGCGCCGGGCGGCCGTTCGCGGCCTGTAAGACCGTTCCGTTCGGATCCGTTGCGATATCCGTCACCAGAGACGCCGGGATCTCCCGTGCGTCGAGATACTCCGCATCTGTCCGGTCTTTGACAGCTTCGATCCAGAAATGCTCCAGCGTGCCGCCGTATTCCCGGATGAGGTCATATTCCTCATCCGACAGCCGCTCGTTCTGCAGCTCCTTCCGGCTGATCGTCTCAAGACTCCGCGCGAGCGAAGCGAGGCGTGTCAGATTTTCGCGGTCGGCAGGATCCAGAATTCCATATGTCTGAAGCCCGTCTGCCGTCTGCTCCGCCAGTTCCGCGAACCGGCGATAGACCTCCTCCTCCGGCTCCACATAGCCGCGGTCATCCAGCTCCTCCGGAGGGCCGCCGCCCATCTCCGCCATCACCTGCTTGGCATAGAGTACCGTGTCGTGCTTGAGTTCCGTAAAGCTACCCGCGTAGGTTTCCAGCGCCTTCTTTTTCCACTGCTCCGTCGTCATGAACGACGGGTATCCGGCACCCTTTTCCACCAGAAGAGGATTGAGCGTGTACAGCCATCCCGAGTAGAGGCTCGCCGACCACAGCTCCTCCGGCGCGCTGCGCACTGCGCTTCGGAGCATCTGCATCTGCTCCGGGTAGTGTGCGTAAGCCGTATCGCCCTGCTGCGTCAGAATGGACAGCGCCGTCTCAGAGCCGAGCGCCGCCGGCATATCCAACACATCCGGCAGCATCCGCCGTTCTCCCTGTGCGTTTTCCCTGACCTTGTTGAACACCAGCTGCTGCATCACGGCGGCATCCAGCGTAAAACGCTGCCCCATGAAGCGGAAGCCCTTTCCTGCCTGTGCCAGATCGACGGTTCCCTCCGGGTCGATCACCGGGATGGAGTTGATCTGCGGCGCAGCAAGCGTCCTGATCTGTTCAGTATAGTGTTGATAGGCAGTCTCATCCGCGCGCAGCAGTTCCGTGTCTGGAATGGTGCCGTAGGCAGCCTCGATTGCCGGCAGATACTCATAATAGCCAAGATCGTCGCTGACACCCGCAAAGAATGAGGTCACGGTGTAGAGCTTTTCCCAGCTGTCCGACGCTGTGTCGTGCAGCGCCAGTGTGATCAGCAGCGCCGTGCGGTTCATATCCTCCTTCTTCTGCGTGAAATTGATCTGCCCGTACCACATCATCGCGCGGAAATACGCCTCCAGCGTCTCGTCGCCTTCATAGTAACCGCGCGGCTTGAACTGGGAATAATCCAGAAGATCTTCCGTTACAGCACACGGGGCAATACCCTCTGCTGCATAAATGGCAGACAACTCCTGCGCAGCAACATCCTTCACCTGCTCCGGTACCTGAATCTTCGGATCCTGGAGCGCAGCACCCACCGCGAAATACGCTGTGCTGCGCTTTGCCGCATTCTCCCACGCTGTTCCGGTCAGTGCGTCCAGCTGTGCGGCAGATGCGCGCAGCATGTCTTTGCTCAGCGTTTGCAGCTGCGCGGCAAGCTGCTGCTTTTCCGTCCGGTTCAGAAGCAGGCTGAAATACAGATGATAGGTGTGCATCATGGAATCTACCGTTACAAAATTCGGGATCTGCAGATAGCGGTTCCATTCATAGCGGCCGAAAAACTCGGAATAAAAATCCGGCTCGACCACAAACAAATTCTGCGCAAGGATGGCTTTGGCCGTGTCGGAAAGCCCGTTCCACTCCATCCATTCCAGATTTGTGATCTCATGCAAGTCCCCGGATACACTGTAGTCCGGCACAGCTGCAGCCGTCTGCGCGTCAGCGGCCGTGAACCTGAGAAACTGCTGCCGCGTTAACGGCTCCACCGGAACCACTGCCGCTGCTTCCCGCCTGTCCACCGTCAGTTCCTTCCACCGGGCTTCTTTTTTCCGCTGTGCAATCTGATACACAAGTACCGTGCAGGCCAGGAGCAGCGCCAGCACACCGGCTGCGATGGCAATCAGCTCCATAGGCTTGATTCTATGCCGGTTTCCACGTCCATGGGCTGCGGCAGCGCCGCAATACGGGCAGCTGCGCTCATATTCCCGGAGTTCTTTTCCGCACTTTGGACAAAACATGATACCGCCTCCTTTTCTGCGCTTCTGTTTCACCTCTTTTACAGTTCGAGCTTACCATACAACCGCAATTCTGGCAAGACAAATCCAGAAAAAAGGTTCCTGCCAGCCTAAGCTGCAGAAACCTTTTTCTTAATCTATTGATTGAATTTTCGCCGGTAGGCCGCAAAGGCCTCCCGGATCACCGCGACGGCCTCAGCACGGCCATGGACACTGTCGACCTCCGCGTTGGTATCCGGCTCCAGATGCTTGTAGACGCTGAAAAAATGGCTGATCTCATTGGAGACATGCGCCGGCAGATCGGACAAGGCAGAATATCCGTTGAACATCGGATCGCCAAACGGGATCGCGAGAATTTTGTCGTCCATCGCACCGTTGTCGCGCATGGTAAAATATCCGACCGGATAGACCCGCACCAAGCTCATCGGGCGAATTGGCTCGCTGCACAAAACCAGCACGTCCAGCGGATCTCCGTCATCGGCATAGGTGCGCGGGATAAAGCCGTAATTGGCCGGGTAGTGCGTCGAGGTGTAGAGGATCCGGTCCAGCCGCAGCGCACCGGTCTGCTTGTCCATCTCATATTTGTTTTTTGAGCCCTTTTCAATTTCGATCACCACCAGAAAATCCTCCGGCTGCATCCGCTCTGGGCTGATATCGTGCCATAAGTTCATCAGTCGGCCTCCTTTTTCCTGCGCGTTCTTTTTTACGTTTATTGTATCGAATACAGCCCTTTTTGTCAAATAGCGACCGCCTCGCATACAGATGAGAAGCCAGACGGCTATCCTCTACAGCTGTACGCAGATCACTTTTCATGCTTTGTAGAAGCTGCGCATCATGTGATTCACTCCTGAAACAGTTTTTCTGCCACGGGCAGTTGCATGACTACGATTTGACTACTATCACCTGTAAAACCGAAAAAGCCGGTTTGTCCAGTGTTTTCAATGGTTCCGCAACAATTCAGAAAAGACGGACGTTTTCGCCGAAAGCTGAACATTCCTTGAAAACACAGCATTTTATCCGTTGATGCCTGAAAACTCCGACTCTGTAGGGGCCGATACCTACATCGGCCCGCCTGGAAGTTGCGAATTCGCCGCAGATTACCGTAAAAACGGTGCAATCTGCCGGGTCGATGCGACGCCCGCAGGCTAGTTTCGAGGCGCAACCGCGCATCGCGCGGCTCTTAGCGCCGAAGATGGGCATCGACCCCTACAGGCAAGTGGGGAAGTGCATACGGATTCGCCCTGGATTTCCGAAAAAAGCACTGCATCCAGCGGGCGGACAGAGTCATCCGCCCCTACATCCTTCGTTACCGACGAGAGATTTTCGTGCAGGGCAAGGCGGGCGCAGGCGTACATACTGTACGTCAAGTCCGGCCTACGCGGCCATGCGCGGAAAGATCCGGCGGCGCATTTCAGGGCTTTATTTGTCCTGCAGGCAGGCGATGCCGGGCAGTTCCAGACCCTCAAGGAATTCGAGGGATGCGCCGCCGCCGGTGGAGATGTGGGTGATCTTGTCAGCAAAGCCAAGCTGCTCGCAGGCAGCTGCGGAGTCGCCGCCGCCGACGATGGTCACAGCGTCGGAATCGGCCAGCGCCTGCGCAACGGCGATCGTGCCCTTGGCAAGCGTCGGGTTTTCAAACACGCCCATGGGTCCGTTCCAGACGACGGTCTTTGCGCTCTTGACGGCGTCTGCAAACAGCGCTCTGGTCTTCTCGCCGATGTCCATGCCTTCCATGTCGGCAGGAATCTCGGAAACGTCGACGGTCTTCACGTCAATCGGCGCGTCGATCGGGTTCGGGAATTCGCCTGCAACCACGGTGTCGACCGGAAGCAGGAGCTTGACGCCCTTTTCCTCGGCCTTTTTCATCATGTCCTTGCAGTAATCGACCTTCTCTGCGTCGAACAGGCTCTTGCCGATGCCGTAGCCCTTGGCCGCGACAAACGTATAGGCCATGCCGCCGCCGATGATGAGCGTATCGACCTTCTCGAGAAGGTTATTGATCACGTTCAGCTTGTCGGAAACCTTTGCGCCGCCGAGGATGGCGACGAACGGACGCTCCGGATCGGCCAGCGCCTTGCCCATGATGGAAACTTCCTTCTGCACCAGATAGCCGCAGACGGCGGGCAGATAATCGGCAACGCCGGCTGTGGAGGCATGCGCGCGGTGCGCGGTGCCGAAGGCGTCGTTCACAAAAATGTCAGCCATGGATGCAAGCTTCTTGGAAAGTTCGGGGTCGTTCTTCGTCTCACCCTTTTCAAAACGGGTGTTCTCAAGCAGCATGACCTCGCCGTCCTTCAGAGAAGCGGCCAGAGACTGTGCGCTTTCGCCCACAACATCCTTGGCCATCTTGACCGGCTGGCCCAGAAGTTCGGACAGGCGCTCGGCAACGACCTGAAGTGAGAACGCGGGATCCGGACCGTTCTTGGGCTTGCCCATGTGGGAGCAGAGGATGACGCGGGCGCCATGCTTGACAAGATACTGGATGGTCGGCAGCGCGGCAACGATGCGCTTGTCGCTCGTGATCTTGCCGTCCTTGGTGGGGACGTTAAAGTCGCAGCGGCAGAGTACGCGTTTCCCGGCGACGTCGATATCTTCAACAGACTTTTTATTGTAGTTCATAGAGGTTCCTCCTTATTTTGATTACGGGCAGAGCCCGCTTTGTTTACGGATTCCATTCCGCCATTTTTCCTTCGGTCTTCAGATGCGGGAAATCCTGCTGCCGCAGCGCCTCAAACACGCCGATGGCAGCGGAATTGCTGAGGTTGAGACTCCGCGCCTCCGCGCGGATAGGGATGCGGACGCAGCTGTCGTAATGTGCAGCCAGAAAGTCCTCCGGCAGCCCCTTCGTTTCCTTTCCGAAAAACAGATAGGCACCGTCAGGGTAATCGGCCTCGTCATAGCGGCGGGGAGCCTTGGTCGAGAACAGGCGCATGCAGGCGGGCTGGTTTTTTGCGAAGAAATCATCCAGATTCTCATACACGCGCACATCGACCAGATGCCAGTAATCAAGCCCCGCGCGCTTCACGGCCTTGTCCGAAATATCGAAGCCCAGCGGCTTCACCAAATGCAGGACACTGCCTGTCGCGGCGCAGGTCCGCGCAATATTCCCGGTGTTGGCCGGAATTTCAGGTTCTACCAGTACAACATGCAGCATACGAAAAACTCCCTGCCCGCCGTTTTGCAGCAGGCAAGCATATTCTATGACAGAACATCGCAGATTTCAACTGTTTTTCAGAAAAAAATAAGGTTTTTTACGAAAAAAATTTCTTTTTGCTGCGCATAAAATTTGGCTGATTTGCCGTCCTTATGGCTGCCAGTCGATCTGCTTCTGACCGTGCTGCGCGAGAAACGCATTGATCTGCGAAAACGGTCTGCTGCCGAAAAAGCCCCGGTAGGCGCTTAAAGGGCTCGGGTGCGGGGCTTGCAGGACGAGGCGCGGATATGGGCTGTGGGCTGCAATCCCGACCTTTTTCTGTGCGTGTGCGCCCCAGAGGACGAACGCCACCGGCTGCGGCAGCGCGGCCAGCCGCTGCACGACTGCGTCCGTAAATGTCTGCCAACCGAAATCTTTATGGCTTGCGGCCTTTCCCGCCTCCACGGTCAGGCTGCTGTTGAGCAGAAACACGCCCTGCTTTGCCCACGCAGTCAGATCGCCGCTGTCCGGCGGCGTGATGCCGCAGTCCGATTGCAGTTCGGTAAATAGATTGCGCAGCGACGGCGGCAGCTTCACGCCCGGATTCACGGAGAACGCAAGCCCGTTGGCCTGTCCCGGTTCGTGATACGGGTCCTGTCCCAGAATCACGGCCCGCACCGCCTCCGGCGGTGTGAGCCGGAAGGCTGCAAACAGCGCCTCGCGCGGCGGATAGACTGCCGCCGCAGCATAGGCCGCATCCACCCGCTCCGAAAGTGTCCGCCAGTACGGCTTTTCCAACTCCTCCTGCAAAAGCGCCTGCCACGCGCCGAGTTCTTCCGCTTTCATCCTGTTTCCTCCTTAGTTTCCCCGATTTTTCCGCAATATTGCTATGCAAAAGCATAGCAATATTCAGAAATGTGCCATTTCCTCGCCCCTGCGGGGCAACCGGAAATGATGCACAAAAACTTCATGCACCGCATCTGCACATTTTCGCGGTGCCCATACATGAAGTTTTATACCATATAAAATACCGGAACACAAGCGCCGCCCGGCGCATAGGGTTTTGCGAGGTGATTGTATGCAGATCTATGTGGTAAAGCCCGGCGATACGCTGTATTCCATCGGCCGGACGCTTTCTCTCGCGCCGGGGTTCCTCGCGCGCTACAACGGCCTGCAGGAGCCGTACCGGCTGGCCGTGGGGCAGAGCCTGCTGGCCCTGTACCCGGAAAAGGCCGTGACCGTCCGGGCCGGGGATACGCTTTCGTCCATTGCGGCCTCGGCCGGGACGGATGTGCTGTCTTTATTCCGGATGAATCCGAACCTGTCCGGCTCCGACCGGATCTATCCGGGGCAGGTCCTCGTGACGCAGCTGGAGCAGAACCGGACGCGCAGCGCGTTCGTCGCTGGGTACGCGTATCCGTATGTGCAGGAATCCGTCCTGCGCGGTATCCTGCCGTTTACCGGTGCGCTGATGCCGTTTACCTACGGCTTCACGCCGGAGGGTACGCTCGTGCCGATGGATGACGAGCGGCTGCTGGCTCTGGCAGAGGACTACGGCGTGCGCCCGTTCCTGCACCTGTCAACACTGACGGCAGCGGGAACGTTTTCCGCCGCACAGGCGGCGGTTGTGCTGCGAAGCGAAACGCTCCAGCGGACGCTTGCCGAGGCGGCGCTTCAGAAAATGCAGGAAAAAGGCTATCAGGGGCTGGACGTAGACTTTGAATATCTGGGCCAGGAACTGGCGGAAGCGTATGCGCAGTTCCTTACACTCCTGCACGAGCGTCTTGCCCCTTACGGCTTGCCGCTCATTGCCGCCCTTGCTCCCAAAACCTCTGCCGACCAGCCCGGCACGCTCTACGAGGGCCACGACTACGCCGCCGTCGCCTCTGCTTGCGACGCGGTGCTGCTGATGACGTATGAATGGGGCTACACCTATGGTCCGCCGATGGCGGTGGCGCCGATTGGGGCGGTGCGGCGGGTGGTGGAGTTTGCGCTGACGCAGATGGAGCCGGGGAAGATTCTGCTGGGGTTTCCAAACTATGCTTACGACTGGACACTGCCGTTCACGGCGGGAGCGACGCGGGCGCAGTCCATCGGGAACGAGGCCGCGCCGCTGCTCGCGGCGCAGTACAGCGCGGAAATTCAATTTGACGAGCAGGCGCAGACACCGTATTTCACTTATCAGGACGAGGCCGGACAGCCGCACGAGGTCTGGTTCGAGGACGCGCGCAGCGCGCTGGCAAAGTTCGGCCTGCTGACGGAATATGGCCTGCTGGGGCTTGGCTACTGGAACTTCATGCGGCCATTTGCAGCGGGATTCAGCCTGCAGAATTACCTGTTTTCCATCCCTTGAGTAACCGATGATTCAATCGTCCGCGGTTGCTAATTCAATCAGCGGTTACTTGAGTGTCTGCGTTGACAAAATCCGGCGGGTGCGGTATGATGAAAAAAACGATAAAAGGAGGGACTTTCCATGCCCGCATCCAAGGTTTATTTTACCGATTTCCGCTGCCGCATCGGCGTGAGCCAGCTCGATAAGCTTCGGAAGCTGCTGGAACAATCAGAGTTTTCCCAAATCGACTTTGACGGCAAATTCGTCGCCATCAAGCTGCACTTCGGCGAGCTCGGCAACCTGTCGTTTCTGCGCGCGAACTATGCCAAGGTCGTCGCCGACTTCATCAAGGAACGCGGCGGTAAGCCCTTCATCACCGACTGCAACACGCTCTATGTCGGCAGCCGCAAAAATGCGCTGGAGCATATGGACACCGCGTACTTAAACGGCTATTCCCCGTTCTCCACCGGCTGTCATGTCATCATCGCCGACGGTCTGAAAGGTTCGGACGATATCGAGGTTCCCGTCGCGGGCGGCGAATACTGCAAGACCGCCCGTATCGGCCGGGCCGTGATGGACGCGGATATCATCGTTTCGCTCGCGCACTTCAAGGGCCATGAGGAAGCGGGCTTCGGCGGCGCGCTCAAGAACATCGGCATGGGCTGCGGCTCGCGCGCCGGCAAGGAGGAGATGCACAGCTCCGGCA
>OICR01001052.1_pt1 | contig 10138 bp, 8 predicted proteins | sample 1581321 | NCBI WGS metagenome assembly OICR01 (sample SAMEA3882557, study PRJEB24775) | human gut metagenome | biome: human-associated habitat; feature: intestine environment; material: feces | place: Netherlands | collected 2009/2010
AGGTAAAGGGATGCAGAGAGCGGATACGTATGCCGTTGTCGGACGCTATTGAAGAGAGTCGGCGGAGGAAAACAGGCTCTAACTCCGACGGAGAATTGAAGAACACCTCGGTGACTTTCGCCCCGGCTTCGGCGACACAGCGCAAGGCCTCCTCTGTCGCCGCGGGATAGAAGCAGGCGGTTGATATTCCGACGGACATTCTTTTCCTCTCCCTTCCTGAAAAGTAAAAATCTTTGCATTGCGAAAACGCGCACTTCGGGTTAGAATCAGAGAAAACGGAGGTGCGCCATGCGCGGTATAAAAGAAAAAATAACTAAAAATTTAAGTTACATAAATCCCGTTTCACGAAAACTATTGCTCGGCGCGGTGATTATTTTCGAAGTTCTTTTCACCCTTGCCGTCTGCGCTCTGCTGCTCGCGGGACGCGGGCTCGATTATTGGCGCTGCATAGCTCTCGCAAAGGATGCGGCAGACTGCATACGGCCGAGCATGGGAGTCATGCTTTTCGGCTCGCTGATAATACAGGCTATTGATCCCGAAAGCGAAAAATAAGCAAAAAACGTTTTACATACGTATATAGTATCACAAAAAAACGCCGAATACAATTAATTTCGGCGCTTTTTAACCCATCTGCATATGGACATTTACCGAAAAAGTATGATATACTTTTAAGAGCGTTTTTTATTTTGCGCTACGGAGGGAATATGACAAGGGACAAGCTCATAAAAAAAATTGCAACATGGATAATGATGACGATAATGCTGTCTGTCTTTTCGCTCGATGTAATCTGCGTTGCCATGTGCAACATCTATCAAAGCAGGGTTGAAATCAGCCCGGCGCAGTTTTCATCGGACGGCACTGCCGACAGGATACATTTTCTCAACACCAACAATTCCGACGCAATACTTATAGAATCAAACGGAAAGTTCGCGCTTATAGACTCCGGCGAGGGCGATTACAATCCGCGCAGAAAGTTAAGCTACGACGGCAGCGAGGAGGATGTTATAAAGTACCTCAAAAAGGCCGCCGGCGACTCCGAGGGCAAGGTAACGCTTGAGTTTGCGCTCGGTACGCACAACCACTACGACCATGTCGGCTCGTTCGAGGCCATTGCAAAGGACCCGGACATCACGGTAAAGACTTTCTATCTAAAGCCCGTAAATCACGAGATAGCCCACGAATACGAATACGGGGGCTGGGGCGTTGAAAAAACCTATGAGGACACCGTAAAGGCGTTCAAAAGCAGAGGCACGGTTGTTACCTCCGACATACCGGACAAGCCGTTTAAATTCGGAGATTTCACGCTGACCTTCTACAACACGGCGCTCGATGACGAGCGGCTTCACGGGCAGGGCGAAAACGCCGAATCCGTCGGAACGATGGTCGAAAAGGGCAAAAAAAGCGCGTTCCTCGCCGCGGACATAACGAGAACCACCGGACTCGAGGACTTACTTCTGCCGCAGCTTCATAAAGTGGATCTGCTCAAGGTCGGACACCACGGCTACTACGGCTCGACATCGCCCAAGTTTGCGAGAGGGCTCTCGCCCGAGATAGCGATAATCACAAACAGACTCGGGAAGATATATCCCGATATCAAATGGACGCTGACGATGGTGAGCCACAGCGCGATTTTCGCAACGGTTGACGAAAACGGAATTATAGCGGAGTTCACGGATGACAACGAGATAAAGCTTTCGAATCACGCGCAGGACTGAAAACATAAAAGCAGGAACCGTAGAGGTTCCTGCTTATTTTTTATGCGCCGATTCGCTTGATTTGACGCGCCGCGTCGATTGAATTGTTTTCATCCATTTCGGTGAGCTGATTCCAATAGCGCTTTGGCATAAAGCTCATGCGGCAGCGGGGATTGTAACGAGCCTCTATGGCTACCGTGTCGTAAAAATGCTTCCACAGCGCGCGGAAATACAGCCCCCGCCCGCGGCTGCTCAAAGCCGTCGAGGTGGATAACCGTTTTCTCTCTGTTGTGCCAGACGAGCGCCTGCGAATGGGTCTTGTCATATATCAAAAACGATTCGTTCGGGTATCGGTCGCAAAAATGCGGCGCGAGCAGAGGCAGGACGGAATTTTTCGGCTCGATTACGGCAGTCAGGGTGTTATCCTCGCTTATGCTGAAGCGGACGAAGCCCGCGTATTTATGGCTCTCCTGCTTGAGGGCGCGGACGGCTTTTGTCAGGCGCGAAACGGTGCCGTCTGCGAGCATACGCAGAACGCCCGCGCCGTAGTGCATCGCCATGTGCACAAAATCATTGATAAGCGTACCCCTGTCCTCAAGACAAGTGAGATAGCCGAGGCGCACAGTGTTCCAGACATCCGCGCCTACTTTTTTGAGCCCGCGGCGCACTCTGTCCGCCTTTTGCGGGTCGGTGTCAACGGTTTTTGAAGAAAAGAGCGTCGGCACGAACTCATCCTCCGCGACTATAGAACACGGCAGCTCGCGGCTCTCAAAGCTCTCGAAAACGGCTGTCAAAAGCCCCTCGAACGAGCCGTCGTATACATATATTACATCTGACCGTGCAGACATTGTACTACATCCTCTCTTGTTATCATATTGTCGAACAGGCTCAGCTGCTCGCCCTGCATATTCGACAGAAGCGACCGGCACCGCTCGGAAATAAGCGAGTTTAAAACTCTGTCGGGATTCACGTTGAGTCCCGCCGAATATTTGCCCTTGCAGGTTATGAAATATTGGGCGCGTTTGAGCACCACGCCGAGCTTTTTGAGATCCTCGAAGCTCAGCGGCGAGATGCGGCGAGCAATCAAAATCCGCTGAACGCTCTTCACGCCGACGCCCGGTATTCTCAGCAGTTCTTCCCTTGTTGCGCGGTTTATTTCAAGCGGGAACAGCTCCATATGATTAAGCGCCCAATTGCATTTCGGGTCTACATAGGGGTTCAAAAACGGATGCTTTTCATCGAGCAATTCATTTGCGTCGAAGCCGTAAAAGCGCAGAAGCCAGTCGGCCTGATATAGCCTGTGCTCGCGCAGGAGCGGCGGCTCGGTCGTCTTTGCGGGCAGAAGCGGATTTTCGACTACGGGGATATAAGCCGAATAGAACACGCGCTTGAGCTCATATTTCTTATAGAGTGCGGCGGAGAGCGACATTATTTTGTAATCGCTGTCGGGCGTTGCGCCGACTATGAGCTGAGTGCTCTGACCGCCGGAGGCGAAGCGCGGCGCGTGCTTATATTTGACAAGCTCCGCCGAGCTCTCCTTTATCTTATTTGTAATAAGCCCCATGGGGCGGAGTATAGACTCCTTTGTCTTATCGGGTGCGAGAAGCTGCAGACTGCTGTTTGACGGCAATTCTATATTGACGCTCATTCTGTCCGCGAGCATACCCAGACGGGTTATCAGCGCGTTGTCCGCGCCGGGGATGGCTTTTGCGTGGATATATCCGCCGAACCTGTATTCCTCGCGCAGGATGCGCAGCGTCTCTATCATACGCTCGCAGGTATAATCGGGGCTGCCGACGACGGCGGACGAGAGAAAAAGTCCCTCGATATAATTGCGGCGGTAAAAATTTATCGTAAGCTCCGCAAGCTCGCGCGGAGTAAAGGTCGCGCGGCGCACGTCGTTCGAGACGCGGTTGACGCAGTATTTGCAGTCAAAGATGCAGGCATTGCTCATGAGAACCTTCAGCAGGGATATGCATCTGCCGTCGGCAGCGAAGCTGTGGCATATACCGCACGCGGCGGCGTTGCCTATCCCCTCGCCGCCCGAGGCGCGGTCCGTTCCGCTGCTCGTGCAGGCGACGTCGTATTTCGCCGAATCGGAAAGTATCTCCAGCTTGTCAAATAGATCCACGCTCTCACCAGATTTCAAACATTTGTTCGTATGTATTATACTATAGAACATTTGTTTGTGTCAAGAGCTTAAATAAAAAATATCGGCCGCACCGCATTGGCACAGCCGATAAGTTTTAAAGAATGATGCAGATAAGACCGCTGCAGCCCTCGTTTATGACCTTTTCGAGCGTCTCCTGTAATTTCATGCGCGCCGCGGCGGGCATTCGGTAGAGCTTGTTGTGCAGTCCCTCGTTGACAAGCTCATGCAGGGATTTGCCGAAGATATTCGACTCCCATATCTTTGTCGGGTCCTCTTCAAACTCCTTGAGCATATAGTTTACAAGCTCCTCGGACTGGGATTCCGAGCCGACTATCGGCGCGACCTCGGTTGTTATATTAGCCTTCATCATGTGTATCGACGGAGCGGAGGCGCGCAGACGCACGCCGTATCTGCCGCCCTGACGCATTATCTCCGGCTCCTCGAGGCTCAGCTCATCGAGCGACGGCATGACTATTCCGTAGCCCGTCGCCTCGACCTCGTCGAGTGCGCCCTTGAGCCGCTCATATTCGCGGCGCACAGCGGCAAGCTCGCGCATACAGCTCATCAAATCCTGCTCATCAGAGATATCGAGCCCCGTCTCCTCGGCGAGTATCTTATAGAACAGACTTCCGTCTATCTGCGCCTCTATCCGCGCCGCACCGCAGGACAAATCCATCTTGGCTATCTTCGCGCCCGTCACATATTCGCAAGAGCAGATATCCTCGGCTAAGTGTTTTACATCGCGGAGAGTGCGGAGATTCTTCGCCGCCTCGCTCACCGCGCCGCAGAGCCCCGAGCGCAGCCAATGCTCGCGGCCGAGGGTCATCGCCCAGCCGGGCAGACCGACACTTACCTCCTTGACAGGGAACTCAAAGAGCACCTGCGTGAGTATCTCCTTTATCTCCCCCTCGTCTATCTCAAGGCAGTTGACGGGCATGACGGGCACGCCGTATTTATCGGTCAGCGAGGCCGCCATGCTTTTTGTCTCGTCGGCTTCGGGCTTCGTGCTGTTCAGCAGGACGACAAATGGCTTCTTGAGTCCCTTTAGTTCGGATATTACTCTGCCCTCCGCCTCCTCGTATTCGCTGCGCGGTATCTCGCTTATCGAGCCGTCGGTGGTGACGACAAGCCCTATCGTCGAATGCTCGCTGATAACTTTTTGTGTACCTATCTCCGCCGCCATATTGAACGGTATCTCATGCTCAAACCACGGGGTCTTAACCATTCGAGGGCTCTCGCCCTCAATATAGCCTAAAGAGCTCGGGACGATATAGCCCACGCAGTCGATGAGCCGCACGCGGAAGGTAGCTTCGGACGGGAGCGAAATTTCGACGGCATTTTCCGGGATAAATTTCGGCTCGGTGGTCATTATGGTACGCCCGGCGGCGGACTGAGGAAGCTCGTCGACTGCCCGCTCACGCACGCTCTGAGCCTCGATATTGGGCAGCACAAGGGTGTCCATGAAGCGCTTTATAAATGTGGATTTTCCGGTTCTGACAGGGCCGACGACTCCGATATATATATCGCCCTGGGTGCGCTTTGCTATATCGCTGTAAATATTTCTCTCCTGCACGGTTATCCCTCCTCAGACTCCGGGTATCAGCAGCATACATTTCTGCGCCACCGTCTCGCCCGTTATTCCGTTTTCCTGCTCCACCGCTTCCACGGTAGTGTTATAACGCCGCGCTATATCCCAAATTTCCTCGCCCGCGTCGGCAAAATAGACGGTCAGCGCGGCGCCGCCCGATTTTTTGCTTTCGGTGTCGGCGCACTCTATCGAGGTGACTGTCTTGCGGCGGACGCTGTCGAAGATACAGCCGGAAATATGCATTTCTACCCGCACCTCGGCGCTGCCCGAGGCACACGCGGCGCTCGCGGCGGTTATCTCGATACACGGAGACAGACTGAGCTCGCCGCATTTTCTGACGGAGCGGCGGTATTCATAGCTCGCCTGCCGCTGAGCATAGCAGGGCTGCTCCTCGGCATCGGAATAGAGAAAGTGAAGCGTCAGCTCGCCCGAAATTATCACTCCGTCGGAGTCCTGCGATACGCTCTTTGAAAGGTCGGAGCACCAGAGGGCTAAAATCTGCTTTGCCTCCGGCAAATCCTGCGTGCTACGGCAGGTAAAAGTATCGCTGAATCTGTCGGCAATAACGGAGAAGTCTATATTGCGGCTCTTAGTCTCGAGGTTGCAGCATACGGAATAGGCGTCGGTGACAACAGGCAGGCTCATTTCCCTATAGGCCTTGACCCCCGCGCCAACGCGCACGCTGATATCAATAAGTCTGTTGTCGCCCGCCTGATCCGCCTTCGGCAGAACCTCGAGAGAGGTGACGGGCAGCGACACGCAGCAGGTGCAGTCCTCGTCTATGCCCTCAAGGTTGATTATCTGGCTTATCGGCATTGAGTGGCCGAAGCCGAATATTTCGCCGTTCTCGCCTCGGCAGACGGCGCTGACGGTAAGCTCGCCTTTTACAAGCAGCTTGTTGCTGATAACCTTTATCTCCTGCGCGAGCGCCGCCGCCTGTGCGCTGAACACATTGGACACGGCGGGGTCGCCATCGGGCAGGGGCACGGTCTCGCTCATGGGAAACGCAGTCTCCGTGCAAGCGATAAGGCTCGCAGTGCGGCTGTCGCAGCATCTGAGCTGTATCCCCGCGCCCTCGGCGCCGGTTATTATCTCCTCCTGCTTCACTCCCGATATGCAAAACGCCACGCTGACCACGGCATGAATATCGAGCCTTCGCGGACTGACAGCGCGGCAGTTTGCGTACTGGGTATAGGCCCGCACATTCACGCAGCAGTTTTCGTCCGCGCCCTTGAGCTCGGCATACTTCGAGAACGGATAGGTCTGCTCAAAGCAGCAGACGTTTCCCTGCTCGTCGGTATAGATGACGCACACGCCCGCAGAGCCATCCGCCGTCGCCCTATCGCCTGCGGTCTGAACGGCGGTTATGCGCGGAGTGACAAGGCATTTGAGCACGCGCCTTATGTCCGGACAATAATCCGGCAGGGTTATATCGGCATCTATCGGCTGTTCCGCAGTGCAGGCACCGAGCGTCTCCTCGACGCCGACAGACTGCGTTATAACGTTGATTTGCATCGCATTCCTCTCCTTAACAGAAAATGTCAATGCATTTATATTCTCCCCGTGTCCCGCGTATGATAAAAACCTGCGAGACGTTTTTAAGCGCGTTTTAGCACTTGATATATTAGAGTGCTAATGATTTACAATTTGTTCACAATCCAATGTATTCTTTTTTAACAAAGCGGGGGTATTATATAATCAAACGAAGGGAGCAAGAGCCCCCGGAGAAGAAAGAGAGTGAGTCCGATGGAAATCGGAGAGCAGTCAGATAAATAAAACAGACACTTCATTATGAATATCAATACACAACAACCGGAGGAATCAATTATGTTTGAACTTACACCTTATGAACGCAGACATCAGCGTGCACTCTTTAATCCTTTCAGAGATATGGATAACTTTGAGAAGAGCTTCTGGGGCGACATGGCCGCAGCGGACTTCAAGACCGATATAAAGGACAACGGCAAGGAATATGTGCTTGAGGCGGATCTGCCCGGCTTCAAGAAAGAGGACATTCACGTCGATATCGAGGACGGCTACCTAACCATCAGCGCAGAGCGCAACAGCGAGAGCGAGAAGAAGGACGACAAGGGCAACTTCGTCCGCCGCGAGAGGTCTTACGGCTCGTTCAGCAGGAGCTTTGACGTATCGTCCGTCAAGACCGATGATATCACCGGCGAATACAAGGACGGCGTTCTGACCCTGACAATGCCCAAGAAGGAAGAGAACGTGCCGACATCGAGAAGAATCGACATCGGCTGATACAAAGAAAGCGACCCCGGAGGGAATACTCTCCGGGGTCTTTGCGTATTTTTACGGCTTTTAAAAGTTATTTCATCCCGTGCTTTTTCTTGTAGCTCTCTATACATTCAAGCTCATTGAAATATATTTTTTCGCCTTTAACTTTCATAAAGTGCTCATGCCCTTTGCCGAGCAGAAGGAGTATATCCCCTTTCCGCATATGGTCGAGGGCATATTCTATTGCCTCGGCTCGGTCGGTTATCTTGACATATTTGCCCGCTCCGCCGCCTTTTTCGACCCATCCGGCTATCTCGTCGATTATCGCATCGGGGTCCTCAAAGTCCGGATCGTCGCTCGTGATTATGATAAAATCGCACATCCTTGCGCTGACAAGACCGAGCTCCTGCCTGCGGACTGTTGCCTTGTTGCCCGTTGAGCCGAAAAGCGCAACAATACGGTTGGGCTTATAGTCGCGGACTGTCTCGATAACATTTTCCATGCTCAGACCGTTATGCGCATAGTCGATAATGACGCTGTAATCGTCGCTGACATGAACGAGCTGCATCCTGCCCTCTATACTGACGTGAGCAACCGCCTCGCGCATTTTTTCGACCGGCACGCCCATTTTGCGCAGAAGTGCGACGGAAGCCAGGACGTTGTAGACGCTGAAAAAGCCGGGCATACTGACCTGTGCGTGCCACGGGGCGTCGAATTTGCTCTTGCAGTCGAACTCTATACCGAGAAAACCCGGGCGGCGCAGAGGATTTATATTCTCCGCATAGTAATCGCATTTTTCGTCGAGGCCGTAGCTTATCACCTCACCCTTTGACGCGGCGGCGATATCGTCAAAAAACGCATCGTCCCGGTTGGCGACGGTGAAGCCGCTGTGGACATAGAGCTGCTTTTTCCAATAGGCGTATTCTTCAAATGTCTTATGCTCTTTTCCGCCGATATGGTCGGGTGAAAGATTGGTGAATATTCCGGCATAGAATTCAACGCCGTAGACGCGACTCATCTTGAGTCCTATGGACGAGACCTCCATGCAAACCGCCTCGCAGCCGCCGTCCGCCATCTCGCGCAGAATCTTCTGAAGCTCATAGGATTCGGGGGTCGTGTTGACGGTCGGTATCTTTTTGTCGCCGTAAAACGCGCCGACGGTGCCGATAACGCCCGTCTTTATGCCGCAGTTTTCGAGCGCGCTGCGCAGAATATAGGTTATGCTCGTCTTGCCCTTTGTGCCGGTTATGCCTATCATTTTAAGCTCGTCGGCAGGGTGACCGAAGAAGTTAATGCTCATCTGTGCGAGGTCGCGGCGGGTGTTTTCGCTCATCAGCACGATTGCGTCATCGGGCAAATCGAGCGCAGTCTCCGCCACAAATACGCGGCAGCCGAGGTCATATGCGTTTTTTGCGTATTTATGCCCGTCGGTCGTCTCGCCCTTCATGCAGACGAACGCCGTGCCCGGCTTCGCCTTGCGCGAATCGTAGACTATATCGCATATGTCCCTCTGCGGATAATCGCCCGCGACGGCAGTGCCCTCAAGCAGTTCTTTCAAATACATTGTATCTCTCCCGTGGTGTCTTATTTTTCAAACGGTCTTATCATAAAGCCGAAGCGGAGCTTCTTTTCGTCTATAAGGCGAAGGTCGCGCTCGGGGTCGTTATGATAACGAGTCTCGCTGATACCCGCCATGCGCCAATCGAGGCTGACGACGGTATCCCTCAAGGGCTTCAGCTCGAAATCGTGCTTAGTATCCTCGAGCATCTGCGCCGTGAAATGCTGCGCGTTGAAGCTGAAATGCTCCATGCCGAACGGCTCGAAGCGCAGTCCCGCCGCATCGGACGCAACCTCGGCAAAGCGAGTGCCGTAATGCGCGCCGTTCTCCTGCGGGCGGATATAGTGCTCGAAATTATCCGTCGCCGTCGTGCTCCAAAGCCCGAGGCGTTGGGATTTATACCTGTCAACATAGGCCTCTTTAGGCCCGTAGCCGAAGTAACGGACGCTCTCAAAAGCTTCGGGCATAAAGAGCCTGTAGCCGACCTTCGGCAGCACCGGGCATTTTTCTATCACATCGCCGTCAAACAGAAGCGTCACGCAGCCGTCGGGGGTAAATTTGTAATCAACTTTGGCGTGGATGACGGGCGGGCAGGACGGGCCGCCTATCGATATTTCGGTCTTTATGCACACGCCGCCGTCCGTATTCGAGACGAGGCAGGAGTAGGTCTTTTGCGCGGCATATTTGAAATTCTTGAGCCGCCACATATCGGACGAACCCCTGTTATAGCAGGGCGAGCGCCAAATCTGAGGCTCAACGGGTGCGCTCAGCAGTTCTTTTTCGCCGCAGACTATCGATGCTATGCGCCCGTAGGGCTTATCAAAAGTATAGACGATATTCCCCGCCTTAATAACCGCGAAGCGGTCGTTTTCGTCGAGCTCAACTCTGCCCGCCTTTGGTATATAGCG
>OICR01001053.1_pt1 | contig 10114 bp, 7 predicted proteins | sample 1581321 | NCBI WGS metagenome assembly OICR01 (sample SAMEA3882557, study PRJEB24775) | human gut metagenome | biome: human-associated habitat; feature: intestine environment; material: feces | place: Netherlands | collected 2009/2010
CGTGGCCATAATCGCGGCCTTGTTGGCCGCATCGTAGCCTTCGATGTCGCCGGTCGGGTCGGCTTCGGCGTAGCCCTTGGCCTGGGCGTCCTTGAGCACGTCGTCAAACTGGAGACCCTTGGTGGTCATCTCGTCGAGGATGTAGTTGGTGGTGCCGTTGACGATGCCGAGCATGCTGGTCACCTTGTCGCCGACCAGGGACTCGCGCAGCGGGCGCAGGAACGGAATCGCGCCACCCACAGCGGCCTCGAAGTAGATGTCGACGCCCTTGGCCTCGGCGGCGGAGTAGATCTCCGGGCCGTACTTGGCCAGCAGCGCCTTGTTGGCGGTGACCACGGAGGCGCCGGATTCGATGGCGGCAAGCACGAACTTGCGTGCCACGCCGGTGCCGCCGATCAGCTCGATGACGATATCGGAATTGGTGGCCACGCTCATGGTGTCGGTGGTCACGATGGCCTTGTCGATCCACGGGAACGGATCGGTTTCCGCCGGGTCAAGGCAGGCGACGCCGGTCAGTTCGATCGGGCGGCCGATACGTGCGGCAAGCTCGTCCTTCTGCTCGACCAGCAGGCGTGCGGTCTGGGAACCGACGGTACCTGCGCCCAGCAATCCAACGCGAATCGGCGCAACATCTTCCTGTGCCAAGGCATCCTCCCTTGAATGTGAAGTATTGGTGTGACCTTGCTTATTGTACGGTCTCAATATGACGTAAGGCCGCGGAATATCAAGAAAATGGACGGTTTCCGAAGCTTTCCCCGCAAGGAAGCCCGAAAACCGTCCATACCGTGAGACGCAATCGTGGACTATTCGCTGACGTCCCAGCTCAGCAGATCGTCGATCGTCTGCCGGCGGATCATGACGTGTGCGCCGGCCTCGCCGACGCCGACCACGGCGGGAATCAGCGCCTGGTTGTAGTTGCTGGCCATCGTGCGGCCGTACGCGCCGGTGACGGGCACGGCGAGAATGTCCCCGCGCCTGATGTCGGCCGGCAGACGCACCTCGTTGACGACGATGTCGCCCGATTCGCAGTGCATGCCGACCACGCGGCACAGCTTGGTCTCGTCGGATCCCTTGCGATTCGCGATTCTCGCGGTGTAGTCGGAGCCGTACAGCGCCGGGCGGATGTTGTCGGACATGCCGCCGTCCACGGACACGTACACGCGTTCCGTCACCGGATTGCCGCCCTTGTCTTTGGCTTCACCGTTCAGCTGCACCGGCTTGACGGTGCCCACGCGGTACAGCGTGACGCCCGTCGGGGCCACCGTCCAGCGGCCCGGCTCGAAGGAGATGACCGGGGCCGGCATGCCGAGCGCGCGGTTCACGGTGCTGACCGCGTCGGCGAGCCTGCCGAGCTCCACGTCGATGTCCATGGAATCCTCGCCGTCGGTGTAGGCCACGGAATAGCCGCCGCCCAGATCGACCTCCGGCAGGGTGTACGCATCGGTGGCGTAGAAGGTCTTGCGCAGCAGCATCATGCGCTTGGCCGCCTGGATGAAAGCGTCCGCGTCATGGATGTTGGATCCGATGTGCGAGTGCACGCCGACCAGTTCGAGCACGTCCTGATGGTGGTAGATGTCCTTCAGCACGGCGAGCGCCGGACCGTCGGCCACCATGGTCATGGCTTCGGCGAGCTTGCGGTCGCCTTCGGAGACCTTCTCGTGGCTCAGGTCGTACGGGTATTTGACGTCGTACTGGAGCTTGCGTTCCGCGTGGGCGGAGTGGTCGGAGCCGTCGGCGGAAGACGCGTTCTCCCCCAATCGTGCGTTCGACCCTGCCGGCGTCACGTCGGTCAGGTCGTCGAGCACAGCAAGCTTGCCCGCGTCGGCTCCGGCGGGCAGCAGGGCCACGCCGAACTTCTGGTCCTCGTGGGCGGTGGACACGAATTCGTGGCCGCCGGCGTGGATGCCGGAGGTGACGCGCAGCATGACGCGGGCGCGCTTGCCGAGCCGCTTGGCCATCGCGGCGATGCGTGCCGGCTCATCCGGCTCGTCGATCACGATTTTGTTGAAGCCCTGTTCGATGGCCAGCTCGATTTCCGCATCGGACTTGTTGTTGCCGTGCAGCACGAGGCGGCGGCCTGGGACGCCCGCGGCGAGCGCGATGCGCATCTCGCCCATGGAGCAGGTGTCGATGAGCATGCCGGATTCGGTGACGATTCGGCAGATCTCCTTGCTCAGCAGCGCTTTGCCGGCGAAGCTGACGTGGGTGACGGTGTTGTTGAACGCGTGGGACGCGGCATGCACGAATTTCGTGGCGCGGGCGCGCACGTCATCGGTGTCGATGACGTAGAGCGGAGATCCGAATTCGTCGAGCAGGCTTGCGGCGGTACGGCCGTGGAAGGTGATCTCGCCTTCGTCGTTCACGGCCGAGCCGGCCGGCCAGATTGGGCTTACAGGCATGGTTTACGTATCTCCCTTTTTCGTGGATTCGCTTCACATCTTGTCCGGAGCGGTGACGCCGAGCAGGTCGAGGCCTTCGGCGATGACCGTCTTGACGGCGTCGTTGAGCTTGAGTCGCGCGGCGGCGCGGGCCGGTTCCGGAGCCTTGGCGATGCGGATGGCGTCGGCCTGTTCCCCGCGGGCCTCCGGATCGGTGAGTTCCATCGGCACGACGCGCTCCACGTTGTACCACTTGTGGTAGGTGGCGGCGAGGTCCTCCAGGTAGTGGGCCACGCGGTGCGGGGCGCGCAGGTCGCCCGCTTCGCGCAGCAGGGCGGGCCACTGGGCGAGCGCGGCGAGCACTTCGCCGTCGGCGGTGGTGTCGAGCAGGCTCACGTCGGCGCCTTCGTAGGTGATGCCGGCGGCGGCCGCGTTGCGGTCCACGTTGCAGGAGCGGGCGTGCGCGTACTGCACGTAGTACACCGGATTCTCGTTGGAATGCGAGGACAGCAGGTTCAGGTCGATGTCCACCGGGGAGTTGTAGTCGGTGCGGGCCAGCGAATAGCGGGAGGCGTCCACGCCGATGGCGTCGGTCAGGTCGTCGATGGTGACGACGTTGCCGGCGCGCTTCGACATGCGCACGGCCTTGCCGTCCTTCATGACGTTGACGAGCTGGCCGATGAGGATCTGCATGTTCTCGCCCGGCTTGTCACCGAAGGCCTCGCACATGGCCATCATGCGGCCGATGTAGCCGTGGTGGTCGGCGCCGAGCATGTAAATCGCCACGTCGGCCGGGTTGGTCTCGCGGTGGCGCTTGTTGCGGTAGTAGGCGATGTCGGCGGCGAAGTACGCGTAGTTGCCGTCGGACTTGATGATCACGCGGTCCTTGTCGTCACCGTGCTTGGTGGATTCGAACCAGGTGGCGCCGTCCTTTTCGTAAATGTCGCCGCGGGCGCGCAGATCGGCGATGGCCTGGTCCACTTCGCCGTCGGAATACAGGCTGTTCTCGTGGAACCACACGTCGAAATTGACGCGGAAGTTCTTCATGGAACGCTGGATTTCGTCGAACATCATCGGCACGGCGCGCTTGCGGAACTCCTCGCGCTGTTCGGAATCGCCTTCGCCGAGCGGGTTGCCGTCCTGGTCGGCGCCGCCGTCGACGCGCGGCAGGCTCAGCACGTCCACGCCGTCCGCGTTGGCTTCGTCGATGACACGCTTGGCGATTTCGTCGATGTACGCGCCCTTGTAGCCGTCGATCGGGGTTTCCTCGCCGTGGGCCGCGGCGACGAGCGACTTGGCGAAGCGGTTGATCTGCTCGCCGTGGTCGTTGAAGTAGTATTCGCGCACCACCTTGGCGCCGTTGGCCTCGAGCACGCGGGCCATGGCATCGCCGACGGCAGCCCAACGGGTGCCGCCGATGTGAATCGGACCGGTGGGGTTGGCGGAGACGAACTCGAGATTCAGGGTCTGGCCGCCCAGATGGTCGTTGCGGCCGTATTCGTTGACCTTGTTGAGATGCTTGTCGGCGTCGGTCACGGCACCGGCGGCGAGTACGGTGTCCACCACGGCGGCGGCCGAGGCGGAGTCAAGCGTGATGTTGATGAAGCCGGGGCCTGCCACCTCGACCTTGGCAATGCCGTCGGCTTCAGCGAGCGCGGCGGCGAACGGCTCGGCCAGATCGCGCGGCTTCATGCCGGCCTTCTTGGCCAGCTGCATGGCGATGTTGGAGGCCCAGTCGCCATGCGCACGGTCCTTCGGGCGCATCACGGCGAGCTTGTCGACGGGCGGAATCAGCTCGTCGGTCAACGCGCCGGCCTGGCCGGCGGCGACGAGGTTGTGGGCAATGCTGGAAATCAGTTCACTTAAGGCTTCAGGGCTCATTCTTCTAAGGATACCGGCGATGGCGACACCGTGCCGCGTCCGGTCATTGTCGGCGGCCATAATGGAACGACGCACGAAAGAGGTACCTATGGCCACGCTCAACCCCCAATCATTGGTCACGTTGTGGCAAATCGAACAGTATGGTTCGTTCTCCGCCACGGCCAAGGCCACGGGTTGGTCGCAGCCGGCCATCAGCCAGCAGATCAAAAAGCTGGAGGCACAGTGCGGTTCGACTCTGGTGCAACGCACCTCGCATGGCGTGGAACTCACCGCCACCGGTTCGATGCTCGCCCGCCACGGCGAGGCCATCGCCGATCGGCTGGAGCGGGCGGCCCGTGAAGTCGAGGATTATCGGCATCATCGGTTTGATCACCTGCATTTGGTGGCCCCACCGTCAATCTGCTCTACTATCGCGGCCCGTACCGTGGTCAAGCTCAGTATGTTCACGGACATCGAGCTGAGCCTGATTCAGATGGAGCCGCCGGAGGCGATCGGTCTGATTTCCCAAGGCAAGGCCGATACCGCCGCCGTGTTCCGCTACAGCAGCATCCCGAACTTCCTGCACATCGGCGACGACCTGACCTTCCATTCGCTGGGTTACGATCCGATGCGACTGCTGGTGCGCCGCTCCAGCGGCATCGCCAAACGATTCGAGGAGACCGGCGAACCTGTGCCGCTGTCCGCCGCCAAAGACGAGCATTGGATCGCCGGCTGCCCCACCTGCCGCGCAAATTTGGTGAAACTGGCCACCCGTGCCGGATTCAAGCCGGATATCCGCCACTGCACGGATGATTACTGGGCCACGCAGAACCTGGTCGAGGTTGGTATGGGCGTCTCGCTGGTGCCGGCGCTCGATACGCATATCAACTTGCAGGGCGATCTGGTGGCCTGTCCCATTGCCGACGATTTTGCGGCGCGCGAGGTCGGCATCGTGACTCGTGCCGGCGACCATCGCCCCGCGCTTGGTTCATTGCTCGAGGAGCTCGAGCGCACGTCACTCAAATATTTGAGTGCCAAGTAGTCGCACAGCGATAAGCAAGCTTGCGAGCGCCATCACGATTTCGGGGAGCCAGACCGTTGAGCAGCCCTTCTGCACCGGGAACAATGACATGTTATGAGCATGAACAACATTCCCCAGTCAACGACTTTGAGCAACACAACCGCCGGCACCTCTTGCTTTGATGCCAATCACATCGACGTGACGACCATCGAGGATCTGGAGCAGGTCGGTTCGGATAAATGGACCCGTTACCCCGGCTGCATCGGCGCATTCATCGCCGAGATGGATTACGGTCTGGCACCGTGCGTGGCCGAAGCCATCGAAGAGGCTACTGAACGTGGCGCGCTCGGCTACATTCCCGACCCGTGGAAGAAGGAGGTCGCCCGCTCGTGCGCCGCATGGCAGCGCCGCTACGGCTGGGAGGTGGATCCAACGTGCATCCGCCCGGTGCCGGACGTGCTGGAGGCGTTCGAAGTGTTCCTGCGCGAGATCGTGCGCGCCGGTAACTCCATCGTGGTACCGACTCCGGCCTATATGCCGTTCCTAAGTGTGCCGCGCCTGTATGGCGTGGAGGTCCTTGAGATTCCGATGCTGTGCGCGGGCGCCGGCGAGAGCAGCGGGCGCAATGATGAATGGCTGTTCGATTTCGACGCCATTGAGCAGGCGTTCGCGAACGGCTGCCATGCCTTCGTGCTGTGCAACCCGCACAACCCGATCGGCAAGGTATTGACGCGCGAAGAAATGCTGCGATTGTCCGATCTGGCCGCCAAGTACGACGTGCGTATATTCTCCGATGAGATTCACGCGCCGTTCGTCTACCAAGGCCACACGCATGTGCCATTCGCCTCAATCAACCGGCAGACGGCCATGCAGGCTTTCACCTCCACTTCAGCCTCGAAGTCGTTCAACATTCCCGGCACCAAGTGCGCGCAGGTGATTCTCACCAATCCGGACGATCTGGAACTATGGATGAGGAACGCGGAATGGTCCGAGCACCAGACGGCCACCATCGGTGCCATAGCCACCACTGCGGCCTATGACGGCGGCGCGGCATGGTTCGAGGGCGTGATGGCATATATCGAGCGCAATATCGCGCTGGTCAACGAGCAGATGCGCACGAGATTCGCCAAGGTGCGCTATGTGGAGCCGCAGGGCACGTATATCGCGTGGCTGGATTTCTCGCCACTGGGCATCGATGACCCGGCCGACTATTTCTTCAAGAAGGCCAACGTGGCGTTGACAGACGGCCGTGAATGCGGCGAGGTCGGGCGCGGTTGCGTGCGTATGAACTTCGCCATGCCCTACCCGCTACTGGAGGAATGCTTCGACCGCATGGCCGCCGCGCTCGAGGCGGACGGGTTGTTGTAGAACAGAATTGCGGCTCCCCTCAAAGAGGGGAGCCGCGGAACGGCCGAATTAGTCGAAGTCGGCGCCGAGGGCTTCGAGTTTGCCGCGGAAGTCGGCGTAGCCTCGGTCGATCAGGCTGATGCCGTGCACGTCCGAGGGGCCTGACGCGGCCAAGGCCGCGATCAGATGGCTGAACCCACCACGCAGGTCCGGCACGTCGATGTCGCGTCCGGTCAGCGGGGTCGGTCCGAAGATCACGGCGGAATGCTTGTAGTTGCGCTGCCGGAAACGGCACGGCAGCGAGCCCAGGCACTCGCGGTACAACTGGATGGTGGCACCCATCTCGACCAGCGGCTTGGTGAAGCCGAAACGGTTCTCGTACACGGTCTCGTGCACGATCGACAGGCCGTTGGCCTGGGTCAGGGCCACCACGAGCGGCTGCTGCCAGTCGGTCATGAACCCGGGATGCACGTCCGTCTCGATCGCCACGGGCTTCAAGTCCCCGCCCGGATGCCAGAAACGAATGCCCTTGTCCGTCACCTCGAATTTGCCGCCCACCTTGCGGAACACGTTGAGGAACGTGATCATCTCCGGCTGGGTGGCACCCTTGACGAAAATGTCACCGTGCGTGGCGAGCGCGGCGGACGCCCAGGACGCCGCCTCGATGCGATCCGTCAGCGACGTGTGCGTGTACCCCTGCAGTTCCTTGACACCCTCGATGCGGAAGGTGCGATCAACGTCCACAGAAATGATTGCACCCATCTTCTGCAGCACGCACACCAGATCCATGATCTCCGGCTCAGTGGCCGCGCCCGACAGTTCGGTCTTGCCCTCGGCCAGCACGGCCGCCAGTAAAGTCTGCTCGGTGGCGCCCACCGACGGGTAGGGCAGGTGGATCTTCGCGCCGTGCAGGCCGTTGGGCGCGGTGATGTGGATGCCGTCCTTGTGTTCCTTGTCCACCGTGGCGCCCAGCTTGCGCAGCGTCTCCAGATGGAAGTCAATCGGACGTCCGCCAATCGCGCAGCCGCCCAACGCGGGAATGAACGCTTCACCCAAACGGTGCACGAGCGGGCCGGAAAACAGGATCGGGATGCGCGACGAACCGGACAGTGTATCCACGTCGGCCACATCGGCCAGCTGCACACGCGAGGCGTCGATGGTCACAATGCCGTTCGCACCGTCCACATCCACGTCCACGCCGTGCAGACGTAGCAAATCGGACACCACATGCACGTCACGAATCTCCGGCACGTTCTTCAGCACCGACTTGCCCGGTGCCAGCAACGCGGCGACCATCGCCTTGCTCACGAAGTTCTTCGCGCCACGCACCTTGATCGTGCCATTCAAAGGCTTGCCGCCCTCGACATGCAACACGTCATCCGGATTCTCAGCCACGCCACTCTCCTCAATCAATCAAGATTCAAAAAATGCTACCGTCCAGTTTGCCATAAGCCATGTGCCGACTCCGTGAAATGCACCCCAGCCGAACTTTGATCACCGTGCACAACGGATCCCATACCCCCCGTCGAATCAAACCGATAACGTGATCTTCCTCACATTTGCCGCCACGGCGTTCTCCATACTTCTACGCTACGATTCAGGGCAATGGCATCAGACGCCATGTCCACAAGCAAAGGAGCATTCATGACCACAGTCGCCGTCATCGGCTGCACGCACGCCGGCACGTTCGCCACCACCTCGATTCTCGCCGAGCACCCCGATTGGACCGTCCATGTTTTCGAGCGCAACGGTACGCTGTCCTTCCTCTCCTGCGGCATCGCCCTGTGGGTGGGCGACCACGTATCCGACCCGAAGAAAATGTTCTACTCCTCCCCTGCCGCTCTGGCCGAAGCCGGCGCGACCATGCATATGCGCACCGACGTGACGTCCGTGGACCTCGACGCCAGAACCCTCACCTACCGCGCGCTTCTGCGCTAATGCCGCCGATCCCCGGCATCGACAGCCCGCATGTGCTGCTGTGCAAGAACTGGGATCACGCCATCGCCATCAAGGAAAAGGCGAAAACCGCCAAGTCGGCAGTGGTGATCGGGTCGGGCTATATCGGCGCGGAAATCGCCGAGCAGTTCAGCGTCACCGGCGTCAAGACCACGCTGGTCGACGGCCTTGATCGCCCGCTGGCCAATAATTTCGATAAGACCATCACCGATCAGGTGGCGGCCGCGTTCGAGGAGCACGGCGTCACGCTCGCGCTCGGCCAGAAGGTGGTCGAGTTCCGCGACAATGACGACGACACCGTCACTGTGGTCACCGAAAAGGGCGAGTACACGGCCGAAATGGCGATTCTGGCCGTCGGCTTCCTGCCGAACACCGACCTGCTCAAGGGCAAGGTGGACATGCTGCCGAACGGCGCGATCGTGGTCGACGACTACATGCAGGCGTCCGCGCCGGGCGTGTACGCCGCCGGCGACTCCGCCACCGTGTTCTACAACCCCACCGGCCAGCACGATTACATTCCGCTGGCCACCAACGCGGTGCGCCAGGGCCTGCTGGTGGGCCGCAACATCGAGACGCCGACCGTGAAGTACATGGGCACGCAGGCCACGTCCGCCGTGCAGCTGTACGATCTCTCGCTCGCCGCCTCCGGTACCCCCGTGCGCCGCAGCCCTTGGGGCACCATCGCCATCATCGCGCTTGCGTCGTGCGTCTTCTCGCTGATCGTCTGCATGCTGCTGCGCGGCAAGATGAAATCCGTCCGCATGGCGCGGCAGGCAAACGCCTATGTCTCGGGTGAACTGAACGTCACGGCAAGCCGCGATCAGTATACGCATACCACGGAAACCCGGACAAAAATCGAGCATGAGTCCTCCTCCGACGGCGGCAGTCATGCCGAGTCCGGCGGCGGAGGGTCCGGCAGAAGCGGAAGCTTTTAAACGCGAATTGGAAGGCTGCGCCTTCCGATTCGAAGGGCTTTCGCGCCTGCGGGCGCGAAACTCTGCGAGGCAGGCGGAAATACGGAACCATTCTCCGTTTCTCTCGTCTAACAAAGCACCCGGCTTGCTCTTTTGGTAGGGCAGCCGGGTGCTTCCCGCTTGATTTTTGTGCCTGTATTTGCTATACTGCGTGCGCATTCTTACCAGCTTCCGGAGGTAGCCCCATGCTTTCCAGCTTTCGCAATCTGACGCTGCGCCGCGTGCTTGTCATGCTGCTTGGCATTGTGCTTCTTTCCATCGGCGTTGCCCTGTTTGATTTTTCGCGCATGGGCAATGACCCCAGCACTTCCGTCGTCATCGCCCTCGGCGATCAAACGGGGTTGGGGCTTTCGCGCATGATGCTGCTGTGCAACAGCGTCTATTTTATCGTCGAGATTCTGCTTGCCCGCGGCATAATCGGGCTCGGCACCTTTGTCAACTGGACCTGCATCGGTCCCATCGCGGAGGTACTGCTTGCCCGGATGTACCGCGTCCCATGGCTCTGCGAGGGCGATGTTTCGTTTCCCGTCCGCCTTGGCATCATGCTGCTCGGCGTTCTGATTCTGAGTCTCGGCGCG
>OICR01001055.1_pt1 | contig 10096 bp, 8 predicted proteins | sample 1581321 | NCBI WGS metagenome assembly OICR01 (sample SAMEA3882557, study PRJEB24775) | human gut metagenome | biome: human-associated habitat; feature: intestine environment; material: feces | place: Netherlands | collected 2009/2010
CGGAGCGCACCCGCATGCAGCTCCTCGCGCCGGTCGTTCGCGGCAAAAAGGGCGAGCATGTCAAGATTTTGGAAAACGTGGTCAAGCAGGGCTTTGTCCGCGTCCGCATCGACGGGGAAACCTACGACGCGGCGGAAGCGCCCGCGCTCGCCAAGCAGAAAAAGCACAACATCGAGGTCGTCGTCGATCGCCTGATTCTGCGCGAGGATATCCGCACCCGCCTGACCGATTCGCTGGAAACGGCGCTCTCCCTCTCCGGCGGCATCGTCATCGCGGCCATCTACCTCTTCTCGGCGTTCGGCATCGGCGCGGCAGTCGTCGCAGTGTTTGCGGTGCTGTACCTCAACTTCATGGGCTACGCCAGCGCGCGTGTGACGGCGTGGCGCGACCCTGCCTCCGACCCGGCGGGAGACGGCTATCAGATTCTGCAGTCGCTCTATGCCATCGGCTCCGGCGGCTTGATGGGCCTCGGCCTCGGCAAAAGCCGACAGAAGTACCTGTATCTGCCCGAGGAACATAACGACTATATTTTCCCCATTCTCTGTGAGGAACTCGGTTTTGTCGGGGCCGTCGTCGTGATTTTGCTGTTTGTTCTGCTGATCGTGCGCGGCTATTATATCGCCATGCACGCGCGCGACCGTTTCGGTGCGCTGCTTGCCGCCGGTATTTCCACGCATATTGCGCTTCAGACCTTCCTCAATATCGGTGTCGTGACCAACTTCCTGCCCGCTACCGGCATCTCGCTTCCGTTCTTCTCCTACGGCGGCACGGCGCTTCTGATGCAGCTGTTTGAAGCCGGCATTGTCCTCGCCGTTTCCCGGCAGAATGACAATAAGCTTCTGTAAGGGAGGGAAGCGAATGAATATCGTCTTTACCTGCGGCGGCACGGGCGGGCATATTTATCCCGCTATTGCAGTTGCCCGCATGTTTCGTGAGCGGCAGCCGGACTGCAAGATTCTCTTTATCGGCGCAGAGGACGGCATGGAGAACAAACTTGTCCCGCGTGAAGGATTCCGGCTGGAAACTGTGAAAATTTCCAACTATCAGCGCAAGCTGACCCCTGCTGCGGTCTGGCACAATCTCGTGACCGTGCAGCGCATGGCTGCGACGTTTTCAAAAACAAAGCGAATTCTAAAGGAGTTTCAGCCCGATGTGATCGTCGGTACTGGCGGCTACGCCAGCTTCCCGGCTCTGAAAATGGGCGCGAAGCTTGGCATTCCGACTTGCGTACACGAATCGAATGCCGTTCCGGGCCTGACGACAAAGCTTGTTGCGCGTACGGCCAGCCGTGTTATGGTGTCTTTCGAGTCCAGCCGGGAGCATTACCCGGAACCCGAAAAGGTCCTCCTGACCGGAACACCTGTGCGGGAGGAATTCCTCTTTGCCAAGCGGCAGGAGGCCCGGCAGGCGTTGGGCCTCGGCGAAGAGCCGCTCGTCGTCTCCTGCTGGGGCAGCCTCGGTGCACGGGAAATGAACAAAAAAATTGCCCAGTTTATGAAGTGCGAATGCGAGGAGAACACGCCTTTTCATCACATCCACGCGACCGGTTCGTTCGGCTGGCGTTGGATGCCGGAGTATGTCAAAGAACTGGGTGTTGACCTTGCTGCACATCCGCGCATTGACATGCGCGAGTACATCTATGACATGCCGCAGGTGCTGGCAGCGGCGGATCTGATCGTTTGCCGCGCAGGTGCGGCGACCATTGCCGAGGTCTGTGCCAGCGGAACGCCCTGCATCATGGTGCCGAGTCCGAACGTGACCGGCAACCATCAGGAAAAGAATGCCCGGGTGCTTGAACGCTCCGGCGCGGCCGCAGTCGTCCGCGAAGCCGACTGCGACGGGAAAAGCCTCTATGAGACGGCAAAAGCGATTCTTTCAGATGCCGGACGGATGCGCGCCATGCGTGCCAGCGCCCGGGATATGGCTGTGGTCGATGCAGCCGAGCGCATTTATCAGACCGCACTCGACCTTGCAAAGCACTGACACGCACACAGCACACAGCGCATAGGATGGGGAAAATTCCTGTGTTTTGGAGGAATGCCCATGCCAGCGCTGCTTGTGTCCAAATCGCCTCCGCTTTCCGGTGAGGTGACGATCCACGGAGCAAAAAACAGCGTCCTGCCCATTCTGGCCGCGACGCTTCTGTGCAGAACGCCGTGTGTTCTGCATAACTGTCCAGATATTCTCGACGTGACGCACGCGCTTGCCATCCTGTGCAGCCTCGGCTGTGCGGCCGAGCGGCGGGGCGCAAGCGTCTACATAGACCCGCGCGGCTGCGCCGGTCACTCCGTCCCGCCGGAACTGGCTGCATCCATGCGCGCGTCCAGCCTGTTTCTCGGCGCGCTGCTCGCAAGACAGGGCGAAGCGTCGTTGAGTCTGCCGGGCGGCTGTCCCATCGGGGCGAGGCCGGTGGACTATCATCTGCTTGCCTTCCGCGCGCTCGGCGCAGAGGTCACGGAGACGGACGATACCATTCACTGCCGCGCGCGAAGGCTGACCGGCGCAAAAATCACACTGCCTGGCCCCAGCGTCGGCGCAACAGAAAACGCTATGCTGGCTGCTGTCGGAGCAGAGGGTGTCACTGTGATTGAAAATGCTGCCTGTGAGCCGGAGATTGTCGATCTGGCTGGTTTTTTGACTGCCTGCGGCGCGAAGATCGCAGGCGCAGGCAAAGGCCGCGTGATTGTTGAGGGCAGCCTGCCGCTCACCGGTGCGACCTATACCATCCTTCCTGACCGCATTGAAACTGCGACGTTTCTTTGCGCCTGCGCCGCCTGCGGCGGCGCGCTGACGCTGCGCAGGACAGATCCGCGTCTTGCAGACCCTGTTCTGAACGCGCTCACAGAAAGCGGCTGCCGGATTTCCTGCTCACATGACACAATTCAAATTTTCCGCGACAGCCCGCTGGCAACCTGCGGTCCGGTCGTTTCAAGACCGTATCCCGGCTTTCCAACCGACGCGATGCCGATGCTGCTCTCCGCGCAGCTGTGCGCAAGGGGACAAACGTCCTTTACCGAGACGATTTTTGAAAATCGCTTCGGCTATGTCCAAGAACTCAAGAAGCTTGGCGCGCGGCTGTATTCGGACGGAAACACCGTCTGTCTGAACGGAACGCCGCAGCTGCATGCTGCGCAGCTTTTCGCGGAGGATCTGCGCGGCGGCGCAGCGCTGGTGCTCGCGGCCATGCAGGCCGAGGGCGACAGTACCATTTTTGGAGTAAAACACATCGAACGGGGATATGATACTCTTGAGAACGCGCTGCAAAGCGTCGGCGCTCGCCTGAAAACAGTGGAAATCCCCAAAAAGATGTGATATACTTTGTATATTCTGAGCCTCCGAAGGAGAATGCAACATGCGCACGAAGCAAAGCAAAGCGAATAGGGAAGCGCGCGCCGCAGGTAAGGCCCGTCAGGTGCGCAGCAGCGCGCTTGGCAAACTCCTCATCATGCTCGCTGTTGTCGCCGCGATTGTCTTCGGTGTTGCAATCTTTTTCAAGGTCAATACCATTGAGGTACAGGGTAACTCGGTCTATTCCGCCGACCAGATCATTGAAGCCTCGCAGATCCAGCAGGGTGATAACCTTCTGACAGTCAATAAAGCGCTGGCCGTCGGCAATATCAAGGCTGCGCTTCCGTATGTCGAGGATGTTTCCATCGCCCGCAGTCTGCCGGACGGCATCATCATTCAGGTGCGGGAAAGCGTCATTTCCTTTGCTGTCATGACGGATACGAACGCCTGCTGGCTCATCGGCCCCGGAGGCAAGGCGCTTGAGCGCATCGAACCTGCTGCCTTCAATGAAAATCCGCACATCAACGGCCTTCTCATTTCCAGTCCCACGGCAGGAGATTCTGTTTCCTCCCCCACGCCCACGGCGCTGGCTGCTGCACTGGACGTGATGAAGGAATTGGACGGCACCGGCCTTCTGGAGCATATCCGTGTGATCGATGTCGAAAAGGAATACGACATGACGCTCTGGTATGACGACCGCTACGAGATTAAACTCGGCGGAACTGACGAAATGGCGTACAAGATCCGCTATCTTTGCTCCATTCTCGACCAACTCAGCGAATTTCAGGCTGGAACTATCGATTTGACGCAGGCCACACAGAAAAGGGCTACCTTCCAGCCAGCAGCCTGAACCGAGGGCATGCAAACCATAAAATCCGCATTTTTTGCTGAATTTTTCCGCATTTTCTATTGACGCACATCCTTTTTCGAGATAGAATAAAGTAGACATAATCTAAAACGATGCAGTTGTGGGCTGTGAGATATACAGGAGGAAGACAAATGGCAGATACAGCAGATAAGGTAGTCAAGATCAAAGTCATTGGCGTCGGCGGCGCCGGCAACAATGTTATCAACCGCATGATCGCGTCCGATGTCAAGGGCGTTGAGTTCGTTGCAGTCAATACGGATAAGCAGGACCTTGAAAAGTCCAAGTGCAAAAACAAAGTGCAGATCGGTGAAAAGCTGACCGGCGGCATGGGCGCAGGCTCTAAGCCGGATATCGGCCAGAAGTCCGCCGAGGAATCCAAAGCGCTCATTTCTCAGGTGCTCGAGGGCACCGACATGGTCTTCATCACCGCCGGTATGGGCGGCGGTACCGGAACAGGCGCTGCGCCGATTATTGCGCAGGTCGCGCACGACGCGGGCATCTTGACTGTCGCCGTCGTGACGAAGCCCTTCCGCTTTGAAGGTGCAAACCGTATGAAACAGGCCGAGGCCGGCATTGCCAACCTCACCGATAAGGTCGATTCCATGATTATCATCCCGAACGACCGCCTGAAATTCGTCACCGACCAGAAAATCACCTTCGCCAACGCATTCGGCATTGCCGACGATGTTCTGAAGCAGGCTGTCAGTTCCATCTCCGAACTCGTTGGCTACAGCGAGAACGTTATTATCAACCTCGACTTTGCCGACGTTTCCGCCATCATGCGCAACGCGGGTCAGGCACATATGGGCGTCGGTTCCGCCACAGGCCGCGACAAGGCCGAGCAGGCTGCGCAGGCTGCCGTCTCCAGTCCGCTGCTTGAGACGTCCATCAACGGTGCAACCGGTGTTCTCATCAACATTGCCGGTTCACACGACCTTGGCCTCGACGACGTCGAGACAGCTGCCAACATCGTCATGGAAGCTGCCAACCCCGATGCGAACATCATCTTTGGCGCCGCGTTTGACGACGAACTTCAGGATGAGATGCGCGTGACCGTTATCGCCACTGGCTTTGCCGAGAAGCGTCAGTCGCCCGCAAAGCCCATCGGCGCATTCTCCGCTGCGCAGGAGAAGACCAGTGCCAGCAAGAGCCAGGCACAGGAGGATATCGACGATATCGACGAGATCTTCAAGATCTTTAACCGCAACTAAAACGAAGCATTTTTGCCCGGCGCGTTTGAAAACGCGCCGGTTTTTCTGCGCACGCAGGGCAGACAAAATCGCGCCTCCGGCGGCCCACTCTGTTCCGTCTTGCCGGAAAAGAATGAGGAGAAGAGGCAGTACGAATTTGCTGAGACTCTGTAGGTATCAGTTTCAGCACGAACAGTGCGTGCTTACTCCGCTTCGCAGAAATCGGCTGCGCGCCTTTGCGTGTGTCGCAGCTGTAGGGCTGATTTCATGCACTTTGCCTGCCGCACCAGATGGTAGAATAGGGGAGATTGGTGAAACTGCCACTTGCTTTTTTCATAAAATCTGCTAAAATGTAGCGTGCTACCGAAAACGGTAGCACGCTACATTTTTGGAATATAGGAGGTTCCGATGAAGGACTGTTCTCAGAATCTCGGTCCGCGTCTGCGGCATCTCAGCAACCGCATCACGCAGTACATGGATCAGCAGTTCCTCGCGCTCGATCTGACGTCAACGCAGTCGTTTATCCTGCATTATCTGGTGCTGCACGAGGGCGAGCAGGTCTACCCCAAGGATATTGAAAAGCGTTTTCATCTGACGCATCCGACTGTCTCCGGCGTGCTTCAGCGGCTGGAGGCGAAGGATTTTGTCGTGCTTGAACCGGATCGGGCCGACCGGCGCTGCAAGCGTATCCGATTAACGGACCGCGCACGGCGCTGTGATGCCGCCGTTGGGCAGGCATTTGAAACGCTTGAATGCGTCATGTGTTCCGGCATGAGCAGTGAGGAGCAGCAGACGCTGCGCCGTCTGCTCGATCAGGCTGCAGAAAATCTGTGTACAACACAGGGAATGGAGGTATCCGAGTTATGATCAAACGTCTTTCTGCCTGCATCCGGGAATACAAAAAGCAGACCATTCTGACGCCGACCTGTATGGTGGGCGAGGTCGTCTGCGAATGCACCATCCCGCTGCTGACAGCCGATCTCATCAATTCTATCCAAAATGGCTGCGAGATGCAGACGATTCTGTTTTACGGCCTCAGGCTGTTTGTGATTGCGATGCTCTCATTGGGTTTTGGTTCGCTTTCCGGCTGGTTCGCGGCGGAGGCTGCTGCAGGCTTTGCAAAAAATCTGCGCCACGATCTGTTTTATCAGGTGCAGGGCTTTTCGTTTGCGAATATCGACCGGTTCTCCACGTCCTCTCTCGTTACCCGGCTGACGACGGACGTGACCAATATTCAGAATGCGTTCATGATGCTGATTCGGATCGCAGTGCGTGCGCCGATGATGCTCGTATTTGCCGTTATCATGTCTGCCCGCGTGGGTAAGCGGCTTGCATTCGTTTTCGCAGGGATCGTTCCGATCCTCGGCTTTGCGCTGTTTTTCATGATTCGCAGTGCGATGCCGCTTTTTAAGGCAGTTTTCAAAAAATATGATGCCCTCAACAACTCTGTGCAGGAAAATGTGCAGGGCATGCGCGTAGTCAAAAGCTTTGTGCGCGAGGATTATGAGACGCAGAAGTTCTCCGCTGCATCCGATTCGGTGCGTGCGGACTTCCTGAAGGCAGAAAAGATTCTTGCGCTCAATAGCCCTGTCATGCAGTTCTGCGTGTACACGTCGATGATTCTCATCTCCTTCTTCGCCGCAAAGTTTATCATTATGTCCGGCGGCACCTACCTCGGCGTGGGCAGTCTGACCAGCATGATTACCTATTCCATGCAGATTCTTATGAGCCTGATGATGCTCTCCATGATCTTAGTCATGCTCACCATGGCACAGGCCTCCGGCAAGCGAATCTGCGAGGTGCTCGATGAGACGAGCAGCCTGCAAAACCCGGAAAATCCGGTTTACGAGGTTGAAAACGGCGACGTGGACTTTGAGCATGTGGAGTTCAAATATTCCGCTTCTGCGAAACGCAGCGCGCTGTCCGATATCGACTTCCATGTGAAGTCCGGTCAGACTGTCGGTATCATCGGTGGCACAGGCTCGGCGAAGACCACGCTGGTGCAGCTGATCTGCCGTCTGTATGATGTGACGGGCGGCAGTGTGAGGGTCGGCGGGCGTGACGTGCGCGAGTACGATCTTGAAACGCTCCGCAATCAGGTCGCGGTCGTCCTCCAGAAAAACGTGCTCTTCTCCGGCACAATCAAGGAAAATCTGCGCTGGGGCGACCCGAATGCGACAGATGCGGAACTGCAGCGCGCCTGCGAACTGGCCTGCGCGGATGAGTTTATCCAGCAGATGCCGGACAAATACGACACCTACATCGAGCAGGGCGGTACGAATGTCTCCGGCGGCCAGAAGCAGCGGCTGTGTATCGCGCGGGCGCTGCTGAAAAAGCCGAAGATTTTGATTCTCGACGATTCGACCTCTGCCGTCGATACGAAAACCGACGCGAAGATCCGCGCTGCGCTGCGCACCGAGATCCCGGAGACGACGAAATTCATCATTGCCCAGCGCATTTCCTCCATCCAGGACGCTGATCTGATTCTTGTGCTGGACGGCGGTGCAATCAACGGCATGGGCACACATGAGATACTTCTTTCCTCGAACCAGATCTATCAGGAAGTCTATTATTCCCAAAACAGAACGGGAGGTACGGACAATGGCTAATCATCCCGGAAGAGCGCCCCGCGCGCCGATGGTCGGCGCAAAGGCAGATCTCAAGCCGCTCGGCAGAGTGATCCGGATGCTGTTTCAGGATTATCCTGCCATGCTGATTGCGGTTATGGTCTGCATCATCATCAGCGCGGTCGTCGGCATTCTGCCCGCAATCTATATTGAAACCATCACCAGCTACATTGAAGACGGCTTGAGGCTCGGCTGGGACGGTGTGAGCGGAAAGATTCTGCATGCGCTCGTCACCATGGTCTGTATCTACCTTGTGGGTCTTGCCTGCACTGCGGTCTATACACAGCTGATGGCGCATGTGACACAGGGCTTTTTGCATAAGCTTCGCACCCGCATGTTTGCCGGCATGCAGAAGCTGCCCATCCGCTATTTTGACCAGAACAGCCGCGGCGACATCATGAGCTATTATACAAATGATATCGATACGCTTCGCCAGCTTGTTTCGCAGAGCCTGCCGCAGCTGTTCGCTGCGGGACTGACAGTTATCGGCCTGCTGCTGTTCATGTTCTATTTCTCCATCCCGCTGATGCTCATCGTCTTCCTCGGTATCTTCTGCATGACGAAGGTGACAAAGAACGTCGGCGGCAGATCGGCCAAATACTTCCTCAGCCAGCAGAAGTCCCTCGGCAAGGTCGAAGGTTATATCGAAGAGATGATGAACGGCCAGAAGGTCGTCAAGGTCTTCTGCCATGAGGAAGCGGCAGAACGTGACTTTGACGCCATCAACGAACAGCTGTTCAGCGATGCAAACCACGCCCAGCGCTACGCGAATATTTTCATGCCCATCATGGGCAACATCGGCAATATCCTCTATGTGCTCACGGCGTTCCTCGGCGGCGTTCTCATCTGCTCGGGCGGAAGCATCCCGAATCTGTCCTTCCAGAACCTGCTTGGGACAGGCAGCATGCTTGCACCGCTGAAAATTGCAGTCGTTGCGTCGTTCCTCGGCATGACGAAGCAATTTACCGGCAATGTCTCGCAGGTTTCCCAGCAGATCAACGCCATCGTCATGGCAGCTGCAGGTGCAAGCCGCGTCTTTGAACTCATCGACCAGAAGCCCGAGGACGACAATGGCCGCGTTACGCTGGTCAATGCGTCGGAAGCGGCGGACGGTACACTGACGGAAAGTGCCGCGCGCACCGGCGTCTGGGCATGGAAGTGCCCGCAGGAGAACGGCGAAGCGAAACTGGTGAAGCTGTGCGGTGATGTCCGCTTCTTTGACGTGGACTTTGCCTATGACCCTGAAAAGCCGGTCCTGCACGACATTACGCTATATGCCAAGCCCGGACAGAAGCTGGCATTTGTCGGTGCAACAGGCGCGGGCAAGACTACGATCACGAACCTCATCAACCGCTTCTATGATCTCGCCGACGGCAAGATTCGCTATGATGGCATCAACATCAACCATATCAAAAAGGCCGATCTGCGCCACTCGCTCGGTATTGTGCTGCAGGACGTGAACCTGTTTACCGGCACGGTTATGGACAACATCCGCTACGGCAAGCTTGACGCAACGGATGAGGAATGTATCGCTGCGGCGAAGCTTGCCAACGCGCATGATTTTATCACGCGCCTGCCGGACGGCTACAACACCATGCTTACGGCCAACGGCGCAAATCTCTCGCAGGGCCAGCGGCAGCTGTTGTCCATCGCCCGCGCGGCAGTGGCCGACCCGCCTGTTATGATTCTTGACGAAGCGACCAGCAGCATTGATACAAAGACTGAAATGAAGATCCAGAACGCTTTCGCAAAGATGACAAAGGGCAAAACGAGCTTTATAGTAGCTCACAGATTATCGACTATAAAAAATGCCGATACCATTCTGGTAATGGATAAGGGCAGGATTATCGAGATCGGTAATCATGATCAGCTTCTTGCAAAAAACGGATTCTATGCGGAACTTTACAACAGTCAGTTCAAGAAAACCTGACAAAGCAGTAATAACGGCAATCGTATTGATTGCCGTTATTTTTTTGCCCTTATACAAGAAAACAGCTGTATGGTTTTTAGCCATACAGCTGTTTGGTTATTCACCGATTATTCTTCTGATTCATCCTTTTTCTTACGCTTACCGAGAAGAAGTCCTGCTGCCGCAAGAGCCGCTGTAGCCGCCGCACCTGCCG
>OICR01001065.1_pt1 | contig 10037 bp, 10 predicted proteins | sample 1581321 | NCBI WGS metagenome assembly OICR01 (sample SAMEA3882557, study PRJEB24775) | human gut metagenome | biome: human-associated habitat; feature: intestine environment; material: feces | place: Netherlands | collected 2009/2010
TCCGTCTCCACCCCGCAGCCGTAATAGCGCTTGACGATGGACCAGATGAGGCCGCTGTTTTCCGTCAGCACCTGCTGACAGGCTTCGTCGTCCCCCCCCTGGGCCCGCTCCAGCAGGGCGAACAGGTCACTCATCGCTTGATGCGGGCGGAGACCCGCTTGCGCATGGTCACGGTGGTGCCGCGCCCAGGGGTGGACTTCACCGTGAGCTTGTCCATAAAGCTCTCCATGACGGCGAAGCCCAATCCCGCACGCTCGCCGCCTAATGTTGTAAACAGCGGCTCCATCGCTTGGCGCACATCGGCTATACCGCACCCGCGATCTCTTATTCTGATGCGCACGAGTCCGTCGTCAAACAGCCCTACCCATATGTATATATCCCCCACGCTCTCGGGATAGGCGTGGACGATGCAGTTTGTCACCGCCTCGCTGACGGCGGTTTTGATATCCGATATTTCTTCAACCGTCGGGTCCTGCTGAGCCGCAAACGCCGAGACTGCGACACGCGCGAAGCTCTCGTTGACGGAGCGGCTCTCCAATTTCAGGCTCATCTGATTGACAGGCTTTCTCCTACTCATGTTTATCCTCCTTGTTTCTTTTCTGCGACAGAGTGCACAGCGCCTGCATACCCGCAAGACGCATCATTTTGTAATCGCGCTCGCTGAGATTCGTGACCTCGAGTCTCCCCTGCCAGCCCTGCAAAAGCCTGTAACGACCCATGACAAGTCCGACGGCGGAGCTGTCCATAAAGGTTACATCCTCAAAGTCGAGGCGCAGGATTTTCGGCTGCTGAGCCACGGCGGCGGCATCAATATCCGCACGCATTGCGGCGGCGGTGTGGTGGTCGATCTCGCCCGAGAGCAGCGCACTGACGCTCAACGGATTGGAAATTATTTCAACACCCATATTTTTTCCTCCTTTGGGGTGATATCTGTCAATTAACAGTTTGTACCGAATAACAAAAATTATGCGCGGTGAAAGAAAAATCGCATATATTGCTCAGCCACGTGGAAGCCGACTCTTTAGCTTGTCCGAAATAAAAAGCGGGACGGACTATTACCAACAAAGATAATAATCCATCCCGTTTGAAAATCCTGCCGAATTGCGGCGGACTAAATATTTTTATTTTCCAAGAGATATTCGCGCACCTCGCCCGCCAGGTAGAACGAGCCGCAGACAACGAGCGTGCCGCCGCTTTGCCTTATATCGTCGATTGCCGCGCGGCACGCTTTTATCGGGCTTTCAACAGGTGTGCAGTCGGCGCAATAGTTGTTTGCGAGCCTGCTCAGAGGCTCGGGAGCCATGCTGCGGGGGTTGTCGGGAGCCGTCAGATACATTTTTTCAAACAGCGGCGCGGTCAGACGCAGATAGGTGTCGCAGTCCTTGTCACCCATGAGCGCACACACGGCGACGCGCCTGCCCTGCGTAAAGCGCTCCAAAAAGGCCTTGAGCGCCGAGGCGCAGCCCTCGTTGTGACCGCCGTCAAGAATGATTCTGTCGCCGATAAGCTCCATTCGCGCGGGCATGACAGCGTTCGACAGTCCGCGCTCAATCGCTCCGTCACCTACGCTCAGACCGCATTCGCGCACGGCGGTGACGGCCGTCAGCGCATTTTTTATCATGTGGTCGCCTGCAAACGGTATGTGCAGCTTCAGCGAGTCGAAGATAACATCCGTGCCGCGCACCGTCTCATCGACAACGCGGCAGGCGCTCATGTCCGGCACGACAAGCCTGTTGTGCTTGCGCTCAGCGGTCTCGGTTATGACACTCAGCGCCTCTGGGGACTGCTCGGGATACATGACCGTAACGCCGCCCGGCTTGATTATTCCGCACTTCTGCGCGGCTATCTCAGAGAGCGTATCGCCGAGAATCGCGGTGTGATCCGTTGAAATCGAGGTTATAACGGAGACAAGCGGAGTTTTTATAATATTTGTTGAATCGAGCAGCCCGCCGAGCCCGACCTCGAGCACGACGACATCGCATTTTCGCTCTTTATACCAGAGGAACGCGGCGGCGGTCAGAGTCTCAAACTCGGTTGCGACAATTCCGCGTTTATCGAGCTTGTCGCACGCCGATTTAACGCGCGCGACAACAGCTGCGAGCTCATCGGGAGGAATCATTTCGCCGTCAATTTGCAGCCGCTCGCGAAAATCGATGACATAGGGCGAAGTGAACAGCCCTGTTTTGTATCCGGCGGCGGAGAGCATACAGGCTGTCATGGTGCTCGTCGAGCCCTTGCCGTTGGTCCCGGCAACATGGATAAAGCGCAGTTTGTCCTGCGGATTGCCCACGGCGGCGCAGAGCGCCTCAATGCGCTCCATACCCGGGTGTATGCCAAAGGTCAGACGCGAATGAATATATTCGATTGCTTCGGTTGGGGTCATCGTTTTTCCTCCGTAAAGCGTCAAAGGACGGGACATTTCCCGTCCTTTGCAGGTTAGTTTTTATGAGAGAATATGCACAAGCGCAATAAACGCCGAATTTGCACGGTTCTCACAACGCAGTATCACGCGAAATTATGAGCCGTCTTCCCGAACTGCGAGAAATTGTGCAGAGCAAGGCGTGGGGTTCTGCGGGCAAAGGAGCGCACTTTGTGTGCGTGACTGCCGCCCGCAGGTTCTCACAACGCCGTATCGCGCGAAATTACACATTGCCGACTTAGTCGTTGTCTTCGGGGACGTCGGTATAATTCGCCTCAGTGTATCCCGCATCGCTGCCGGGCTGAGCGCCGTCGGCACCCTGCTGAGCCTGAGCCTGCTCTGCGGCAGCCTTGTAGACCTTCTCGGAAATCTCGTAGAACTTAGAGGTGAGCTCCTCCTGGCGGGACTTGATGAGGTTGATATCCTCGCCCTTGAGGGCTTCCTTGAGGGCATCGATCTTGTCGTTGATGTCCTTCTTGTCGTCCTCGGAGAACTTGTCGCCGTCCTCGCTGACGAGCTTCTCGCACTGATAGACCATCTGGTCTGCGCCGTTTCTGATATCAACTTCCTCGCGGCGCTTCTTGTCTTCCTCAGCGAACTTCTCAGCCTCGTCAACAGCCTTCTGGATATCCTCCTTGGACATATTGGACGAGGAGGTGATGGAGATCGACTGCTCCTTGCCGGTGCCCAGATCCTTAGCGGAGACATGGACTATGCCGTTTGCGTCGATATCGAAGGTGACTTCGATCTGCGGAACGCCTCTGCGTGCGGGCATGATGCCGTCGAGGTGGAACACGCCGAGGGTCTTGTTATCCTTAGCGAAATCTCTCTCGCCCTGAAGAACGTGGACTTCAACGGAGGGCTGATTGTCAACCGCGGTGGAGAAAATCTGGCTCTTCTTGACGGGGATGGTGGTGTTTCTGTCGATAATCTTGGTGTTTATGCCGCCCATGGTCTCGATGCCGAGTGACAGCGGGGTAACATCGAGAAGAAGCAGTCCCTTGACATCGCCTGCAAGGACGCCGCCCTGGATAGCCGCGCCGATAGCGACGCACTCGTCGGGGTTGATGCCCTTGAAGGGCTCGATGCCTGTATATTTCTTAACGGCTTCCTGAACTGCGGGGATACGGGACGAGCCGCCGACCATAAGGATATTGTGAAGCTCGGAAGTCTTGAGGCCGGAGTCCGAGATAGCCTGGCGAACGGGGCCCATTGTCGCTTCGACGAGGTCTGCGGTGAGCTCGTTGAACTTAGCTCTGGTGAGGGTCATCTCAAGGTTGAGCGGAGTGCCGTCGGATTTCATGCCGATGAAGGGCAGGTTGATGGTGGAGGTGGTGACGTTGGAAAGCTCAATCTTCGCCTTCTCGGCAGCCTCCTTCAGTCTCTGCATGGCCATCTTATCGCCGCGCAGGTCAACGCCCTCGCTCTTCTTGAACTCGTCGGCTATCCAATCGATAACTCTCTGGTCGAAATCGTCGCCGCCGAGGCGGTTGTTACCGGCAGTTGCAAGAACCTCCTGAACGCCGTCGCCCATCTCGATGATGGAAACATCGAAGGTGCCGCCGCCGAGGTCATAAACCATGACCTTCTGATCATTCTCTTTGTCTATACCGTAAGCAAGAGCAGCCGCCGTGGGCTCGTTGATTATTCTCTTGACCTCAAGGCCAGCTATCTTGCCCGCGTCCTTAGTCGCCTGACGCTGGGAGTCGGTGAAGTAAGCGGGAACGGTGATAACAGCCTCCGTGACCTTCTCGCCGAGATAAGCCTCTGCGTCGGTCTTGAGCTTCTGAAGAATCATCGCGGAAATTTCCTGAGGGGTGTACTTCTTGTCGTCAACCTTAACTTTGTAATCGGAACCCATCTGTCTCTTGATGGAGGAGACGGTTCTGTCGGGATTTGTGATAGCCTGACGCTTTGCGACCTGGCCGACAAGTCTCTCGCCGGTCTTGCCGAATGCGACGACGGAAGGCGTTGTTCTTGCGCCCTCGGCGTTGGGGATAACGACGGGCTCGCCGCCCTCGATAACCGCTACACATGAATTTGTTGTACCTAAGTCAATACCTATAACCTTTGACATAATAAATTACCTCCGAAGTAATGAATAGTTTTATTTATATTCCAAAAATGCCTTGCGGCATCAGTTGGCAACCTGAACGACTGCGGGTCTTATGACCGTGTCGCCGAGCTTATAGCCCTTTGTGAAAACCTTGACGATAACATTCTCGCCGACATTCTCGTCCTCAGTGTGCATAACAGCCGAGTGGATATTCGGGTCGAACGCATCGCCCTCTGCGCCGAACGCCTCGATGTCGAGCGCTTTGAGAATATCGCCGAACTGCCTGTATATCTGCTCGACTCCCTTGCGGTAGCTTTCGGCATCGGCCTCGGCGTTCAAAGCGGCGCGTTCAAAATTATCTATGACCGGGAGAAGCTTCTCGACGACGTCCGTTTTCGAGCGAACCTTTATGTCGTCCTTCTCGCGCAGCGAACGCTTGCGGAAGTTATCATATTCCGCAGCGAGGCGCAGGAAGTTGTCAGCACTCTCCTTGACTGATTGCTGAGCTTTTTCGAGCTCCTTTTCGAGCTCGGCTATGCGGTCGGCCTGTGCGTTTTTCTTCGAGGACTTCGAGGCTTTCTTTTCAGCCTTCTTCGTATCCTCCGCCGGAGCGGTTTCGGCTTTGTTCTCCTCCGCCTGCTCGGGCTTTTTCGTGCTCTCGCTCATTGGTGTTACATTCCTTTCGTTACTCTTCAAGTGCCTTTTCCATTGTTTTGCTTATGCACTGAGAAATATATTTAAGACCGGGAACCAGTCTGCGGTAGTCCATTCTTGTCGGTCCGATAATGCCTATAGAACCGGTGCTGTCCTCGCCGACGGTATATCTCGCAAGGATGACGCTCGAATTGTCGAGCTGAACGAAACCGTTCTCTCTGCCTATCCTTATTTCGAGCTCGCCCTTCATGCTGTCCGCAAGGGTTCTCAGCGGAGCTCCGCGGCTCAAAAACTCGAGCAACTCGTATGCTCTGCCTGCATACTCTCTGTGGTGCAGCAGATTCGACTGACCGGAGAGAAAGACGTGCGGCTGAGCGGCATTCTGCGAAAGCTCGGCGACTGCCGAGAGCATCGGGAACATCGCAAGCGACTCCATTCCGAGCCGCGCCGCTATCGACTGGAGATAAGCGGGAGTGAGCGCGCTGACGGGCACTCCTATGAGCATGGCCTGCGCGACATTGTAGAAGGTCTCGCAGACCGTTGTGTCTATCGGGGAATCGAGCCTGAAGAGCTTGCTTCTTAAAATTCCGTTGCTCGCCAAGAGCACTATCATCGCGGTGTGCGGCGATATGGGAACAAGCTCGACGCGCTTTATCTTCGTGTTCTCGCCCGAGGGGGTCGTCATGACGGCGGCGCACTCGGTGAGATAGGCAAGCGCCTCGCCCGCGTGCCTCAAGAGGCTTTCGGGGTCGCCGTTTGCATTTCCGATACCCGCGTCTATGAGCCTGCGCGATTCGTCGCTGAGCTCGCTCTCGGGGACGAGGTTATCGACATAGTAGCGGTAGCCCTCGCCTGTGGGGACGCGCCCCGCCGAGGTGTGCGGCTGATCGAGCAGCCCGAGATAGCCGAGATCCGCCATCTCGTTTCGCACGGTGGCGGAGGAAACGGACATATCGAGAGAATCGAGCAGAGTCTTTGAGCCGACGGGCTCGCCGGTCTTTATATACTGCTCAACAACTGCTGCAAGAATTTTCTCTTTTCTCTCGCTCAGTTCCATCTGTCTCTGCCTTTCGTTTTGTTCGTTAGCACTCTCGACGTCCGAGTGCTAACTTACAATTCATACTATACAACTCCTTGCAGATTTTGTCAACAATTTATTTGTAAACACTTTGTGAACTCCGCATTGACATAGAAAAAATCTGCGATATAATAAGTATATGCACGAAAAAAGCAAAATCCGAGGAGCATACGCATGAAATACAATTATATTATATTCGACCTCGACGGCACTCTGCTGAACACGCTCGACGACCTGCGGGACAGCACTAACTACGCCCTGCGCCGCTTCGGCTTTCCCGAGCGCACGACGGACGAGGTCAGACGCTTTGTCGGCAACGGCGTTGCAAGGCTCATACACTTAGCCGTTCCCGAGGGCACGGACGAAAAAACGGAGGCCGACTGCCTTGCGGTGTTCAAGGCGCACTACAAAGATAATATGACCAACAAAACAGCCCCTTACCCGGGGATAATCGAGCTACTCAAAAAGCTGCGCGAGCGCGGGGTCAAAATCGCCGTTGTGTCGAACAAGTTCGAGCCGGCGGTAATCGGGCTGTGCGAGGATTACTTCAAAAGCTTAATTGACGCCGCAGTCGGTCAGACGGAGGACAGGCAGAAAAAGCCCGCTCCAGACGGCGTTTTATACGCGATGAAGCTGCTCGGCGCGAATCCTGACGAGACAGTCTATTCCGGCGATTCCGAGGTCGATGTTGTGACGGCGAGAAACTCAGGATTGCCGTGCATCGGCGTATCATGGGGGTTCCGCGACAGAAAGGTGCTCGTTGACGGCGGCGCTTCTTACATCGCCGACAGTGCGGAAGATATATTGAGTATTATGGAATAACGGCTTTTGCGGGAGGGGAAACAATGTCCGAATCTATTTACGAATTTTTATGGTATGTCAACAACATAATGCTCGCTCTGCTTCAGGGCGGCTTTCTTTGGTATAACCTGACACCGAAATTTAATAAACACCTTGTCTTTTTGATAACCACCGTTCCGTTTGTATTTTTGGTTGTCTCGCAGAAATTCGTGACCTTTGTTGCCCCGTCGTTTCTGGTTCTGCTTCCGCTCGCGTATTATTTCATTTGCGCGGCGGTGCTCTACAAGGACAAGTTCCGAACGAAGGCATTTGTGTCGATAGCAATTTTTGCATTGGAATCCAGCTTCACCGCCGTTGTGGCTTCGATGTTAAATCTGTTTGGAATAGGCAGCAACGACCCTGAGGCCAATCTGGTTCTCACGCCGTTTCTGCTCGTGTACACAGTGATTTTCCTTGTGTTTACATATTTCAGAAAGCGAAAGCTTGAGGGCGGGGCAATAAAACCGACTTCGATGCTTGCATTTATCATCTTTCCGCTGAGTCAAATGCTGCTGCTCGACACCTGCATGATCCTGTTAAATCACTTCGATTGGGCGGGCGAAAACAGCCCTCTCTCCCTTTTTAAAGACCGTGATCGCACAACAATAATAATTTTTGCCGTCGTCGCAATTTTCAGTATCGCCGCGGACGTCATACTTTTCTATGTCATGAACCGCTCTTCGCAGAACGAAAAGCTGCGCGAGGCGCTGAAGATGCAGGAATATCAGAACAGCGTCAACCTCGAATACTACAAGAATGTCGAGCAAAACAGCGTTGAGGCGAGAAAGATACGTCACGACCTCGCCAACATGGTGCAGACCGCCTGCGAGATAATGGAGAACGGTGCGGACAGCGATAAGGAGTCCGCAAAGAAGATGCTCTCTCAGCTCAAAGCAGAGGTTGCGGACATAAAAATAGAGCGCTTCTGCCAAAACACGCTCGTAAATGCGATAGCCTCGAACAAGGCCGCGGAATGCAGAAAAAACGAAATCGATTTCGACTTTGACCTGCGCGTTCCGGAGACTCTCGACATAGAAGAAATAGATATATGCAAGGCTTACGTCAACATTTTCGACAACGCGATAAACGCGGCGAAGGCAATCGACGGGAAAAGATATGTAAAGATAAAGAGCTTTACAGACGAGAGCGACGGGATGCTCTACATAACCGGCGAAAACAATGTGGCTCCGGACTATGAGGACAAGAAAAAGAGCCGCACGGGCGAGCACGGCTACGGATTGAGGATTCTCAGAGACACTGCCGAAAAATACGGCGGACGGCTTGTGACCGACGACAAGGGGGACGCCTTTACAGTCGTCATGACGATGCGCGCGGCCGCGGGCAGCCCGAAAAACTGATTCCGGCGCGGAAAACAAATAAAAAAAAAGAAGGTCATAATCGCAGCAACCGCTCGAATTATGACCTTTGAATTTTTCTTCAGCTCTGCATTAAAATGCAGTCCCTCTTATTTCGGAATGAACCAGAAAAGGTGCTCAAGAATAAATCTTACATACTCAAAGTACGCTTCTAAAATTCTCTGAATGATCTCCATTACTTTTCCCTCCTCTTTAAATTTAAGCGATTCCGAAAATCAGCTTTATAAGCTCTATTATCGGGCCTATAGTAACCCAATAAAGCGCCTTGCCCGACCACTCGAGCGCCTTAAGCAACAGCTCCAATGCCGCCTCCATTTCGTCACCTCCCTTCGCATTGTAAGATTGACTTATAACTGCATTTATAGTATAATCTCTACGCTTTGTTGCGTCAATCAACAAAAATTTACGATTTGTGCGCAGCTGAACAAATCGGGGCTTTTTTGTTCAGTTGACAACCTACGGAGGCAAAGATTTCATGGAAAACCGCCGCATTTTAATAACAAAGCAGCTGCTTTGCGAGAGTTTCATTTCACTGCTCAAGCAAAAGCCCATAGACAAAATTTCGGTAACGGAACTCTGCCAAGCAGCCAACGTCAACAGAGGTTCTTTCTATGCCCACTATGCCGATGTTTACGACCTTTTGGGTCAAATAGAAGGCATTGTCTACGAGCGCCTCTGCGATGCCGTAAGAAACTGCAACTACACAAAAAGCGACTTCCCCCGGATAAACAAAATAATAGAGACCGTGGAGGCTGAGCGTTCATTTTGCGACGCACTGTTCGGCAAATACGGCAGCAAGCAGTTTTTGGACAAGTGCTGCGAAATAAACAGACAGGACATAACGAACGAGTGGCGGCAAAAATTACCCGACTTGGACGACCTGACCCTAAACACGACATACACATTTATGGTCAAGGGCTCCTTGGGCGTAATCGAGGAATGGGTCAACAATGATTTTTCGCAGCCTGCCGACTTCATCTCGCTTTCAATATGCGATATGTACGCCGCCGTTCTTGCTAAGCTTGACGGTATGCAGAAAAGCGTTGCCGCCAAAAAATAAATCACAGACAGGTCAAAAAGCAAAAGCTGTAAATTACCGATCGCCGCAGGGCAGGTAATTTACAGCTTTGTTTGTTTTGTCTGTCAATCGTCGTCGAGCTTGAGAACCGCCATAAACGCCTCCTGCGGCACTTCGACCGTGCCGAACTGGCGCATACGCTTCTTGCCCTCCTTCTGCTTTTCGAGCAGCTTCTTCTTTCGGGTTATGTCGCCGCCGTAGCACTTGGCAAGAACGTCTTTTCTCATCGCCTTGACAGTCTCGCGGGCGATGACCTTGCCACCGATGGCTATCTGAATCGGAATCTCAAACAGCTGGCGCGGGATGTTATCCTTGAGCTTTTCGGCTATCTTTCTTGCGCGCCCGTACGCCTTGTCGGAGTGGATAATAAACGAAAGCGCGTCGATTATCTCGCCGTTCAGGAGAACGTCGAGTTTAACGAGGTTCGAGCGGCGGTAATCGGTTATCTCATAGTCAAACGACGCATATCCGCGGGTGCGCGACTTGAGATAATCGAAGAAATCGTAGATTATCTCGTTGAGCGGCAGCTCATAGAG
>OICR01001067.1_pt1 | contig 10031 bp, 8 predicted proteins | sample 1581321 | NCBI WGS metagenome assembly OICR01 (sample SAMEA3882557, study PRJEB24775) | human gut metagenome | biome: human-associated habitat; feature: intestine environment; material: feces | place: Netherlands | collected 2009/2010
ATGCGCAGTATGCCAAGGCCACCGGGCTGGAATGCTTGTTTGGCGCCCTGTATCTTTCCGGACAGCTTGACCGGCTGAATGCGCTTTTTATCCTAAGCATGGAGGATTCTCATGCCATTTGACGCATTTTTTCTCACGGCGGTCCGCCGTGAACTGGAGGGCAGTCTAACCGGCTGCCGTATCGATAAGGTCCAGCAGCCGCAGCGCGACACGCTGATCTTGTCCATGCGCGGAGCGGCGGGCGGCGGGCGGCTGCTGTTGACGGCTTCGCCCAATCATCCGCGTATTCACTTAACGAACGAACCCGCCGAAAACCCGGCGCAGCCGCCCATGTTCTGCATGCTCCTGCGCAAGCACCTGACGGGAGGCCGTCTCGTGTCCATACAGCAGCCGGAGATGGAGCGGCTGCTCGACATGACGTTCGATTGCACCGATGAAATGGGCAGCCCCACGCAGAAGCATCTGATTCTGGAGATCATGGGCCGCAATTCCAACCTGATTTTGACGAGCGAGGACGGGCGCATTCTTGACTGCCTGCGCCGGGTGGACTTTGAGATGAGCGATAAACGGCAGGTTCTGCCGGGCCTTTACTATCATCTGCCGCCCACGCAGGGTAAGTGCGACCCGTTTGCCGTCACGGGGGAGGAGATGATATCGCTCTTGTCCGCGCAGACCACGCCGAAGCGCTTCGACGGCTGGCTGCTGGATACCTTCGGCGGCCTCTCTCCGCTTGTGTGCCGGGAACTAGCGTTCCGGCTGACCGGCGATCTGGACACCGATCTGTCTGAACTGCCGCTGGAGGGGAAAACGGCGCTGGCAGAACGTCTGCTAGAAACGTTCGCACAGCTTCAGACTGTACCGCCGCAGCCGGTGCTTCTGTACAAGGACGAACGCCCGTGGGACTTTACCTGCCTGCCCGTGACGCAGTACGGCGATTTTATCCGACAGGAGACGTATGACTCGTTCTCGCAGCTGCTCGACCGGTTCTATGCCGCGCGTGACCGCGCCGATTCCATGCGCCAGGCATCGCAGGCTATCCGCAAAACCGTCTCCAATCTGCACGCGCGAACGGCAAGGAAGCTGGAAAACCAGCGCAAAGAACTCGCTGCGACCCACGACCGGGAGCGTCTGCGTCGTCTCGGCGATATTCTCACGGCAAATCTCTACGCTGTCAAACGCGGCCAGACAAAACTGCGCGCCGCCGACTTCTATGACCCGGATATGAAGGAGATTGAGATCCCGCTCAACCCGGCCATCTCCCCGCAGCAGAACGCAGCAAAATTCTATAAAGACTATCAAAAAGCCAAAAATGCCGAAAAAATCCTGACGGAGCAGATTGCGAAGGGGGAGCAGGAATTTGCGTATCTTGCAAGCGTGCTCGACGCGCTCACGCGCGCGGAATCCGCACGGGATTTGCAGGAGATCCGGGCTGAACTTGTCTCCGGCGGCTATCTGCGCGAGACGGACCGCAAAAAACGCATGAAGCTGCCTCCGAGTAAACCCATGCGCTTCACCTCCTCCGACGGCTTCTCGATTCGCGTCGGCCGCAGCAACCGACAGAACGATGAACTGACGACAAAGCTGGCCGCAAAAAGCGATATCTGGCTGCACGTCCAGAAGATTCCCGGCAGCCATGTCATCATTGAAACAAACGGCCAAACGCCGCCCGACCGGACCGTGACGGAGGCGATGCAGCTTGCAGCCTATTATTCGCAGGCTCGAGGCGGCCAGAACGTGCCGGTTGACTACACGCCGGTGAAATTCGTCAAAAAACCAGCGGGCGCGAAGCCTGGCATGGTGATCTACACAACGTATCAGACCGCGGTTGTCACGCCGGACGCGGCGCTGTGCGAGCGGCTGAAGGAGAAGGAATGATGGAAGAGCGGCACTATGCGTTTTTTCAGAACCGGGACTGTGAATATTTTCCCTGCCATGACACAAAGCACCCGGAGGATTTTAACTGCCTGTTCTGCTACTGCCCACTGTACGCACTCGGACGTGGCTGCGGCGGCAGTTTCCACTATACGGAGAACGGAATCAAGGACTGTTCCGGCTGCCTGTTCCCGCACCGGAAGGAAAATTACGACCGCGTGACCGCCCGCTTCATGGAAATTGTTAAAAAGATGCAGGAAAGCGAGTGAGGCGCAACCGGTTCGGATTCTACTGCTATTGGTTACATCTTGCTAACTTTTCTCACGAAAAACCGGCACTCTACTGCCCGTAGAGTGCCGGACTTCGTTTTGTAGACTAACGGGAGCAAACCAGGAGAGCGTTTTAAGGCAGGAATCGGGAGACTTTTCCCTTCCATGCGGCTACACTGGAGTCACAAACAAGCAGGAGGGATCCCCCATGAAAAACTTGAAGATTTTCGGCGACTCCATTATCAAGGGCGTCACCTATAACGGCCAGAGTTATCATCTGTGTCAGGAACATGACTTCGACACGCTGCGCGCGCAAGGCGTTACCGTAGAAAACAACGCAAAGATGGGCGCGACCATCGATGCGGGACTGAAGCAGCTTGACCGGAAACTCGGTGCCTGTGACAGCGATACGACGGTTCTGTTCTGCTTTGGCGGCAACGACTGCGATTATGACTGGAAAGCCATCTCGGAAGATCCGGACGGCGAGCATTTGCCGCACACGCCGTCAGAGCAGTTCATCGACCGCTACTGTACGGCCATCCGTAAGGCGCAGAGCGCGGGGGCCCGCGTGGCAATGACGAGCCTGCCGCCGCTGGAGCAGGAGCGGTATTTTACCTTTATCACTCGAGGCCTGAGCGCGGAGAACATCCTGCACTGGCTGGGCGACACCGATCATCTATATCGCTGGCAGGAATATTATAATTCCATGGTTGCGCAGCTGAGCCGTGCGTTTGGCTGCAGGCTCGTCGATCTGCGCGCGGAGTTCCTCAAAAGCCGCATTTTTCCGACGCTCATCGGCGCAGACGGCATCCATCCCACGCAGGCCGGACACGACCTCATCCATCACACGGTTCAGTCCGCACTGGCCTATTGACCATCCATATCACCAAAGCAGCTGCGTCTGCCTCGCTGAAAACCCCGACCCGCGTCAAAAGTGCGGGCCGGGGTTTTGCGTTCAGATGGGCGGGCTGCTTATTCCAGCGCTTCGTACAGGGGGCGCAGTTCTTCGAGTTTGGTGAGGCTGCATGCGGCGTTCCATGCCATGAAGCCGCCGGTAAGCCCCTCTTCCCGCAGCGCGCGGATCTCGTCGCCGATCTCCTGCACGCCGTATTCGTTATAGGGCGGCTGGATGGCGTTATACGCCTGAATCCAGGTGCGGTCAACTGCAGGCGTGGGCGTTTCAGCCTGCCGCTTGGCGGCGGACTCTGCCCAGTCGAGCAGCGTCTCATATGGATGCTCCCACGGGCGGTAGGCTCCGTTGCGGGCAAAATGGTCAGGATACGGCATGCCGGAAATCACGTCAACAACATTGCTGATCGCGGGCCAATACTGGCCGTAGGCCGTGACATAGTTGCCGCTCGTCTCACCAAAGACATCCGCGCCGACGTAGACACCGTATTCGTGCAGAATATCCGTGGCATACATCAAAAAGCGCTGGATGGCCTGCGCCTTTGTCTCGCCGTACTCGTTGCGGAAGTCGATATCGCCCGAGGCTTCGTATTGGTCCGTATTGTCCGGGAAGCGGACATAGTCGAACTGGATCTCGTTAAAGCCCATGGTCTGCACTGCGTCGATAGCCAGCGCGACCTTATACTCCCAGACATAGCGGCAGAAGGCACTCGGCCAGTAGCTGGCTGCGACATACAGCGGCTCGCCGGAGCCGTCGGCAATGGCGTACTCGGGATGATCCTGGCAGAAGAAGGAGTCGTTGAAGGTTGTCAGACGGCCGATCACATAGAATCCTGCGTCCTTGATTTTCTGAATGACTGCCTGATAATCTGCGACGGAGTTTTGGGCGTACTGATACGCCGTGGGGGAATATTCCTCGTACACAGGCGAATCGTAGCCGATGGACGTGCCATCCATGATGTTGACGACGAAGGCGTTGATCTTCGTCGATTTTGCGTATTCGATGTACTTGTCGATATCTTTTAAAATTGCCGGGTCGCAGGTAAGATAAATTGCGTAGCACGGGTTCGGCATTTTGTTGTCTTCAAAGCTTGCCTTCGTGCGTGGGAAATAATCAAGGCTTTCCGCGTCGCCGCCGCCCCACTTATCACCGCGTCCGGCGTGGATGGCGTAGACGCCGAAACGGTCATAGACGTCGTTGGCCTCCTCCTGCACCGTCGAGACATACTGGCCGCTGATGTAGCCCGTCTGACCCTGATAGGCTACCTGATATAAATCAACGATGCCGTCCGTCGTACCCTCGTAACTCAGGACCTGTAGTTCTGCTCCTTTTTCAACCAACGTGCCGAGTTCGAGCGTGTCTTTGTCTACGCGGAGGTTCTGCGGCGTGCGGACATAGACAGCCTTCTCGGCAACCACAGCAGCGGGATCCTGTGTCAGATTTTCCTCGGAGACATAGCCGCAGTCCAGCGTGGAGAAATAGGTCAGATAATACCGGATGCCGTCGCGTTCGACGGATTTGTCGGTCGAATAGGTGATCTGCATGCCGCGTGCGACTGTCCCGGCCTCGGAGAGTTCTTCGGTGTAATACGGCACCTGCGTCGTAATGGCGCAGATAAAGCCCGACTCATAGCGCGGCGTCTGCTCCTGCACCGTCTCCTGCTCGGCAGGCTCTTTTGGCGATGCACCGGCGATCACGCAGACGAACAGGATCAGCGCGATCAGAATCAGGATCGTGATCATCACGCCCCAGGTATGCTCGCGCAAAAAACGCTTCGTTTGCGCCAGCCGCTTTGCACGCAGCTTCCGCTTCGCTGCAGTGGGCATTCGCTTTGTTCTGCGTAGTTTCATATACACTCCCAAGCGCCCGCGGAAGCGGGCGCCGTCAATCAAGATAAATTAATTATACTACATTTTGCTCTGGATTTCTACCTTTTTTGGAAGATCGTCCCTGATTCGACCTGAATTTTCCCGCTTTTTTCGCGTTTTTCCTCCACTTTGCGAAAAATCTCTTTTTTCTTCGGTACAGGTGTGATACGATACAGTATATTTTCGGAAGTGAGGTCATCTCCATGCTTGGGGTACTTGTCAACGCACTTGCCATTCTCACCGGAAGCTTTGTCGGGCTTCTGGCCAAGAAAGGAATCCCGGAAAAGATTACGAACGCGATCATGACGGCCATTGCGCTGTGCGTGATCTACATCGGCGTCAGCGGCATGCTGAAAGGCGAAAACACGCTGGTTCTGATTGTCTCGATGGTGCTCGGCACCGCCGTGGGGACGCTTTTGAATCTCGACGGCCGCATCGAGCGTCTTGGCGGCCGTCTTGAGCGCCGGTTCCAGCGCGGCGGGCAGCGCGCGCCTATCGCAGAGGGCTTCGTGACAGCCTCTTTGCTGTTCTGCGTGGGTGCCATGGCGATTCTTGGAAGCTTCAATGCAGGATTGAAGCAGGACTATGAACTGCTGTTTACAAAATCTCTGCTGGATGGCATTTCGGCGTGCATGCTCTCCGTCTCGCTGGGGCTGGGCGTGGCGTTTTCCGCGATCCCCCTGTTCGTGTATCAGGGGCTGCTGGCCCTTCTGGCGCATGTGATCGCGCCGCTGCTGTCCGACGCGGCCATCGCGGAGATCACCTGCTGCGGCTCTGTGATGATTCTTGCCATCGGACTCAATATGCTGCACCTTACGAAGATCAAGACTGCCGATCTGCTGCCCGCCGTTCTGTTCGCACCGGTTCTGACATGGGCATTTTCCTATCTTCCGCTGTGAGCGGACACTGCGCGTCCGGCTGCTGCCGGACGCTTTTTTTGCAAACGCTATGGAAAACGTGTCTGTTTTATAGTAAAATAAACACAGATTTGCATCCCGCCGCATAGAATAGCGCGGAGGGATGCGGAATGATCTGGATGATTGTCTGCGCGGTGCTGGCGTCTGCCGGACTGCTTTTGATCGTATGGGCACTTCTGGGCTGGTGCGTTCTGCCGCCGAGGCGCGAGGCCGTCACCATCTACCGTTTGTCCGCGTCCGAGCCGCAGCTGGAGCGACAAGTGCGGGCGTTCGTCTGGTCGCGCGAAAGCGGACTTGCGGGCGGGCGTCTGATTCTGGCTGGCGGAGAAGAGCCGCCGGAGACTGCGGCGCTGGCAAAGCGTCTGGCCGCGCAGTATGCCTGCGTGGAATACCGCCCCTGCGCGGCATGTCGGGAGTAATAACATGGAACAGGAATCGCAAATGATACAGGGGACCGTTCTGGCGGTCATTTATCAGAACCCCGAAAACGGCTACTGCGTGCTGAAGGTTCGTACCGAACAGGGAGAAGCTGTCACCGTCGTCGGTACGATTCCCATGAGCGTTGTGGGAGAACGGCTGGCCATCGTCGGCAGATGGACGCGCCACCAATCCTTCGGGCAGCAGTTTGAGGCGGAATTCTTAGAACGCCTCATGCCGGAGACAACAAGCGAAATTCTGGCGTTTCTGTCCTCCCGCGCCGTCAAGGGCATCGGGCCGAAAATGGCAGAGAAAATTGTTGCCCGTTTCGGCGATCAGAGTCTGAACGTGCTGGAACAGGATCCCATGCAGCTGACGAAAATCCCAGGCATCAGCGAAAAAAAGGCACAGGAAATGTCCGAAAGCTTCCAGAAGCAGTCCGGTATTCGGCGTCTGATCGAATTTCTGACCATTTACCATCTGCCCGCCCAACTTGCCGTACGGCTCTACCGCGCCTACGGCGAACTTGCGCAGGAAGCGCTGCGCGACGACCCGTATCTGCTGACGGACGAGTATTACCGTGCGGATTTCTCGCAGGTCGATGCCTTTGCCATCGCACTTGGCGTCAGCGCCGACGATGAGCGACGTGTAGAGGCGGGCATTTTATTTGAATTATCCTACAATCTCGGCGCAGGCCATACGTTTATCCCGCAGGACAAGCTTCGTGCGGCAACCTGCGCGCTGCTTGAACTGGACGGCGAGACGATTGACGCCGGGATGCTCCGGCTTCAGGAGCAGGGACGGATGGAACTGAGCCCGATTGTGGGCTTAACAGCCTGCTATCTGCCGGAACTCTACGAGGCGGAAACGTATGTCTGCCGGAAAATCCTGTCCATGGCGGACGGCGAATACCCCGAGCCCGGCCGGATTGACGATTTGGTTGCGGAGATTGAGGACAAGCAGGGCATTGATTACGCGCCGGAGCAGCGCAGCGCCATCCGCGCGGCGGCCTCCCGGCAGCTTCTGATCGTGACCGGCGGCCCCGGCACGGGCAAAACGACGGTCATGTCCGGCATTTTGCGGTTGTTTGACGCGCTGAAACTCAAAACACAGCTGGCCGCACCGACCGGACGGGCCGCAAAGCGGCTGGCTGAGGTGACGGGCCGCGAGACCTCAACTATCCACCGGCTTCTGGAGGCACAGTTTGACGAAGCGACGGGCCGCATGGCTTTTTTTCACGACGAAGACGCACCGCTTGCCTGTGACGCGATGATTGTGGATGAAACATCGATGGTGGATCTGCAGCTTATGGCGTCGCTTTTGAAGGCACTCAAGCCCGGCTGCCGCCTGCTTCTGGTCGGCGACCCGGATCAGCTGCCGCCCGTCGGTGCGGGAAACGTATTTTCCGACCTCATCCGCAGCGGCGTGGTGCAGACTGTCCGCCTGACCGAAATCTTCCGTGAGGTGCGCCGTGTGCTGAAAAGCAACGGGACACTTTGGCTGAACATTGCCGACAGCTACGCCGGAAGCGGCAAGGGCGTTTGGAGCAAAAGCCTTGCCGAACGCCCCAAAAGCAAACAGACCTACCACAGCCTCAATACCGATGAGAACGCCGCACTCCCAAAGAAATGGGACGGCATTAAGGAAAAGGATATGATCGGCATCCCGTGGCAGCTTGCCTTTGCACTTCGTGCGGACGGCTGGTATCTGCGGAGTGATATTATCTGGCAGAAGCCTAACTGCCTGCCGGAGGCTGTGAAGGACAGGCCGACCAAATCCTATGAGCATATCTTCCTGCTCTCCAAATCACCCCATTACTACTACGATGCTGCGGCGATCTCCGAGCCGGTCGCACCGGTCACGGTGGAGCGCAACAAGCGGGCGGTCAGCGATAGGACGAAATACGCAAAGGGTGTCGGCGGCGCAAAGCCGCAGGCGCTCTTTCTGCCCCGTTCCCACAGCGATATGCCGACAAAGCGCAACAAGCGGGATGTGTGGAGCGTCAGCACCAATTCCCACAGGGGTTACGGACACTTCGCCATGTACCCCGAACGGCTGATCGAGCCGTGCATTTTGGCAGGCTCGCCGGAGCAGGGGCTTGTCCTTGACCCGTTCTTCGGCAGCGGCACGACGGGAGCCGTGTGCAAGCGTCTCTCCCGCCGCTATCTCGGCATCGAGCTGAACCCCGAATACTGCGAGACAGCAAAAACAAGAATCCAACAGACGAAGGAGGAACTGTATCTTGGAAGTAAAAATCAACCGTGAAATACGCAACTACACGGAAGCGATGTTCTTTGGACTGTCCCTCAGACAGTTCATTTTTTCTGTCCTTGCCTGCGGCGTTGCGGTGGGCGTGTATTTTCTGCTCAAGCCCCATTTCGGCACGGAAACGGTATCGTGGATGTGCATTTTAGCCGCCGCACCCTTTGCGGCGCTGGGTTTTATTAAGTACAACGGAATGACCGCAGAGAAGTTCGTGTGGGCGTGGATCAAATCGGAGTTTCTGATGCCGAAAAAGCTCGTATTCCGTTCCACCAACACCTATTTTGAGCTGATGAAGCCCAGTATGGAACTCAAGAAGAAGGAGGTATTGAAAGCCAATGATTAAAACACTGAATATCCTACTCAAGCAGGACAAGGAACGCTTCGTCGTACCCAAGGGCGTACAGGATGTCATTCCCGTCAAAGCGATTTACGATGATGGCATCTTTCAGGTGGGCAGGGACAAGTTCACCAGATCCTTCAAGTTCACCGACATCAACTATGCCGTCGCCAGCCGTGAGGACAAGGAGGCGATGTTCCTCGAATACTCCGAGCTGCTCAATTCTCTTGACAGCGGGGCGACCACCAAGATCACCATCAACAACCGCCGTCTGAACCGGCTGGACTTTGAGAAGACCATCCTTATGCCCCTCAAGGGCGACGCCCTCGACGAGTACCGGGAGGAATACAACAAAATGCTCCTTGAGAGAGCGACAGGCGCAAACGCCTATACGCAGGAGAAGTATATCACCATCTCCGTGAACAAGAAGAATGTGGAGGAAGCAAGAAGCTATTTTGCCCGTGTGGGCGCAGACCTGATCGCCCACTTCGGCAGGCTTGGCAGCAAGTGCGTGGAGATGGAAACCGACGAACGCCTCCGCATTTTCCATGACTTCTACCGTGCGGGCGAGGAAACCAGCTTCCGCTTTGATATGAAGGAAACCCGCAAAAAGGGACACAGCTTCAAGGACTGGATCTGCCCGGACACGATGGAGTTCCACAACGACCATTTCAAGCTGGGCGAGCAGTACGGCAGAGTCCTTTTTATGGAAGATTACGCCAGCTATGTGAAAGACGAGATGATCTCCGAACTGTGCAGCCTTGGCAGGAATCTGATGCTGTCTATTGACATCATCCCGGTACCAACAGATGAAGCAGTGCGTGAGATCCAGAATCGACTGCTGGGCGTAGAGACCAACGTAACGAACTGGCAGAGACGCCAGAATGCAAACAATAATTTTTCCGCCGTGGTTCCCTATGATATGGAGCTTCAGAGAAAAGAAACCAAGGAGATACTGGACGACTTGACTACCAGGGACCAGAGGATGATGTTCGGTATCCTGACAATGGTACATATGGCAGAAAGCAAGAAACAACTGGATTCTGATACGGAAACCCTGTATTCCATTGCAAGAAAACACCTCTGCCAGATGGCAACCCTGAAATGGCAACAGGTCGATGGACTGAATACCGTCCTGCCGTATGGCCTGCGGAAAATCGATGCAGTGCGTACCCT
>OICR01001071.1_pt1 | contig 9997 bp, 8 predicted proteins | sample 1581321 | NCBI WGS metagenome assembly OICR01 (sample SAMEA3882557, study PRJEB24775) | human gut metagenome | biome: human-associated habitat; feature: intestine environment; material: feces | place: Netherlands | collected 2009/2010
AGAACAAGTAAAAACATATTTAGAAAGATATAATGTAAATAGTAAATTATTAAAATATTCACCTAAAATATATAAGGGGCTTAAAGAGAGAATTAGTACAAAAAAATTGGACAAAAAGTATTTACAGGAGAAGAACGGAGTAAATGGGGGAAGATTGTGGAAGTTGTGGAAAAAATAAATAAATTTTTTGAACTAGGAAACTGCGAAGATAATAATGCATTTGAAAAAGGTTTTATAGATTTATTTAATATAGAAGCAGATATAAATGACATTGAAATTGACGAAGTAATGAAGAACTTTATGATAGAGATAGAAGAAAGTGGAATGTTAGAGGTTTTCTTGTCCAAAATGGCAGAAAATAAAAAAAACATAGATGAGCTATATAAAACGGAAGGAACTTCTATTTCAGAAATTTCGACACGACAGCAACTGAATAGTAAAGAAAGCATAAATTCTAGATGTCAACTGGCGTGCACTTTTATTTCAGATATTTTGGTACGAAAAAACCTGATTGAGGAATGGGAAAAGTACGGTTCCAATGGTGATCATATATGTAGCTTAATAAAATCAGTAAATGACCCCGAGTTCACAAAAGAATGCATAAAAAATTATAAAAAATATAAGCTTAATGATGATAATGTAGCAGACTTAATAAGAACATTAAATGATCTGGAATATATAAAAGGTTTTGTGAAAGAACAGATACAAAATAAGAATATTAATGGAAAAAATATTCATTATATAATACAATTAGCACTATTTACTAAGGACATGGAACTTATAGAAAATTTAAGAAAAAACTGTGATGCAAAAATTGTTGAAGAATTAGACCGTTATTTAAAAATACAACCAACAACCTTGCCAAAAGAAATGACAATAGGAGTAGAAATAGAATCAGAAGGACCTTGTAACTGGGAGAATATAAGAGAAACTATTGATGAAGCAGAATTAGATTGGGTGGCGAAAGATGATGGAAGTTTACAGAATGGAACAGAAGTTGCATCAACAATATTAACAGAAAGCACAGCAAGCATGGAGATATTTAAAATTTGTCAAGAATTACGCCGATTGAGACAAACAACGAGTAAAAGATGTGGAGGTCATATACATATTGGAGCAGATTATTTGACAGATATACAAGACTGGAGAAACCTAAGAACAATATGGAACAATGCTGAAGGAATATTTTATGCTATAAGTAATGCTAAAGGAGAAATTCCAAGACAAGGTGTAATAGAATATGCAAGCCCAATATCCAAAAAAGACGAAACATTTTCGGAGACAATAAAGTTAGATAGTGAAGATGATTTAGAAAAATATATAAAATTACTGAAAGAGATACAAGGCAGTAAATATTCAGGAATTAATTATAGAAATGTTGGCTCATCAGGAAAAAATACAATTGAATTTAGATTACCAAATGGAACAATTAATCCAACTACATGGGTTGAAAATATAAATCTTTTTGGTGGATTAATTAGAACTTCACATGAATTATCTAAAATAATGAAAAAAACAGAAGAGCAAAGGACAGAAGAAGAAAAACAAATGTTATATAATTATGAAATATTGCAAACAGAAACAGATGAAAAAAAGGATGCAGAAGCATTAATAAAATTATGTGTATTGCCAGAACAAGTAAAAACATATTTAGAAAGATATAATGTAAATAGTAAATTATTAAAACATTCACCTGAAATATATAAGAGGCTTAAAGAGAGAATTAGTACAAAAAAAATTGGACAAAAAGTATTTACAGGAGAAGAACGGAGTAAATGGAGTTGATTGTAAACAAGTTGCTGGTGAATTAGATGGAATTTTAAAAGAGAGAGGTGAACATGCAAATGTTAAATAAAGTAATAATAATAGAAGACGATAATAAAGTACAATGCGATTCTGTAGAAGAGGTTGTAAAAACATTAATAGATGAAAAATATTATGAATTAGATGAAAAAGAAAAATTAGAAAAAAGAGAAATGAAAGCAATAGCAAATTGTATAAATAATAGCTTTGAAATAGTAGAAAATGTAAATAGTAAAGATTTAGAGAATAAATTCGTAATAAAAGACGAAACAACATATGTTTTATCTTTACTAATAATAAATAAAATAATTCTTTTAGAAAGGATAGACTCAAATATTTATACATCCAGTATAGATAAGAGCAACATGAAGGATAATTATATAATTGTAAATAAATTTGCTAAAGAATTATTGAAAAACTATTTGGAGAAATAGGAGGAATAGGTTAAGTGATAAAAGTTGAAAATTATCCTAATGCATATAAAGAAGTATATGAAATTTTAAAAGCAGTACCAAAAGAAGATTTTGATAAAATACCAACAGAATTTATGCAGATTGTTAAAAAAAATATGAATAAAAATTATAACTTTTCAATAAATCTAAACATTGACTTTGTGAAAGAACAAGAAATATTGTACGAGACAAAAGCAATATTGGCATATGTTTATTTGAACTATTGGGCAACAGAAGATGAAAAAAGAATAATAAGGGCAAAATTTAAAAAAGATATAGAAGAAGCAGAAAATAAAAAAAGAGAAATATATGGCACAGATGTATTTAAAAAAATAAAAGCGAACAGTATAAATGAAGAAATAAATACAAAAGTAGTAGAATATAAAGAAAATATATGGAGTAGAATGATAAAATTTATAAAAAAACTATGGCATAGAAATTAATGCTTGGGTTTGAACATTAATTAATTTCCATTGACATTGTGTTCTGGGACAGATATAATTAAATTATTAAGAAATAGAGGAGTGCCAAAAGTGCAGAAACAGACATATATAATAAGTGATGTGGAATCATTTGAACCAAAACATATATTTGATTGTGGACAATGTTTTAGATGGAATAAGCAACAGGATGAGAGTTATACAGGTGTATTTGGAAAAAATGTAATAAATGTAAAAAAAGAAGGCAGTAAAATAATATTTAAAGGAATTACAGATGGCAATATAGAAGAGGTATGCAACCAATATTTTGATTTGGATAGAGATTATGAACAAATAAAACTACAATTGTCTGCAATAGATGATAATATGAAAGCAAGCATTCAGTATGGACAAGGGATACGACTGCTAAACCAAGACTTATGGGAAACAATTATTTCTTTTATTATATCAGCAAACAATAATATACCTAGAATAAAAGGAATAATAGAAAAAATCTGTAAAACATATGGAGAAAAAATAATATTTGAAGGAAAGGAATATTATACATTTCCTACTCCAGATGAGCTTTCAAAGGCAGAAGTGGTTGATTTAAGAAAACTTGGTTTAGGATTTAGAGATACAAGAGTATATGAAACAACAAGAAAAATTGTAAATAAAGATGTAGATTTGCAAAAACTACATGAAAATAATGATACTAATTGCGTAAGAGAGGTACTTTTAACTCTTCCAGGAGTAGGACCAAAAGTTGCAGATTGTATCTTATTATTTTCAACATTAAAAAGATTAGAAGCTTTTCCAATAGATGTGTGGGTAAGGCGTGTTATAAATGAACTATATATAAAAAATGAAAATGAAGAAAAAGTAAATAAAAAGGAAATAGAACAAATTGCAAAAGCAAAATATGGAAATTTAGCAGGAATAGCACAACAATACTTGTTCTATTGGAAAAGGGAAGCATAAAGGAGACAAACTATGGCATTAAATGTGGTGTATGGAAAAGCAGGAAGTGGGAAAAGTACATATTTATTTGACTACATTAAATCTAATTTAAATAAAGAAAAAATATATGTAATTACACCAGAGCAGTTTTCTTTTACAGCAGAAAAAAAGTTGCTAGAAGTTGTTAAAACTGGTGCAGTGGTTAATGCAGAAGTACTAACATTTAACAGAATGGCTTACAGAGTATTAAACGAGGTTGGAGGAATAACAAAAACAAATTTGTTAGCCTCTGGAAAAGCAATGCTAATATATGAAATCTTATTAGAGCAAAAAAATAAATTCAATTTTATAGGCAAATCAAATGAAAATGTTGAATTGATTTCAACACAAATAACAGAATTTAAAAAACATGGAATAAGTGTAGAAAACCTACAAAATATAACAGAAAATACGAAAGACATGTATTTAAAACTTAAAATGCAAGATATGCAGACGATTTATAATATTTATGAACAAAGCTTAAAAAATAACTATATAGATGAAAACGATATATTAACAATATTAGCTGAAAAATTAGTAGAATCTAATTTATTTGATGGAACAACTATAATTTTAGATGAATTTGCAGGTTTTACAAAACAGGAATACAACATTATTAAAATTTTATTAAATAAGGCAAAAAATATAATAGTAACAATATGCACAGATTCACTAAATGAAAGTGAAAACAAAGAAACAGACATATTTTATGCAAATAAGCAAACATGGTTTAAATTATCAGATGTTTGTCAGGAGAATGGCATAAAAATAGGAAAACAAATAAATATGGGAGAGACTAAGCGATTTAAAAATGCAGAATTAAGGCATTTAGAGAAAAATGTTTATTCAATACCATATCACAAATATGAACCAAAAGTGGGAAATATAAGTTTGTTTTTAGCAAATAATCCATATTCGGAAGTAGAACATTTAGCTAAACAAATTTTAAAATTAGTAAAAAATGAGGACTACAGGTATAAAGAGATAGCTGTTATTACAAAAAATATAGATACATATTCAAATTTATGCAAAGCGATATTTAAGAAATATGATATTCCTGTTTTTATAGATGAAAAAAAAGACCTTACTCAAAATGTTTTAGTAAAATTTGTTTTATCAGTAATTGATATATTTATACAAAATTGGTCTTATGAATCTGTATTTAGCTATATAAAAACAGGCTTAGTTGACATAGATATGGATACAGCTTATTATTTAGAAAACTATTGCTTGAAATGGGGAATTAAGGGCAGCAAGTGGTATAAAGGAGAATGGAACTTTTATGATGAATCAGAAGAAGAAATACAAAAAATTAAATATGCAAGAAGCATAATTGTAGAACCACTTATGAGGTTCAAAAACGATTTATTAGGTATTAAGGATGTAAAATCTATTACAAAAAAATTGTATGAGTATTTAATACAAAATAATATACCTAAAAAATTAGAGGAGAAAATAGAAAAACTGTTAGAAATAGAGGAATTGGAGATTGCAAAAGAATATGAAAGTAGTTTTAAAATATTAACACAAGTATTTGATGAAATTGTACTTGTATTGGGAGAAAGTAAAGTTACTTTTGAAAAATATGCGGAAATTTTAAAAATAGGTTTAAGAAATAGTGATTTGGGAAAAATACCTACTTCTCAAGATGAGGTAATAATAGGCGATATAGATAGAAGTAGAAGCCATAAGGTAAAAGCAGTATTTATAATAGGTGTAAATGATGGAGTATTTCCAACTATAAACAAAAATGAAGGTTTTTTTGATGATTCAGATAGAGAAAAGTTAAAAAAAGATGGAATTGAATTAGCAAAAGGCACAACAGAAAAATTGTATGATGATAATTTTAATATATATAAAGCACTTACAACCGCAGAAGAAAAATTGTATTTGTCTTATCCCTCATCAGATGCAGAGGGAAAGGCTGTAAGACCTTCTGTTCTTATAAACAAAGTTAAAAAAATATTCACAAATGTGAAAGAACACAGTGATATAATTACAAATGAAGAAGATATACTGTTGGAAAACATTACATTTGATGAGTTATTAGTAAATTTAAGAAAACTAGAAGATGAAGAAAAAGTTTCTGATATATGGTTTGACGTATACAATTACTATAATAATAAAAAAGAATGGAAAGACAAGTTGTTAAAAGCTGTTAATTTACTGGAATATAGTGGTGCACCAGAAAAAATAAAAAAAGAGAATATAGATAAATTATATGGAAATACAATAAAAACCAGTGTGTCAAGATTGGAACAATATAGTGCATGTCCATTTTCTTATTATATAAAATATGGATTAAAATTATCAGAAAGAGATATTTTTAAAATTCAAACAATAGATACAGGCAATTTTATGCATGATGTAATAGATGATTTTTTTGGAATGGAAGAAGCAAAAGACATAAAGAATATTACAGATGAGCAAATTGAAAAAATAGTAAATAGAATAATTGATCAGAAATTGGAATTGAAAAAAAATTATATATTTACAAATGTTCCAAAAAATAAAGTTTTAGTAAATAGATTAAGAAGAGTAATTGCAAAATCAATGAAATATATTGTAGATAGTATTAGATATAGTGATTTTAATGTATTAGGTCATGAAGTAGAGTTTGGCATGGGAAAAGAGTATGAACCAATACAAGTAAAATTAGATAATGGCAAGTTAATAGAAATAGTTGGGAAAATTGACAGAGTAGATATAATGAACAACGAGAAGGAACAATATATAAGAATTATAGATTATAAATCTTCTATAAAAGATATAGATTTAAATGAAGTAAAAGCAGGAATTAAATTGCAATTATTAACATATATGAATGAAATGTGTAAACAAGAGAGTGCAGAGCCAGCAGGGGCTTTTTATTACAATTTGATAGAGCCAATGGTAAAAGCAAGTCAAAATATGTCAGATGAACAAATAGAAGAAGAACTAAGAAAACAATTTAAGATGAGAGGACTTATTTTAGCAGATGTAGACATTATAAGAAAAATGGATAAAAACTTGGATACTGGTTCTTCTAACATAATTCCAGCAACGATAAATAAAGATGAGACATTAAGCAAGAAAGCAAGTAATATTAGTAAACAACAATTTGAATATTTGCAAAAATACACAAATAAGATAATAAAACAAATTTCAGAAGAGATATTAAGTGGAAATATAAATATAAAACCATATTACAACACTAAAAATAAGAAAACACCATGTGAATATTGTACATATAAATCAATATGTCAGTTTGAAAATGGAATATGTAAAAAGGAATATAATTATATATCAAATTTAGAAAAAGAAGCAATTTTGGAGATGATGAAGGAGAAATAAGATGTTTGCATATATAAAGGGAAGTTTAGAAGTAAAAACAAATGGATATATAGTAATAGATGTTAATGGAATAGGTTATAAAATATTTATGTCAGAAACAGCTATAAATAAATTGGGAGCCATAGGAGAGATTATTAAAATACATACATATGTAAGGGTTAGAGAAGATGACATTAGCATATATGGATTTAATACAAACGAAGAATTGAGAATGTTTGAGTTGCTATTGTCTGTAAGTGGAATAGGAGCAAAGTCTGCACTTGTTATTTTGTCAAATGTTTCAGTATCAAGTTTTGCACTTGCCATTATAAATAATGACATTAATCTATTAAGAAAATTACCAGGAATAGGCCCTAAAACTGCGCAAAGAGTTATATTAGAGCTTAAAGACAAACTTAAAAAGGAAAATGAAATTGTTGCAAATGAAAATACAGACATAAGTGATACTATTAATACAGCAATAATGGATGATGAAAAAATAGCAGAAGCTACAGCAGCATTAAAGGTATTAGGCTATACGGGAAAAGAAATAGAAAAAGCATTAGAAAAGGTGGATGCAAACCTAAGTGTAGAAGATATAATTAGAAAAGGATTATTAAATTTAGCAAGATAATTTAGAAAAGAGGAATAATATAATGGATTTAAACAAACCTTTAGCATTTAGAATGAGCCCAAAAACATTGGAAGATTATGTAGGACAGGAACATATTTTAGGCAAGGATAAAATATTGTATAGAACTATTAAAGCAGATAGATTGTCCAGCATTATATTATGGGGGCCACCTGGATGTGGCAAAACATCTCTTGCTAGAGTTATTAGTAATACAACTAAATACAAGTTTACAAAGATAAATGCTGTTACAGCAGGAATAGGGGATATAAAAAACGCTATAGAGGAAGCTAAAAACACATTTTTAAATCCAACTGGTAGATGTATATTATTTATAGATGAAATTCACAGATTCAATAAATTACAACAAGATGCATTACTTCCATATGTAGAGAATGGTACAGTAATTTTAATAGGAGCTACTACAGAGAATCCATATTTTGAGGTTAACAAAGCTTTAATCTCTAGGTCAATGATATTTAAGTTAAATCCATTAACAGTACAAAATGTGTATGATGTCCTAAAAAAATCACTAATTTCAGAAGAGGGACTTGGAAGTTATAAAATTAATATAGAAGATGAAACATTAATGAAGATAGCAGAAACGTCTAATGGAGATGTAAGAACGGCACTAAATGGATTAGAAGTTGCAGTATTAAGCACAAAAATGGACGAATATGGGGTTATTAACATCACAAACGAAATAGCAAAAGAATGTGTTCAAACAAGAAAAGCTATATTTGATAAAAATGGAGATAGTCACTATGATAATATTAGTGCATTTATAAAATCAATGAGGGGGTCGGACCCAGATGCTACGTTATTTTATTTAGCAAGAGCAATTAATGCTGGAGAGGATCCGGTTTTTATAGCAAGAAGAATAGTAATAGCTGCAGCAGAAGATGTGGGAATGGCAAATCCGAACGCATTAGTGGTTGCAACATCTGCTATGCAATCTATTACAATGATTGGAATGCCAGAGGCTAGAATTATTTTAGCGGAAGCAGCAGTATATGTTGCAACATCTCCAAAGTCGAATGCTGCATATTTAGGAATAGATAAGGCATTGGCAGATGTAACTACAAAGGATACAGGAACAATACCAATGCATATTAGGAATGCTCCTGCAGAGGGAATGAAAAATGAGGGATACGGAGTAGGATATAAGTATCCGCATGACTACCCAATGCACCAAGTAGAGCAACAATATTTACCAGACAAAATGTTAGGAACTAAATATTATATAAAAGATGATACAGTAAACTAAAAAAATAGTCAGATTTTTCTGACTATTTTTGCTCTATTTTTTCTTTCCTTCTTTTAATACTTCTTTTATTGTTCCTAAACTGCTTAATGTGCTTGTTGCCTCAAAAGGTATAAATACTTTGTTAGCTTCTCCGTTAGCTACTTCTTTTAATGTTTCTAGAGATTTTAGTTGAACTAATTTCTCATCTGGATTTGCTTTCATCATTGCTTCATATACCATTTGTATTTCTTCTGCTTTAGCTACAGCTACTTGTTTAATTGCTTCAGCCTCACCGGCTGCTCTTCTTATTTTTGCTTCTTTTTCAGCTTCAAGCTTATATTCATAAGCTTTTGTTTTTGCATCAAGCGTTGCTTCTTTAATGAGATTGTCTGCTTTTGTATTAGCTTCTTCAACAATTGTTTTGGCATCTGCATTTGCTTTAGAAATCTTCAAACGGATATACATATAATAACATCCTGCACCTAAGACAAACACAAGAACATAGGTCAAGACTTTAATTAAATTCATATAAAAGCCCTCCGTGTCCTATGTATAAAAGTGCTAAAAAGCACTAGTTATATTATAATGTATTTATATTCACTTTTCAATCATACATTAACGTAAAAAAGCAGTCTTCTATCTAGACTGCTTACTTGCTTTAAGGGGATTTGTCATCAATAATGTGGTATTAACCTTATCTAGAAGTGCTTCTAATTCAATTGTTGTTTTCAATAAAATTATGATCTATGCATCCCATAATCGCATATGTGTAAAACAATATGAGATTATCAAATTTTTCATCTGATATATCCACAATAAAGTTATCTAATAAATATTCTGTAAATATTCTTTTAAATACTACAAACAGATAATGGTCTAACTGATTACGATTCATTGAAAACGCAATATGTCTAATGGCGCGACGATTTTCCACTAGAAAATTCAAAGCAACCTCAGAACATTCACTCCATGAAGCACCTTCTTCAAACATCCGTTCAATGGTGATCACATGATTATTAAAGACAGATTCAATTAAAGAATAAATATCATCAAAATGATAGTAAAAGGTATTGCGCCCGACCCCGGCGTGGTCCACAATATCGTTGACTGAGATCTTTTCCAGCGGGGTGGTCGT
>OICR01001072.1_pt1 | contig 9994 bp, 7 predicted proteins | sample 1581321 | NCBI WGS metagenome assembly OICR01 (sample SAMEA3882557, study PRJEB24775) | human gut metagenome | biome: human-associated habitat; feature: intestine environment; material: feces | place: Netherlands | collected 2009/2010
ATCTCCTCAATCCTGACGGAGGGATATGCCTGCACTCCCACGAGATCAAATTCGTTCACCCTGTCAAGAAAGAGGAGATGGATATCATAGCACCCCCACCGGTTTCCTGGAAACTCGGATAAAGAATATAGAGAAGGCGGAGAAACGAGTTTTCCCGCCTTCTCTTTTACTTTTCCAGTTCGGACGTGTAGGCGTTAAGCCATTCAGTAGGAGTCTTTCCGGTGTTCACCTTGAACGACATGTTGAAGGACACCGCTGTATGGAATCCTGACATCTCCGAGACCTCGCAGATTTTCAGTCTGGGATCCTGTTTGAACAGTTCGATCGCCCTCTGCACCCTGTAATAGTTCACAAACTGCCTGAAATTGCGACCGGAAAGGACATTTATCGTCTTCGACAGGTACAGCTTGTTCGTGAACATCAGATCAGCAAGGCTTGCCATGTCAAAGGTCTGGTCAAGATAAGGCCTTTTCTCCTCCATGTACATCACAACCCGTCTGTAAAGGTTGTTCATCTTCTTGTCCTCATCAGCCTTCTCAATGTATGACGTTCTCAGATTACCCTTTATGATGTCCTTGATCCTTTTCTCCGTGGCACGGTTAATGACGTAGGTCCTGCCTGTCATGGCTCGCAGATAGAGTATGGCGTAAAGCGCAAGATACATGACCGCAGACACGGCTGTGAGAAAACCTTTCAGATGTCCGGCGGATGTGCCGGCGCATAGGAAAATCATTCCGGCGACCATAAACGCTATGGAGTAGAGGAACCGTGAATGTTCCTCCACATTGTGCCATACCGCCGTGTTTCTGAACATGGCTCTTATCCCTGAGAAACGGCGATAGGCTATGTAAAGAAAATACGACAGCACGAACAGAAGCATCGGAGCGAACGAATACACAATGCGCTGGCACTTGAAATCAAATGTGCCGGAAGACTTGCACCTGAAATACAACAGCATGACGAAACCGAAAATCAGCAGGCATAGCGCCGCCTTGAACGATGTGTCCGGCTTCTCGAACGAACACGGATAGATCACAAGCATTGCCGTGATGAATGAAAGATCAACCTCCAGTTCAGGAGTGCCAAGCCGGCCGGGAAGAAGAATCTCAGCCAGAATCAGGACAAGTCCTCCGATGGAGGACATAAGGCGGATGGCATACCTTGCGGAACGGTCGCCCCTGTTGATTCTTAGGTCATAGACCAAGAATATGGACAACTCCAGAAGAGTCAGAAATGTGATGAAAATCGTCATTGGGTCAATAGTTAGTTCCGGCAAGATAACAAGAAAAAGCCCCCGGGCGGTGGTTTGCCAGGGGGTATGAAGTAAAAATCGTGTTTTCTTTATGAAAAACTAACTTTTCTTTGCACCTTTTATGGAGTCGAAGCCTTGTCCATAGACTCCGCTGACAGAGGAGATGGAGAGGAAGGCGTCAGGATCCACACGCTTGATCGATCTCAAAAGAAGATTCAGATCCGTCTTTCTGGTGATGACCATAAGGACTGAAGCGGGCTGTTTGGTGTACCAGCCTTCCCCGTTCAAAACGGTCACACCTCTGTGGAAATCCTTGGAGACCATGTCGGCGATCTCCTCATAGTGTCTTGAAAGAATAAACAGCTGGACACTCTGCTTGGAGCCGGCCAGATAGAGATCCACCACGTGGCCGCAGACAGTCACGATGATCATGCCATAAACAGCGATAGAGAACTTACTGTCAAACGGAATCCTTTGTCCGTCAACATCGAAGGACGGGAACAACAGCGACGAAGCGATGATGAACACATCCATAGTGAGGATAATGCGTCCTGGAGATATATTCCTGAATTTCGTGATGATCAAGGCGACTATGTCCGTCCCTCCCGTGCTTCCGCCTTGGGAAATCGACATTCCGATGCCGAGACCGGCCATCGAACCACCGATGATCGAACACATCAGTTTCCCGTTCGACAGAGCGAAGTCCTGGATGATCGTCTCAGGGATAATGGACTGGAACACATTCAGACAGACGGAGGCAAGTATTATGGCATACACCGTCTTCGCGCCGAACGCGGGCCCGATGATGATCACCGAGATAATCAAAAGCACAGTATTTATCACAAAATAGGAATATCCCATCTTGAGACCGGTGGCATACTGGATGATGGCGCTTATACCGGAGACTCCGCCGCCGATAAGGTTGTTCGGAGTCAGGAATATCGCCCAGCCTACGGTATAGATGACTATACCAAGAGTGATGAGGAGATATTCCTTGACTCCTCTTAGGATTGTGGAAGAAGAAACCGCCATAGACTATTTCAAAACAAAGTTCACAATCTTGCCCGGAACGACGATAACCTTGACGACGTTCTGTCCGCCGACATACTTGGACGTCTGCTCCATCTCACGGATCTGTGCCTCTACCTCCTTAGGTGAGAGGGATTTAGGGAGATCCACGGTGAAGCGCATCTTGCCGTTGAAGGAAACCGGATATGTCACGTTGTCCTCAGCGGCGAGAGCGGCGTTGAACTCAGGGAAATGAGCGAATGTGATGCTCTCGTTGTGTCCAAGGGCCTCCCAAAGTTCCTCAGCGATGTGAGGGGTGAACGGAGAGAGCATAACTGTCAGCGGCTCAAGGATCTCACGCTTGTGGCACTTGAGACCGGACAGTTCATTCAGGGCGATCATAAACGCGCTGACCGTCGTGTTGTAGGAGAAGTGCTCGATGTCGTCCTGCTCCTTGGTGATCAGCTTATGGAGGACCTTCAGCTCGGCCGGAGTGGCCTTCTCGTCGGTCACGATGAAGTTGTCACCATCGTAGAAGAGCCTCCAGAACTTGCGCAGGAATCTGTTCACGCCATCGATACCCTTTGTGTCCCAAGGCTTTGACTGCTCAAGAGGTCCGAGGAACATCTCGTAGAGACGGAGGGTGTCGGCACCGTAGTCGTCACAGATCCTGTCCGGATTGACAACGTTGTACATCGACTTGCTCATCTTCTCCACGGCCCATCCGCAGACATATTCACCGTTCTCAAGGATGAACTCCGCGTCGGCGAACTCCGGTCTCCATTTCTTGAAGGCTTCAAGGTCGAGCTTGTCGTTGCGGACGATGTTGATGTCCACGTGGATCTCGGTGGTCTCGTACTGGTCCTTCAGACCAAGTGAGACGAACGTGTTGGTGCCCACGATCCTGTAAACGAAGTTGGAGCGTCCCTGGATCATACCCTGGTTGACCAGCTTGCGGAACGGCTCGTCCTCGCAGACATAACCAAGGTCAAAGAGGAACTTGTCCCAGAAGCGGGAATATATAAGGTGACCTGTAGCGTGCTCTGTACCACCGATGTACAGATCCACATCACGCCAATATTCATCAACCTTCCTATCGACGAGAGCCTCGTTGTTGTGAGGATCCATATAGCGGAGGTAGTAGGCGCTTGATCCGGCGAAGCCCGGCATCGTGCTGGTCTCCAGAGGATAACCCTCGTAGGTCCAGTCCTTCGCCCTCGCGAGAGGCGGCTCACCGTTCTCGGTAGGTTTGAACTCCGTGATCTCAGGCAGCTGGAGAGGCAGTTTCCCGAACGGAACCGGAGTCGGGATTCCGTCCTTGTAGTAGATCGGGAACGGCTCGCCCCAGTACCTCTGGCGGCTGAAAATCGCGTCACGGAGACGGTAGTTGACCTTCCTGTGACCGATTCCGTGCTTCTCAACGTAGTCGATGGCGGCTGGAATGGCCTCCTTGACATCCAATCCGTTAAGGAATCCGGAGTTGATCATCTTGCCTTCCTTCGCGTCGAAGCTTTCATCGCTGACATCGCAGCCCTCGATCAGAGGGATGATCGGCAGACCGAACTTCTTGGCGAACGCATAGTCGCGGCTGTCGTGGGCAGGAACGGCCATAATGGCGCCTGTGCCGTAACCCGCAAGGACATATTCAGAGATCCAGATCGGAACTTTGTCGCCGGTCATCGGGTTCACTCCATAAGAGCCGCTGAACACGCCGGTGACGGTCTTGGTCTGGGCTATCCTTTCGCGCTCGGTCTTCTTTTTCACAGCGGCAAGATATTCATCCACAGCCTCTTTCTGATCCGGAGCGGTCAGAAGCGGCACGAGGCCGCTCTCTGGCGCAAGCACCATAAAGGTCACTCCGAACATCGTGTCCGCGCGAGTCGTGAATATGGTCACATCGTGCTCTGTCTCACCGTTGTAGCACTTGAACACAGCCTCGCAGCCGTTGGACTTTCCGATCCAGTTGCGCTGCATCTCCTTGAGGGAGTCGGTCCAGTCTATCTTGTCCAGACCTTCGAGAAGCCTTCCGGCATAAGCCGAAACCCTGAGCTGCCACTGCTTCATCTTCTTCTGCTCCACAGGGAAGCCTCCGCGGACTGAAAGGCCATCCTTCACCTCGTCGTTGGCGAGCACAGTTCCGAGTCCGGCGCACCAGTTCACCGCCGTCTCTCCCTGATAGGCGATGCGGTAGTTCATCAGCGCGTCCGACTTCTCTTTTTCGGAATATGCCTGCCACTGCTCCGCCGTGAACGGTTCGTGCTCCGTGCAGGCGGCGTTTACGGCAGTGCTTCCGCCTTTCTCGAACACGGCTATCAAATCCTCGATCGGACGAGCCTTCTGAGCGTCATTGTCGTACCAAGAGCCGAACATCTTCAGGAAAGCCCACTGGGTCCACTTGTAGTAGGCCGGATCGCAGGTGCGAAGCTCACGGCTCCAATCGTAGGAGAAACCGATCCTGTCCATCTGCTGACGGTAACGGTTGATGTTGTTGACCGTCGTCACCTCCGGATGCTGCCCGGTCTGGATGGCGTACTGCTCGGCAGGAAGGCCGAAAGCGTCGTACCCCATCGGGTGAAGCACATTGAAGCCCTTGAGTCTCTTGTAGCGGGAATATATGTCGCTGGCGATGTAGCCCAGCGGATGGCCGACGTGCAGACCTGCTCCGGACGGATAAGGGAACATATCCAGAACATAGAACTTCGGCTTGGAAGGATCCTCCTTCGTCTTGAAAGTGCCGTTCTGGGCCCAGTAGGCCTGCCACTTTTTCTCAATTTTCCTGAAATCGTAGTCCATTTTATTACTGTTGTTTATTAATTATCGTGTCTTTTCAGTCCGAAACTGCCTTTCTTCTCAAGCCGGAACTCGACGTAGAGCGACATTCTGGACTTCACTTTCTTGCCACGCAGCCAACCAGGCTTCCAGTCCGGAGACGCGCTGATGATCCGCACGGCTTCCTCGTCAAGAAGCGGATCAACACCCTTGAGCACCTTGACATCACGGACCTTGCCCTTCTCATCGATCACAAAATCCACAAGCACACGGCCCTGGATTCCGTTCTTGACGGCCTCCTTAGGGTATTTCATATAGGTATATACCCATTTCTCAAGGAATACCCTCGGGTCACGGCTGCCAAGGAATGACGGTCTGTAGTCGCAATCATAATACGGCACAACGGCATCATCACCCTTGTTCGCGCTCGTCAATCCCGACAGATCCGAAGGGTTGAATATCGGCTTGGGACCGTTGATGAGAGCCACTGAATAGTTATAGACATATTCAAGTTCCCTCTCCATCGTGTCGTAGTCGATTATTGATTGCGTGTCACGTTCGGTGCCATATTCAGGGTAATGTCCTGTGGTGAAGAGGATTGAAGGGATCTCCTTGTCGTAGAAAGCCCTGTGGTCGGAAGGGTAAGGCTCCTGCGCCGTGAGGGTCGGCAGGATCGGCTGAAGCTGCCCGGCCATCGACTTGACGACCTCGTTCATATCTGCGTTGGAGGAGGTGTAGGCGTAGAATCCGTCACCGCCGGTGCCCACCATATCCAGGTTGATCATCGCATCGATGTCAGCCACATCCGAGAACGCCCTGTTCAGGAAATACCACGAACCGGCGTAAGTCTGCCCGGAGGCACCGAACGCCACGAACAGCACCGACCGCCCCAGCAGCGGGCTGTTGGTCTGGAGCATCCGCGCCAGTTCCAGCATCATCGCAAGCCCCGAAGCGTTGCCGTTGGCTCCGTAATATGTCCGCTCGACAGTACGTCCGTCTATCGTCATCGTGTCCATGCCGAGATTGTCCATCCTCGCGCCGATCACTATGTATTTATTCCTCAGAGTCTTGTCCCCGCCTTGGATGAACGCGCAGACGTTGCGCGAAGTAAGAGTGTCGCCGTTTTCCTGACGGATGCCGAACACATCGCCGTCCTCTCCGGACAGCACGTCAACTCCATATTTCTTGAATATCCCGGTGACATATTCAGCGGTCATCCTCTCGCCTTCGGAGCCGGCCTTGCGCCCCTCCATAACGGCCGCCGAGATGGTCGATACGTGTTCCTTGAACGCCCGGATTGTCTCGCTGTCATTCAGATCGGCGTAGGACGCTCCGTTTTTGAATTGTGCGTTGACCGGGATCATCCCGATGAAGATGGCGCAGATGGCCGAAATGATCGTGATTTTTCCTTTCATCATTGTTTCCTTTCTAAAATCCACGCGCCGTTAGGGCAAAAATCCTGCCTTTGCAGTTCGCTCAGCGATTTCTTGGCCTGAGCCTCGTCATCTGTCGGACACACACCCACGGCTGTGCTGTTCCTGAAAGTGAGCAGTTCGCACTTATACCCCTTCGCCGCTATCTCCTCTACATACCGCTCGGCATTCTCTTTGCTGGAGAACGAGCCCAGAATCACACAAAAACGATAGCGATGGTTGGCAAGACGCACAGAATCGGCGGCGGCAAGCGAGTCCGCCTCGGCCTTTCGGGCCCTCTCCAGCGAGTCCTGACGGATCCGCAGCGCCTCCTCTTCCTGACGAATGGCCTCAGCCTTAGCCTCAATCCATTCAGAGTCAGGCCGTCCGGCGAGCCTTCGGAAGAAGTCGCAGCCCGTCACCGCAGTGGCGACGAGTGTCATAATCGCTATTGTCAGAAACGCATTTTTCATAACTTACAAAGTTAGTCAAAATTCCACCCTAAGCAAAAATATAAAATTATAAGTATATTTGTAAATCAGATAAGCAAGAACATTATGGCAAGAGAGATCAAATTTTCCCTCGTTTACAGGGATATGTGGCAGTCGTCCGGCAAGTACGTTCCCCGCGTGGACCAGCTTGTCGAGGTGGCACCGGCCATCATTGATATGGGCTGCTTCGACCGCGTCGAGACCAACGGCGGCGCGTTCGAGCAGGTGAACCTCCTTTTCGGCGAAAACCCTAACGTGGCCGTCCGCCGCTGGACCGCCCCTTTCCACAAGGCCGGCATCCAGACGCATATGCTCGAAAGAGGCCTCAACGCCCTCAGAATGAACCCGGTTCCGGCCGATGTCAGGGAACTGATGTTCAAGGTCAAGAAAAAGCAAGGCACCGACATCTCCCGCTCCTTCTGCGGCCTGAACGACCACAGGAACCTGCGCCGCTCCGTCGAGTTCGCCAAGAAAGGCGGAATGATCTCACAGGTGGCCCTCTCCATCACCAACTCCCCTGTCCACACGGTCGAGTACTACATGGGCATCGTGGACAAGGTTGTTGAATATGGCGCCGACGAGATATGCCTCAAGGATATGGCGGGAATCGGCCGTCCGACCTTCCTCGGCCAGCTCACACGCGACATCAAGAAGAAATACCCTCATATTCTTGTCCAGTACCACGGCCACTCGGGACCGGGCTTCTCCCCTGCCTCGATGCTTGAGGTGGCCCGCGCCGGCGCTGATGTCCTGGACGTGGCCGTCGAGCCGCTCTCCTGGGGCAAGGTCCATCCGGACGTGATCACCATCAGGGAGATGCTGAAGGCCGACGGATTCCTTGTGAAGGATCTGAATATGGACGCATACATGGAGGTGCGCCGCCTCACGCAGAAGTTTATCGACGACTTCCTCGGCTACTGGATCAACCCTTCCAACGCCAAGATGAGCTCGCTGCTCGTGGGCTGCGGCCTTCCTGGCGGAATGATGGGCTCGATGATGGCCGACCTCAAGGGCTTCCAAGGCGCCATCAACGCCGCCGAAAGGGCTCACGGCCGTCCTGAGATCAGCCTCGACACCCTGATGGTCAAGCTGTTCCAGGAGGTTGAATATGTCTGGCCGCGTCTCGGATTCCCGCCACTTGTGACTCCGTTCAGCCAGTACACGAAGAACACCGCGCTGATGAACCTCCTGAACCTTCTTAACGGCAAGCCTCGCTGGACCACGATCGACAAGGACACCTGGAACATGATCCTCGGCAAGATGGGCCGCCTCCCTGGAGAGCTCGCTCCGGAGATCGTACAGCTCGCCAAGGAGAAAGGCATGGAGTTCTACACCGGCGACCCTCAGGAGATGTACCCGGACGAGCTTCCGAAATTCCGTCAGATGATGAAGGAAGAGGGCTGGGACGAAGGTCAGGACGAGGAGGAACTCTTCGAGTTCGCGATGCACGAGCGCCAGTACAGGGACTATCGGAGCGGCGTGGCCAAAGAGCGCTTCAACGCCGAGCTGGCCGACCTCAAGGCCAAGGCGAACGCCCCGATCGAGGTGGTGCGTCCTGTGGTCGAGATGCCGAAGTTCGATGTGGATGAATATACCAGGCGCTACCCTCACGCCGTTCCTGTCCAGGCTCCGGCCAAGGGTCAGCTTCTCTGGCAGGTCGACGTGGAGGACGATTCCGTAGCGCCGATCGCCGGCACAGAGGTCAAGGCCGGAAAGGGCATAGGCTTCGTGCAGACATATTACGGAATGGAGGAACTGGTTCCCGCCGTTGACGGTCGCATAGTGGCCACCCTCGGCAAGCAGGGTGACAAGGTCGCCAAAGGTGAGATCGTCGCCTTTGTCGAAGGTGCCGCCGACGCCGCCGACGCAGCGGATGATGCCGGTGCAGCCGGTTCCGCTGGCGCAGCCGGTGATGCAGGTGTAGCCGGTTCCGCTGGCGCAGCCGCCAAGTAATGAATATTCAAAAAGGATTGAAAGCTGTTTCTCCGGTCACTTCAGCAGACTCAGTGACCGGAGAAACTTTAATCGCTTCGACAAGTTCAGAGGCCGAAAAAGCGACCTGCCGTAACAACACCATTGTTTCGGGCGCTTCGGTGGTTGGCGGACTTTGCCAAACCGCAAGCCATGATGCCGAAAATGTAGGCTCAACCATCGAAAGATTAAACACATACGAGTCGTTTCCAGACCGCAATCCAATTCCCGTTGAGCGGCATCCTTTCGAGCCATTCCTGCCGGCTAATGCCAAGGTGCTGATGCTGGGCAGTTTCCCGCCCCAATCCAAACGCTGGAGCATAGATTTTTACTACCCGAATTTCATCAACGACATGTGGCGGATTATGGGTCTGATATTTTTCAACGACAAGAACCGTTTCGTGGACGTTGCCGCCAAGAAATTCAGACTGGATGACATAGTGGATTTCTGCACCGGAACCGGCATAGCGATGTACGACACCGCCACCGCCGTCCGCCGCCTGAAAGACAACGCCTCCGACAAGTTCCTGGAGGTAGTGACCCCGACCGACATCCCCGCCCTGTTGAGGCAGATCCCTCAGTGCCAAGCCATTGTCACCACCGGCGAGAAAGCCACCGACACCCTCTGCCAAACCTTCGGCACCTCCGCCCCCGCCACCGGTGAATATTCAGAATTTCATTTCGAAGGCCGCCCGATGCGCCTCTACCGCATGCCCTCCTCCTCCCGAGCCTATCCCCTACCCCTGGAACAGAAAGCCGCCGCCTACCGCCGCCTCTTCACCGCCCTCAACATGGTATAGCCAGTATAGCCAGCCCCGGTGCAGTTCCACGGCGTGTCACAACGGTGCAGTTCCACGGTGCGTCACAACGGTGATGTACTACGATGTGATCCCACACCCCACCTCAGGCAACATTTTAACCCAATATCGTCACCCGAGAGTGCAGCACGGCACGCTTGGGTGACACTTCCGAGCATTTTCGTCACCCGAGAGTGCAGCACGACACTCTTGGGCAACACTGTCGCGCATTTTCGTCGCCCGAGAGTGCAGCACGACACTCTTGGGCAACACTGTCGCGCATTTTCGTCGCCC
>OICR01001073.1_pt1 | contig 9992 bp, 9 predicted proteins | sample 1581321 | NCBI WGS metagenome assembly OICR01 (sample SAMEA3882557, study PRJEB24775) | human gut metagenome | biome: human-associated habitat; feature: intestine environment; material: feces | place: Netherlands | collected 2009/2010
TCCTCGGTCTGGATCGCCTGGATCTGCAAACTGCTCTCTGCACCCACCGGTGGTATAACAGCAACAATGAACTGTCCATTTGCTCTCGCACGCCGTCTTATCACTGTAAGCGTATGCGCAAGTATTTCTTCTGTCGGTTCCTGCTGTAAAGCAAGGATTGCTTCTTCGATTGTCTCATTTCCCTGTAGACCTTCATCTACAGGCATCTGATCTTCATATTTTTTTGTATCCATATACCGTCTTATCTCCCAAATATCTTCTCATATTTTATCTTGAAAATCTTCTTTATAACAGTCCCTGAATCAGAATGATCAGGATCAGAACAGGAAGTACAAACTGGAAATATGGTTTTAATTTTCTGGACATTTTCAGTCCGGAACCGGTATTTACTTCCTCGATATAATTATCAAAGCCCCAGCCCCATTTCGTAACACAGAACAACAGATAGATCAGCGAACCGAGTGGGAGCAAAAGATTACTTACCAGGAAGTCCTCACTGTCTAATACATCTCTGCCACCGATCAGGTGCAGATCACTCCACACGTTGTATCCCAGAACACAAGGAAGACTTGCGATCAGAATAATAATGCAATTGATGATGGCTGTTTTATTCCTGCTCCATCCGAACATATCCATTGCAAAAGACATAATATTTTCAAATACCGCAATTACAGTCGAAAAACTTGCAAATGTCATAAACAGAAAGAACAGAGAACCCCAGATCCTTCCGCCTGCCATATTTACAAATACATTCGGCAGCGTTACAAATATCAGCTTTGGTCCTGAAGTAACCTCTACGCCATAACTGAAACATGCCGGAAAAATGATCAGTCCTGACATAACAGCAACAAATGTGTCCAGGGCACAAATCCGCACGCCCTCGCCTGCCAGTGCATGATTCTTGCTCATATAACTTCCGAAGATCTCCATCGCAGCTACACCAAGACTCAGAGTGAAGAATGCCTGATTCATAGCCGCCGATATTACATTTCCTATCCCGACTTTCTCAACCGTTGACAGATTTGGGATCAGGTAGAACCGTAAACCTTCACCGGCTCCTGATAAAGTAATACTGTGAACTGCCAGTACCACGATCAGCACCAACAATGCTGTCATCATGATCTTACTGATTCTTTCCAGACCATTCTGAAGCCCACGGCTGCACACGATAAATCCGACAATAACCGTCAAGATCATCCAGAAGCCCATCTGCTTTGGATCAGCAAGCAGATCAGAGAATACAGATCCGGTCGCATCCACATCCATACCTGCCTTGAATTCGCCTGTTACGAATTTATAAAAATACGATACCATCCAGCCAGATACGGTTGTATAGTACATCATCAACACATAACATCCAAGGATGGCAAACCAGCCATGGATATGCCATTTGCTCTTTGGTTTCTCAAGCTCCTTATATGCAAGAACTGCACTCTTCCTGCTTCCTCGTCCGACTGCAAGCTCCATGGTCAGAACCGGAAGTCCCATTGCCACAAGGAACAGCAGATAGAACAGTACAAAGATACCACCGCCATTTTCTCCTACTACATATGGAAATCTCCATACATTTCCAATTCCGATCGCACATCCCGCACTTACTAATAAAAAGCCTAAACGGGATTTAAATGATTCTCGTTTCATATTTTCTACTTTTTCTCCTGTATTTCTTGCTTCTCTATGCCGATGCCTTAAGCATCCGATCTCGCATAAGAATTCTTCATCTGATTACTCAGTTCATATAAGACTTTGGAAAGCGTATTACCGGTCTCTTTCCGGAGGATATCTGCCATTTCCTGATTGGCCTGCTCTCGAAGCGCACTTCGTTTACCGGCATCCGGTTCTTTTTCTATCTGCTCATCGTATCGGTTGATCACCTCATGCCCTTTCGCAAGCATGGTTTCCTGATACCGTTCGATATGAAACAGCGACTTGCTGTAAGATGCATCTGCCATCGCTGCGATCATCCGGCTGCTCCAGTAGAAATTATCGGTAGATACATCAGCGGTCGTGTTCGCCAGATATTCCGGTGTTGTGTCCACATTTGCATAAAATGGCACCATGACATTAAATGCATTTGAGGCAAATGCCACCCACTCGATCACACGGTTGTCCTCTGCTCCATATGGTCGCATCTGGATCGCAGACATGAAATCAGTCCGGTTAACGCCGATGGAACGATATGCACCTGCCATCTTCTTATCTCCATATGGAAGATATGGGTCGTATGGTGTTCCCTGATAATGCGAGGCCAACACATATTTGACATCCTCCATCGTCACCTTATGCTCCGGAATCAAACTCCACGGAATGTCGTCCGATACCGGTGTGTAATCTGCATTTTCACCATCCCAGCGGTAGGTCTTCGGATTCAGGTACCGCTCCATAAACCATGCTCTTGGCGTATTGTAGACATGATCCGAATCATCATGGCTGCCAAATATCTCTCTTGGATTAATGAATCTGCCAAACGGCAGATCCGCATCTTCGGCCTTACGTTCTGTGCTTCTTCTAATAGTCAGATCCAGATGATTCTTCTCGATAAATTCCGCCAGATCTTTTGAGCACATATGTGCGTTCTGATCCGTTAATGCATCCTTCATATCAAATACATCCGTGCCGAACTGATTCGGCATCACAACATAGACATCATCCGGCACTTTCTTCGCGATCCAGTGATGTCCTCCGATCGTCTCCATCCACCAGATCTCATCCTGATCCTGGAATGCGATTCCATTCATCTCGTAGGTTCCGTACGTTTCAAGCAGATTTCCAAGACGTTCTACACCTGCTCTCGCACTTCTTATATATGGGAGTACCAGACAGACAATATCTTCTTCTCCGATTCCGCCCGGTATTTCTTCGTTTCCGTTCTCTGCCGGCTGATACTCGACCAGAGGATCTGCACCGAGCACTCTCGGATTCGATGTAATGGTTTCGGTCGCTGTCATTGCAACATGGGCTGCATTTACACCGCTTGCCGCCCAGATGCCCTCACCATCGACTGCATTTGGCATCGAGGTATAGCGCATCGCTTCTTCCGGAAGCGGGATTTCCAGATGCGCCAGAACCGAACGGTAGGTTTTCGGCTGTTCTTCCGGTTCTACGATTACAAATTTCTTCGGCATATAATGACCGGATCCTGAATCATCGTTTCTGGCAATGATCGTTGATCCATCATAGGATGCCTTCTTTCCAACTAATATCGTTGTACATGCCATCAGGCTTCACTCCTTTTTCAATCACAACTACTGTCTGAGTTTATTTTAACAACTGCTCCTTTAACACCTTGATCACACCCTGATTGCGCATCGTATCTGCTACATGGGCTGCTGCCTGTTTTACCTCATCTCTGGCACTTCCGATCGCATAGCTTTCCTTTGCACAGGCAAGCATACCAAGGTCATTGATATTATCACCAAATACCATAACTTCATCCGGTTTGATCTCATATTTATCAAGCAGAAACTGTAATGCACTTCCCTTGTTGATCGATGGTTCCGAACAGTCTACCCAGTAAACTCCGGCAGGTGCCAGCAGAATGGTATCCTTCCATTTGTCATAAAACCAGTCTTTTACGATCCGCTCTGCATCCTCCGGGTGAAATATCGAGATCTTCACGATATCATCATCAATATCGGTAAGATCCGGCACTGCCTTGATCTCATAGCGGTATGCTTCCCGCATCCAGTTATACAGTCGTCCATCCTCGCTTCCAACATAGGCATAATCCCTTCCACAGAGCATCAGCTCTACATCCGGCAGCTTCTCTGCATCCTCCACGATCGCACGGATCAGGTCTTTCTCCATCGGACGTTTGAGCCATGTTTCGCCCTTACTTCCTCTGACAAATCCGCCATTATCCGGGATATACAATATCCGGTCTGCAACCGGTGCAAATAACTTCTTAAGGCTCGCATACTGTCTGCCACTTGCTGCCGCAAAGGTAATACCCTTTTCTTTCAGTTTCTTTATCACATCATAGATCTCAGGATCGATCTCAAATGTTCCGTCAGGAACAAGAGTTCCATCCACGTCACTTGCAACTAATTTTATCATTTCTACTTATGCTCCATTTTCATTTAACTAAAAACAGCCGTCCGGTAACATTCCTACAGGAATAAATGTCTTACGCCTTCCGCATCAAATGTCACCTGTGGTACATGATCTACCTCGATCCGATAAAGTGCATTTGCTGCCAGATGCTCGGCTGCCTGCTCCAGATCACGGATACCGGAGGTATTCTTGAATTCTTCAATGACCGCATCCAGACCATCCTCTGTGATGATACATTCATTCTCTTTCAGACCGATCCGCTTCAATACCTTTGGCAATGCAAATTTACTGAAAATGATCTTCTTTTCTTCAAAGGTATAATCCGGTATGTCGATAACCGCAAAACGTGACATCAATGGCGCACTGATATCTTCTTTATTATTTGCCGTTGCGATCGGATATACGCCAACGGTCGGGATCATACACTCCATATAGTTATCTGTAAATCCAAGGTTATCAAGCAAAGTCAGAAGTACATCCGCAGGATTTCCATTTCCCTTTCCTGATGCAGCCTTATCAAGCTCATTGATAATAAATACCAGATTGGATTCTCCTGCGATCGAGAATGCTTCCATGATGATACCCGGCTTTGCATTTGCATAGATTCTGGAACTTCCTGTAAGCTGCTCCGGATCATTGATCGAACTCATATCAAGGGTTGTCCATGGTAGTTTCAGAATACGGGCAACCGCATACGCGATCTGTGATTTTCCGGTACCGGCAGGTCCGACCAACAGAAGTCCATAAGCAGGAAGGGTATGAGTTCGGTTGATCTGGATAACCGTCTCCATGATCCTCTGCTTTACACGTTCCATTCCATATAATTCTTCATCCAGGATCCGTCTTGCTTCAACCGGATCGATTGCTTCAAAATAATTGCTCTTCCACTGAATATTCATCATGATCGAGAGTGCTCTCTGTGCATGACGGCGCTCCTCCGGTGACACCTCGTTGGATCTGGCAACCGCAAGATTTCGTCTCGCCCAGAGACGGATATTATCCGGCATCGTTCTGCCCGCACATGTCATAAAATCGGAAATGCTCTGAAGACTGGTCAGCTTCATATCGTCGCCTTCCTCGTCTGCATCGTCATCCTCCTCGACTTCCTCTGATGCTGTACTTGCAAGCAGTCGTTCGATCATAAACTGTAAGAATCCATCTGCCGCAGATAACTTGGTTCCGCCACCAAATGCTGTCTCTCGGATTCTGTATACTGCATATCCGTCTTCCAGATTTTTACCGGACAGACGTACACTGATATGATTTTCTCCCAACCATTTGATCAGACTGACAAATCTGGAATCAATCTTTAAAATATCTGCTGAAAATGTCTCCCCATTTTCCTTGAATTCAAAAGTAGTACGCTTTGCCGGGTTGGAAAAATATCCACAGGAATGATGCTTCCATTCTCTTTTGCTGTTATCCAGGATCAGCACTGGTTTCTCCGGTGTGGCTTTTGTCTCATTGGAACGAAATGTTGTATATGTGCACTGGCTCTTTGTCTTATTTTCGTCTGCCGGTGCTGCGCTGAAATCAAAAACTGGCATATATAATTTCTCCTTTTATCATTTTTTCTATTCTTCCACACCCGCAAGTGCTGTAATCTTTGCTTTCGCCTGTTAGTATGCATTTATTCTTATAAATGGCACCATTACAGGTCAATGTCAAGTTCTACCGGACAATGATCGGAACCCAACACCTCTGTATGGATCTTTGCATCCACAAGTCTGGATTCCAGAACCTTTGAGGTCAAAAAATAGTCGATCCGCCATCCGGCATTCTTCTCTCTTGCCTTAAAACGGTAAGACCACCAGGAATAAATGCCTTCTGCGTCCGGATTAAAAAAACGAAATGTATCAACAAATCCACTGTCAAGCAGGGTACTGAATTTTTCTCTTTCCTCATCTGTAAATCCGGCGTTCTTACGATTGGTCTTTGGATTTTTCAGATCGATCTCTGTATGTGCCACATTCATATCCCCACATACTACCACCGGTTTTGTCTGTTCCAACTGCTTCAGATACCCTCTGAAATCATCCTCCCACTTCATACGATAGTCCAGTCTGGCAAGCTCATTCTGTGAATTTGGCGTATATACAGTGACCATATAAAAATTATCATATTCGAGTGTGATGACTCGTCCCTCATGGTCGTGTTCTTCTATACCGATTCCATATGCCACTGACAACGGCTCTTTCTTTGCGAAAATAGCAGTTCCGGAATATCCCTTTTTCTCTGCATAATTCCAATATTGATAATAACCCGGAAGCTCCAGTTGAAGCTGTCCTTCCTGCATTTTTGATTCCTGAATACAAAAAATATCTGCATCTGCCTCTTTAAAGAAATCCATAAAATTCTTTCCAACACATGCGCGAATTCCGTTCACATTCCACGATATCATCTTCATTGTAGTGCTTCCTCCTGTCTGATCTATATACATAAAAAGACCATCCGCTACCTCCTGAAAGCTCCGCTCTGCCTACGCAATAGAAAAAAGAGTCATGGGTAATACGGCAAATGCCGCACTTATTTCTAAACGAATGGTCATGTTTATTATACTACATCTGGTTTATCCGTCAAATAAATTCATTGCATTGTCGGTATTTCAGATTACTATATCTATAACCGGTATCAGAATTTATCTGTTCATCGGAATCTCAATATCGAACTTTTCTATATCGATTATCGCATTTCCATCACAGAAAAACGAAATGCCATCTGCTGTCTGCGGCGTATAAATTGTTGTACTCATTGACAACGCTCCGTCATTCACAAATAGTTCTACCGAATTGCGGTCAAGAATAAACCGTAATGTTATCCGTTCTGCTTCCGATTCTACCTCTGCCCGCCTGATGCAGACTACATCCCGATTCATTCCGGCAAATGTCCGGTCAACTTCGATCTCCCGTTTTCTTCTGTTATATGTAATTCTGGTATAATGCTCTGCATCTTTTGCTACATCAATATAAAACTCCTGAAATTCACCGGATTTTATTGTTACTGTCATATCCAGCGTTCTTCCCTTTATCCCATCAAAGTTCTGCCCGCCTTCTACCTTTTCATTCGAATAGGAAACCGGCCGAACCCGATATTGCTCCAGTTCTTTCACAGGTTTCTGGATGATCCTGCCATCTGACAGATATAATTCTCTTGGGATTGTCATCATGCCCTGCCACTCCTGTCCATCCGGGATAAATGAATTATGCCATGACTGCATCCATGCGATCAGGATTCTCCTTCCATCCGGAAGTTCTGTCGTCTGTGATGCATAAAAATCCAGACCTTTATCAAGTGTATGTGGCTGCCCCATTTGAAACTGCTTTTTTGCATGATCATATGTTCCAACAACATAGATTGCATTATTACCATTATGCAGTTCATTTCCCTGCGCCTGTACATCAGGTGGTGAAAACAACAGCACATCTTTTCCGTCCAACCTGAAATAATCCGGACATTCCCATACGCTTCCTAACCGTTCCATGTGCTCTGCAAATACACCTTCATATTTCCAATAACCTGCTGCTTTCTCAAAGGCTTCTGTCTTCTGTTCGGTAAGCTCTGTTTTTTCCAGATATTGATGTATTTCAGAATTTGAAAATAACGCGATCATTCCTTTATTCTGAGCATCCCGGCTGCAGGTCAGCATATAGTAAATACCATCTTCTTCCCATACCTTCGGATCTCTGAAATCAATATGGCTGAATCCCTCCGGCATCACCGCTCCTGTGAGAACAGGATTGTTCTTCAGCTTCTTATAACCTACACCATCTCCAACTGCCATACACTGATTCTGAAGATTGCAGCCACCATTCTTATCTTTACTGACTCCTGTATAAAACAACACATGTCCAAGATTTGTCATAACTGCCGAACCGGAAAAGCATCCTTCCTCATCGTATTCCATATCCGGTGCAAGTGCCGTCGGATACTGCTTCCAACTTATCATATCTTCACTTACCTGATGCCCCCAATGCATCGGTCCCCATACATTGCTATATGGATGATATTGATAAAACAAATGGATTTGTCCCTTATATACGGAAAATCCATTGGGATCATTCATCCAGCCGATCGGTGGTGTCACATGAAATAACGGTCTTTTATCAGCATCAACTTCATATTCTTTTTCATATTTTCTGACTGCTTCTAATGTATGCATATTCTTTCTCCTTATCCAAGCTCCAAGGCTGTCTTTGCAATTGCCTCCGGGATACCCTTTTCCAGTTCACACGTCATCTCATGCCACTGTTCGCCGCCCCACGAAGAAACCGACATGCCGTTATCCTCATATCCCATCTTCCGGTACATGGCAACCTTGGATTCCAGACAGGTAAGGATCAGTCGCTTTCGTCCATTCTGTCTTTCCCTGTTCTTATAACATTCCATCATCTCGGAAGCCAGCCCAATCCTGCGATATTCCGGCAAAACATCAACACCAAGGATCATTACATTTTCTCCGGCAGGATCATACAGATCTGCATTCTGAAAAAATTCATCACGCAAAACCGTTTCATTTGTAGACAGACCATTAATAAATCCGACAATCTTACCTGTTGCTTTATCTACCGCAACCAGAAACATTTCCGGCACTTTCTCCACACGCAAATGCATCATCTCCGGAGTACAGGCCTCATTCGGAGGAAAACAGATCCGTTCGATCTCTGCTGTTTGCTCTGCTTCATTCTTTTTAATATTTCGGAACTCAAATCTTACTAAATTTTCCTGTGTCACAGTTAAACTCCTTTTTGCTATTTGTTATGAACTCTGTATTATAGATAATATAGGAACTATTTTTTCATGAGGAACTATTATGGGTATTAAAGACATCGATATAAACAAAGACGGGGTTACACTCAGCGATCATATTGAAAATATGAAAGAAAATCAATATATCTTTGGAATCTCCGCATCCTGCGGGATTCCATATTTTTTCCGGAAGACTTTCAGATCTTCTTTTCCACGGATCAACATGATATCTTCAAATATCCCGTTATGAATATCCTGAAAACCTGCGACCTGCTCACCGGTGCAGATGCTGCATTTGATGACCGGTCGTTTACTCTGACTATCATATGATGCCTGCTCTTTCTTTTTTCGAAATAATCCCATATTAAACTTCCTTTACATTTCAGGTTTTAATTCGCCAGTTGATATTCTTTTAACTGCTTCCGTCTCGCTCTATAGTCCGGGCAATACCGCGCTACCTCTGACCAGAATTCTTTGGAATGATTCATATGTCGTCTATGTGCCAGCTCATGCACTACCACATAGTCAAGTAATTCATCCGACAGATAATATAACTGATAATTAAAATTCACATTTCCGGCACTGCTGCAGCTCCCCCATCTGGTCTTCTGGTTGCGGATCGTGATGCGCCCAACTGTCACCTGCATAACCGCACAATAATACTTTACCCGATCTGCTATCTTATCCTTGATCTTCTGAATCTCTGCATCTGATAACGCATCCATAGATGGAACCTTTATTTTCGTTCGTGCATCCGCACGCTTTTTTACCTGATCCACTTTCTTTAAGATCCAATCCTGTTAAGTAATCACGGTGTTTTATCCGTTATCATGGCTGGACTTATTCTTGCCGGAATCCTTGCAAGTACCGTTCCATCCGATCGCACCTCCAGGCCGAGACTTTTTCTCCCGGATCTTATAACCTGTACCCGGATATTTTCATTTGTCACTTTGTCATTCAGTATTATCTCTGTCAGCATATTCATAGCCGTCTATATTCCCATCCGATTATAGACAGTCTTCACCTCATGATTATAAATTTATTTCTTTATTACAGTGTCAACACACTGTACTCTTCCAGATTCCACACCTTTGTCACGATATCTGAATAGAACTCCGGCTCATGGCAGACTAACAAAACCGAACCGTGATAGTCTTTCAATGCCCGCTTCAATTCGTCCTTTGCATCCACAT